>Ga0315909_10004322_pt1 | contig 16849 bp, 18 predicted proteins | sample LakEriMetagenome_11_FD_203527 | JGI IMG/M metagenome (GOLD analysis project Ga0315909, IMG submission 203527) | Freshwater fungal communities from buoy surface, Lake Erie, Ohio, United States - Buoy 2 MA125 | ecosystem: Environmental > Aquatic > Freshwater > Lake | place: USA: Lake Erie, Ohio...
GTTCCGCGCCTGTGATCACCATCACTTTGCAGCCGTACGCAGTGAGGATGTCGGTGACTTCCTTGAGCTGCCCGTCGGAGAGCACGTTGACATTTGGGATGATCATGGCCGAAAAAAATTGGGCGCGACGGTATCCGCGCACCGGGGTGCGGCAAAGTTTTTCTTCCGGCGCAGCAGAGAAATCGCGCCTGATCCGCAACCGCCGGATGGAGGTTTTGCCGAGACGCGCGACAGCTTCCCCGGCGTCGGCGCGATTGACGCGCACTGCTCGCGCTGGCATCCCCGCGGCATGAATATCCTCGCTCCCTTCCTCTCACTTGCCCTGGTCTTGGCGTCCGCATCCGCCGAGGACGACGGCAAGCTCACCATCCCGATCCCCTCCTCCGTGCAGGCCACCATCGCACGCGAAAAAGGCGACGCCGGCACCGTGCGCGATTTCCGCAGGGTGAACGAAGCCGACGGCACGACCTACATCATCGGCATCGTCGTGGGTAACAAATCGTGGGAGCTTTCCCTCGACGCCTCGGGCCGCGTGATGCGCAAACGCCTCGACGCCGGCGACAGCGGCCCGCGCATGGTCCGCATCGAGGCGCTCCCGGCAGCCGTCCGCGACACGATGCAGCGCGAGGCGGGGGCCGGCGTCCTCACGGAGATCGAGCACATCGAGCGCAAGACCCACTATGTCGGCGAGGCGAAGCTCGGGAAACGCAAGTATCGCATCGAGGTGGACGCCGATGGCGTGCTGCTGAACAAGGAATTCATCGGCGAGGAAGACTGAGCGCGCCAAGCGCGCCGAACCGAAATCCACCGGCGTTCCCCTTGCCTGTCGCGACAGATTTCCAAGCGGTCACGCCCTCGGTCTTCGTGTGGCACGCATACGAGCCCGCCGTGAAGTGCGAGCTGTCCTCATGCGCGATCGAGACCGCAGACGGCCTCCTCCTCGTGGATCCCATCGAACTCGCAGGGCCGTCCCTCGCGAGACTGCTCCAAGGACGGACCCCGCGCGCCATCGTCCTCACGAACGGCAACCACACGCGCGCCGCGGAAAAATTCCGCACCGCGCTTGGTGTAAAAATTTTCGCATCCCACGATGCGGACGGCCTCGACCTGACCCCGGACGACATAGTTTCCGACGGCCAGCTCACATTCGGAAACATCCGCATCCTCTCGCTGCCCGGCGCAGGGCCGGGGGAAATCTCACTCATCGGCCCCGACGTGGCGTGCATCGGCGACGCGCTGATCCACCTGCCGCCCGAGGGCCTCCGCATTCTCCCCGACAAGTACTGCGCCGATCCCGCGCAACTGCGCCAGTCGCTGAGAAAACTGTTGTCTTGTGATTTCCAAGTCATGACCTTCGCGCACGGCGCACCACTCACCGATTCGCCGCGCACGAAGCTCGAACCATTGACCGCATGAAAAAACTCCCCGCACTTTTCCTCGCCTGTACGCTCGGCGCGTCCGCATTTGCACAACCCCCGGTCCCGGCGACCATCGCGAAGCCGACCGCCACCCTCGCGGCGGAGACGCCCAGCCCGGACGCCGACAGCCCGGACAAAATCATCGGCCGCTTTTTCGCCCAGCTCCAGAAGCGCGAGGTGGACCTGGCCTACGACCAGCTCACGCGCGGCACGAAGATCGCCGAGCGCGCCGACGACGTGCGGACGCTGAAATCGAAGACGAAGGAGGCCATCACGGTCTTCGGCCCGATGCTCGGCTACGATTCCGTGGTGACGAAAAAAGTCGGCACCCGCCTCGTGAGCTACACGCTGCTCTCGCTCGGCAAGGAGTTCCCGCTCCGCTGGCGCTTCTATTTCTACAAGCCGATGGACACATGGAAGCTGATCGATATCCGCGTGGACGACCGTCTCGCGGCGATGTTCGACGAGACGGACGACGGCCGCACCCGCGACGAGCGCCCGTAGCGCGCGCCATGCGCTTTGAAAGCGATGCTGTGTTGAGGACCTCAAGCAAAAGCGGTGCAGGGCCTTCGGTCGCAGGGTAGATCGTCCCTCGCAATCTCGGGCTGAAGGATGCAGCGCCGCTGGCGTTGATTATGCCAATCACGGAAACGCACACTTCACCTGCGCAATCGCCGGGCCGGACATCGCGTAGATGCACTCCGAGTCATACGTGCCCTTCGGCCCGCGCGGGATGAACGCCACGCCGTCCTGCGAAGCCGCGTAAAGCAGATACCAGCCGACATCATGCACCGTGCTCGGCCCGTCCATCTTCGCGATCACGTCCTTATCCGCGAGCACGCACTTGTACCAGAGCTTGAAGACCCGCTCCTCCGCGTCCCACAGCACATTCGGGTAAAGGTTGTTCAGCGCATTCTCCCAAGGCTGGTCCGCGTGCAGCGCCGGATTGCGCTCGTCCTTCACCAGCGTCCCCGGCGCGAGCCGCGCATTGCGCGCGGAAATGACGACACCCGAATCCAGCACGAGATGCTTCTTCTCATCGGGCACGACGAGCCGCGGCACCGCTGCGAAAAGGCGGACGCCCACGACTAACACGGCGGCAAACAGGGGGAACTTCATGCGCTTGGATAGACCGGTCCGACATCCGGTGGCAATTCCGACCGAGTGAATGGTTGCGTATGAAGCGGCGGAGCGCTTGCGAAGGCCGGGAGTTCTGACAACCTCACGGATATGACAACGCTTGACGACACAGGCCGCATCGCGCTGGATCCGGCGGTTTGCAACGGACGACCGGTGGTCAAAGGCACGCGAATCGCGGTGCAGACGGTTCTGGAGTTTCTGGGTGCAGGCGACGAGGTCGAAGACGTGCTGAAAGAGTATCCCGCGCTGACGCGCGAGGACGTGCTGGCCTGCCTGCAATTTTCGTCGCGGCTCTTGGGTCAGGCAGCCACCAAGTAAAGCGCGATGCCTCGCAAGATTCGCAACCTGATCGCAGACTTGGAAAAGGCCGGCTGGTGGCTTGCGGACGGCGGGAAGGGCAGCCATCGAAAGTTTGCACATCCGCGCTCGCAGCGTAAGGTCATCCTCAGCGGAGCCAGCGGGGCAGACGCGCATCACTATCAGGAAAAACTCGTCAAAGCCGCCATCCGTGAAGTGCAACCATGAAAACCGACTACTTGAAATTCGTGCAATGGAGTGAAGCCGACGGCCTATTCGTCGGCTATTGTCCCGACCTCTTCATCGGCGGCGTCTGCCACGGTTCCGACGAGCAAAAGGTCTATCGCGAACTCTCCCGGTTGGTCGCCGCCGAAATCACGGAAAGCCAGCAAGCCCACCGCGCGCTGCCGAAAAAATCCGCGCTGGTCACCATGCCGGTGGCGGTGTGACGGCAGCGGAGGCGATCACACCGAGGTGAGGTGGCGTCTCTCATAAAGGCTTTCCAAGCAAAACAAAGGATATGGGCCTCTTCAAATTAATGGCGCTCAGTTAAGGTCAGAAACTTTGGTGGATTTCTGGGGCTTGCCCTTGTCGTTTCTGGAGGCGGAGACGCGCATTTGGCGGCGCGGGCGTGTGAGGTATTGGTAAGGTTTCGGCCGGCGTTTGAGGGCACGGGGTTCGCTTCTTCCGGGGCGCAGGGGCAGGAGGTCGGCGGCGCAGAGGGCGAGCATTTCATCCCGGGCATCCTCGCGGGCGGCGGCACTGCGCGGCGCGGCGATGGTGTGCTGCCAGTGGCGCACGGTGTCCAGGGTGCCTTTGAAGCTGAGTGCATCCAGGGGTGCGCCGTGCTGCCATGCGCTCTGGAGCATGATCCGGCGGATCAGGTTGTAGGCGATGGCGTGGACGAGCAGTTCGCAGCGGACCATCGCGGGGCTCAGGCAGCGCATGGCGCTGGCGTGCATGGTGGTTTTGATGTCGTCGAAATACAGCTCCACCCGCCAGCGGCGCTCGTAGAGGGCGACGAGGGTTGCCACCGGCCAGAGCACGGGGTCGAGCAGGGTGGTGATGAGCAGGAGTTCCTGGGTGCGAAAGCCGGGCCGGACGAGCCGCGCCCGCACCTGGCGCACGGTGATGCTTTGCGGCAGCCGCTGCCAGAGGCGGGCGCTCATCACGCGGCTGGCGTCTTTGTCCGCGGGACGCTTCATGGTGATGAGGCGGTCACCTTTGCCCAGGCATTGGCCTTTGCGCCAATCGATCCGGTCGGCGTAGCGTCCGCGCACGACCATGTCGGCACCGCGCTGGGGCAGGAAGGCGAGGTTGGCAAAGCTCCAGAAGCCGCGGTCGGCGACCACGATGTCGTCCCGGCGCAGGATGCGGCGCAGCAGGGCAAAGAGGCGCGCCTCGCTGGTTTTCCAGCGGCCGTGGGCGGCACGCAGGAGTGCGCCGCTGCTCAGGCAGAAGATGCCCACGAGGTTGATCAGAGGCCAGCCGCAACCGGGTTTTTGGGCGCCGGTCTGGGGCCATTCCTGCTGGTTCTGTGAAGTGTCGGGGGCGGTGACTGAGGTGCCATCGACCACGAGGACACGCCGCCCGTGGCAGCCGGGCAGGGTGGGCGTCGCGGCGGCGAGCTGGTCCGCGGCGCGCCACCAGAGGCGGCGCAGCCAGTCCAGAGGCAGACGCGCGCGGGCCGCGCAAAAGGCGCTGCTGCACGGGTTGCGCCAGTTGCGCTTGCGCCGCTTCCACCACGCCTGGATGGATCGCTGGGCCTCGCGGCAGGGAGAGCCGGGGTGGAAGACCATGTTCAGGCAGGCCCAAAAGACGAGCGGGAGCGGCAGCCAGCGGATGCGCTTGCCGGGAAGGGAAGCCAGTTCGCCGAGCGTCTCCACAGGCAGCCAAGCCGAGGCGAGGCTTTCCAGACTATGGAGTTCCTTGGCCTTTGCGAACCGCTGGCGGGCGGCACGCATGGGAGCGAGTTGAGGCCGGAAGGCAGGGAAGTCGGATTGACGTGAAGACATGCAACCTGTTCGCACAGAACTGGTTGCGTGTAAAGTAAATAAACTCCTCTGCGCGTTAGTTTTACGCACTAACTGAGCGCCATTAGCCTCTTCAAATGGTTTTTGCGCAAAGGAGCAGTCGGTGGACTAGTGCGTTCCTTTGCAGACGGTTATAAGACAATACGAGCGGCCAACCCCGACCATTTCCACCTTACTGATAAGGAGATTTTTCGCGTCATGATTGAGGCGAGAATGTCGATTTTCCCGAACGTAGGACAACGTGCGTTCATCCAGCCATTTCTCGACACCCCGTCGAAAGGCCTTCGTCATCTTATCAATGGCGTATTGCTGGCTGAAAACGCACCTTCAGATCCGTAGTCGTTTCTGCAATCTATTGCTGAAGTTGTTAATGAAGAATTGGAAAAATCCGGTCTTCCCCAGTCCGTAATCGAGGGCGTGCCTGAATTTACACCGGGTCCTCCAGAACCTTCTTTTTCGTTGAAACCGCCAGCGACCGCGCCGCCAGTCCTCGCAAAGGCATCCTGTGAAACCAAAGGTACCGAGAGCGACCCGGTCGGCTGCTTGATTATCGCCGTTGCTTCCATCGCCATAGTGGCGGCTCTCGTCTTCGCCAAAAGCCATCCGCCCACTCCCGCAGTTCCAACGTCAGCAACACCATCTCTTGCTGAGCGGAGTGCAGCAATCAACAAGACATTTGCTGATTTAGAAATCGAGTATCGCGCTCTTAACGCACGGAGATCAGCTTTGGATCAGAAAAACCCAACGCAACTGGCGACCTTTAACCGCGATGCAGCAGACTACACACGCAGAGTTCAACTTGCTCGTGATGAAAAAGCACGATTAGACCGATGAACCCACGACCTAAAGGTGCGCAGCGGCCTACCTACCCGGATTGCAGTGCTCTCTCATCTCCAACCGGACTAACCGGATCCCCTACCCCGCCGTGATCGCCGCGCGTTCGTCGTTCAGTGCGCCGGTCTTTTCCAGGAAGTAGTCGTAGCCGCCGGGGTAGCCGGTGACTTTGCCGTCGTTCACGTGGAGGACTTTCGTCGCGAGCTTCCGGATAAAATGCACGTCGTGCGAGATGAAGACGAGCGTGCCCTGGTAGTTCTCCAGCGCGAGGATGAGCGACTCGACGGTGTGGATGTCGAGGTGCGTCGTGGGCTCGTCCATGAGCAGGAGGTTCGGCGGGTCCACGAGGAACTTGATCAAGTTCAGCCGCGTCTTTTCGCCGCCACTGAGGACGGCGGTCTTCTTGTAAATCTCGTCCTTGCGGAAAAGGAATGAGCCGAGGATTCCGCGCGCGTCGTTTTCGCTGAGGTCCTTGCCGCTTTCCATGACTTCCTGCAACACGGTCTTTGCGGGGTCGAGCGTGGCGGAGCGGTGCTGGCTGAAGTAGCCGATCTTCGCGTTCAGCCCCGGCGTGCGCGTGCCTTTTTGAAAATCGAGGACGCCGCCGAGGATTTTCAGAAGCGTGGATTTGCCCGCGCCATTCGGGCCGACGAGCACGGTGCGCTCGTCACGCTCGATGGTGATGTCGAGGCCGGTGTAAACTTTCACATCGCCGTACGCTTGGTGGATACCCTCCAGCGACATCGCGCGCTGGCCGATGCGCGGCGGCTGCGGGATCTGGAAACGGAACGGCTTCTTCGGCGGCAGCGGCTTCTCGAATTTCTCGATGCGCTCGATCTGCTTGAGCTTGCTCATGGCCTGCGAGGCCTTCGAGGTCACGGAGCGGAAGCGGTCCACGAATTCCTGCAACGACGCGATTTCCTTCTGCTGGTTTTTGTAGGCGGCGAGCGCCTGCTCGTAGTTCGCCTCTTTCTGTTCGAGGAACGCGGTGTAGTTCCCGGTGTAGGCGACCAATTTTCGCTCATCGATTTCGTAAACGCGCTCGACGATCTCATCCATAAACTGTCGGTCGTGCGAGATGAGCAGCACGGCGCCGGAGTAGTTCTTGAGGTAATTTTGCAGCCAGAGCAGCGAGAGCAGGTCGAGGTGGTTCGTCGGCTCGTCGAGCAAAAGCAAATCCGGCTCCATCACGAGCAGCCGTGCGAGGTGCGCGCGCATGACCCACCCGCCGCTCATCTCCTTTGCGGGACGCGCAAAATCTTTCTCGCGATAGCCGAGGCCGCTCAGCATCCGCTTCGCCTTCGCGTCCACCTGCGGATCGCTCAGCGCCTCGTGCTTCGCGTGAGTCTCCATGTATTCGGGGCTCTCGACGTCGCCGGCCTTTTCGAGCGCGTGCAATTTTTCCTCCAGCTTCGCGAGATCGCCCGCGCGGCCCGTCGCGATGTCGAGCACGGTCTCGTCGCCGACGGATTCCGCCTCCTGCGGGAGGAAGCCGACCATCGTCCACGCATCGCGCTCGACGGTGCCGGCGTCCGGATCGTCCTTGCGGAGAATGAACGAGAAAAGCGTGGACTTGCCCGTGCCGTTTGGGCCGACGAGTGCGACGCGCTCGCCGTAGTTCACCTGCATGGAAGCGCCCTCGAAAAGAACGCGCCCGCCGAGGCTTTTGCGGATGTCACGGATGGTCAGCATGGATTGGAAATGGCGAAGGTCAGATGGTGTGCCGCGGGACAATCACAGAAAGCGGGGCGGGAAGGAATGCAGTTCTGCGCGATGCGCAAGACGCAAGAACGGCGAAACGACTCGGGAGGGGCTAGTCCCCAAACTCGATCACGCCGAAACGCTCCGGTGTGTGGAAGTTTGCGCGCAGCGGAGGCGACCATGAGGTGAGTTCGCGCGGCAGTGTTCCGTCGCGCGAGGGGCGGTCTATGCGGCAGAAATTTGCACGCCATCGCGAACCGGTGCGGGGAGGGGAATTCGTGACACTCGCAAACGGGATCGAGAGCTCCGCACTCCAGCCGCCGTCATGCCGCCGCACGAGCGTTCGCAGTCCTTCACATTGCCACGCGCGATCGCCTTTGTAGCCGCTGCGGCTCTTGCGAAGAACGAGATCGAGCACGGCGCCGAGCGGGTTCACCTCGATCTCAAAGTAGCTCTCCAAATCGCCTGCGGGATCGAAGAACACCTCAACCGTCTCCTCCTCGTACAGCGGCGCATCGCGCTGCGTCATCGTCGCCCACGGGTCGGTGTCGTCGGCGATGAAAAGCAGCCGCCACTCTTCCTCGCTCCACGCTGCGCGGACTTCGGTGCCCTGCTTCGGCGCGGCTGCGGTGACGGCGTCGCAGAAGCGCACACCCGGCAGTCCGCGCCAGGGCAAGGCACTCGCATCCGCGCTCAGATCGCCGAGCGCGAGGCGCGCGCAACGCAGGACGGGGATCATTTCGCCCACAGCACGCACTTTCCGTGCAGCGTCGCGCGCACGTCAAATTTCCCGCCGTGCCAGTGCGCGAAGACGGTCGCGTCCGGCACGCGCTTCGCCGCGCCCACCATCGTGTGCGCGAGCGCGGGCAGCACATTTTCCGCGCGCAACTGACGGATGAACGGAGTCGTTCCGCCGACTTCCGGTGCGAGGGTGACGTGCGCACAGCCGTCGCACCACATCGCGCGGATTCCTGCGGCCATCCGCTCCGCCGTCGTGTCCGGGTGGTTGAAATCAATGCCGGCGTAGCCGTTGCACTGGAGGTCGAGCAGGTCGGGGCCGAAGACGGCATCCGTCTTCGCGCGCACACTGCGACGTCCGACGAAGCGCGTCCCGTCGAGTGTGAATTCAAACACCGCGCCCGTGCGGAAGTGCGCGGCCGTTATCTTTTTGAGGGGCTTCTGTGCGGGGCGTTTCACCGCGCGCATGTTGTGCAGAGGAGCGAAGAACGCGAGTCCGAAGCCATCAGTAGCCGGAGTTGGAAAGCCACGGCTACCGATCAGCCGAACAGTTCGCACTGCGCGGGTGCCTGCCTCTGCGCCTGCGGCTGGACTTGCACCGGCGTCTGCACTCCGTTCGCGGCGGCGTCGGCCCGCACCTCGGCGAGCAGGCCCTTGAAGTCGCATTTTTCCAGCGCGGCGATCAGTTCCGGCCAGCACGGTGTGATTTGCAAATCCGCGAGCGCGACGGGCAACGGGAGGTCTTCGTCGAGCCGCACCATCTCGCGGTTTTCACGCACGCGGGCCGCGCCTTCGCGCAGCTTTCCGCGCGTGCGTTCGCTTTTCACCGCGTCGAGATTGGCGAGCAGCGCATCGAGGCTGCCGTGTTCGTTGATCAAGGTTGCGGCGGTCTTCGGGCCGAGGCCGTCAATGCCGGGGATGTTGTCCACGGTGTCGCCGATGATCGCGAGCACGTCGCCGATTCGCCCCGCGGGCACGCCCCATTTTTCGCGCACCTTTTCCTCGCCGAGCAGCGCAAAGCCGTCCTCGGGCACGGCGAGGTCGGTCTTGTTTGTCGAATAGACGACACACTTCGGATTCACGAGCTGGTAGAGATCCTTGTCGTTCGTCGCGAGCACCACGTCGTCGCCGCGCGCGAGTGCGGCGATGGCGTAGCTGGCCATGAGGTCGTCCGCCTCGGTGTCTGGCACGCCGATGCTCGCGATGCCCATGAGCGGCACGATGTCGCGGATGATCGGGAACTGCGGGCGCATCTCCTCGGGCGTCTCCGCGCGCGTCGCCTTGTATTCCGGCTGCAAATCGGTGCGGCGCTTTGGCAGACCCATGTCCCATAGCACCACGGCGAGGTCGGGCTTCAAGTCCTTGAGCATCTTGCGAAGCGTCTTCACAAAGCCGTAGATCGCGTTCACCGGCTCGCCGCGCGAATTCGTGAGGTTCCGGATCGCGAAGAACGAGCGGTAAACGTAGTAAGGACCGTCAACGAGCAGCAGCTTCATCGGCGCGGAACGAAGCGGGAAGCCGTGGGAATGTCGAATGACGAATGCGCCCCGACACCTCGCTGCGCTCGACAATTTCGCGCGCGCGCCCCTATTTTCCGCGCTCATGAACATCCTCATCCTCGCCGCCGGCTACGCGACGCGCCTGTATCCCCTCACCCTCACGAAGGCCAAGCCGCTCCTCACCGTCGCGGGCAAGCCGATGATGGAATGGGTCATTGACAACATCGCGCCCATCCCCGGCATCTCGAAGGTCTTCGTCGTCACGAACAACAAGTTCGCCGCCGACTTCCAGGCGTGGGCCGACGGCTACAACGCCTCGCACGCGAAGCTCCCCTTCACCATCGTGAACGACGGCTCCACGGGCGACGCCGACAAACTCGGCGCGATCGGCGACCTCAATTTCGTCGTGCAGAAATTCGGCATCGAAAACGAAGACCTCCTCGTCGTCGCGGGCGACAATCTTTTCAGCGAGAGCCTCGAAGGCTACGGCGCGATCGCGCGGGAAAAAAACACGCCGGTGCTCGGTGTGTACGACGTGAAGTCGCTCGACGAGGCGAAGAAATATGGAGTCGTGGCGGTGGATGCAGAGGGCGTCATCGCGCAGTTCGTCGAGAAGCCCGTGCAGCCGCCGAGCACGCTCATCGGCATCGCGCTCTACTATTACCCGAAGCACATCGTCCCGCTCATCCGCCAGTATCTCGCCGAGGGGAACAATCCCGACCAGCCCGGCCGCTTCGTGCAATGGCTCTATCCGCGCACGCCCGTCCATGCGTGGAGCGTGCCCGGCACGTGGTTCGACGTCGGCAGCAAGGAAAACCTCGATGAGGCAAACCGCGTCTTCGAGCAGTTCAAGGAGTGACACGATTTACACGGTCCGGCGGCGCGGACGCCTGAGCGGAAAGCGATTCGAGATCGGGAGCGTGTCCCGCACTCCGGCAGAGGCGGTGAACAGCGGGCCCTTCATTCCACGCCGGACACAGGCTGGCGAAAAGTGTCCGCCTCACGGCTGCCGTTTCCAGAACGGGCGGTAGAAGAAGTCCTTATCCTCGTTGGAGACGGATGGGAGGAACCAATTTGAGCGGAAGACTTCGCGGGTCGCACGCTCGTCGTCCGTCTCCCAGCGTCGGCGCGCGGCGATCTCGTCCTTCGACGCGCAGCCGGAGAATGTGAGCATCAGCGCGAGCGATGCGAGGGCGGCGTTCAGCGAATGGAAAAGTTTGGGGTTCATGCGCGGGGCGAAGATGGCAGCAAACGGAAATGGGTCATGCGCAAATATTCGGAGAAGATCGTCCACGGAAAACACGGAGGCACACGGAAGCGAATCCATTTCAAATCGAAACGCGTTCGCGCGGGAGATGAACGAATGATTCGCTCCGAGCATTTCCTTCCGTGCCCTTCCGTGTATTCGGTGGGCGATCTTCTGCAGTTTTCACGATGATTTACCTCGACCACAACGCCACCACTCCGCTCGCGCCCGAGGCGCTGGAGGCGATGCGGCCGTACTTGGAGAGGTTCCACGGCAACCCGTCGTCCATCCACGCCGCGGGCCGCGAGACACGGGCGGCGCTCGATGATTCACGCGACCGTCTTGCTGCGCTTCTGCGCTGCAAGCCTCATGAGATCATCTTCACCGGCGGCGGCACCGAGGCGGACAATCTCGCGCTGCTCGGCCTCGCCCGCGCGCACTCGGCGCGGGGAAAACATCTCATCACCTGCGCGACGGAGCATCACGCGGTGCTGCATCCGCTTGAGCATTTGCAAAAGCGCGAGGGCTTCCGGCTCACGGTGCTCGGCGTGGATTCGCGCGGGCTGATCGATCCCGCGGACGTGCGCCGCGCGCTCACGCCGGAGACGGTGCTCGTCTCGGTGATGACGGCAAACAACGAGACCGGCATCCGCCAGCCCGTCGCGGAGATCGCCGCACTGTGCCGCGCGCAGGGCGTGCTTTTTCACACAGACGCGATCCAGACCTTCGGCAAGGAGCCGCTGCCCTCCGACGTCGATGCTCTCTCTCTTGCAGCGCACAAATTTTACGGGCCGAAAGGCGCGGGCGTGCTCGTGCTGCGCGGCGCGAACTCTATCGAGCGGATCGCATTCGGCGGCAGCCACGAGAGCGAGCGCAGGCCGGGGACGGAGAATGTCGCCGCCATCGTCGGCATGGCGCGGGCGGCGGAAATTGCGGCGGCGACCGCGGAGGCCGAGGGCGCACGGCTCGCACCTCTGCGCGAGAAATTGTGGGAGGGAATCCGCGCGGCATTCCCGGCCGCGGTGCGCAACAGCGACCCCGTGCTCTCGCTCGCGAATACGCTCAACGTCAGCTTCCCCGGACTCGACGGCGAGAGCGTGCTGATCAATCTGGATCTCGCGGGCATCTGCGCATCGAGCGGCTCGGCGTGCATGGTCGGCAGCATCCTGCCCTCGCACGTCCTGCTCGCGATGGGTGTGCCGCGCGAGACCGCGCAGGCGACCGTGCGCTTCTCGCTGGGGAAAGGGACCACGGAGGAGGAAATCGCGGAAACGATCCGTCGCATGGGAGCGATTTTCGCGCGGCTGCGGGAGGCGGGAGCCGCTGCCTGATCCGCTGCCTGATCCGCGCCTACTTCGTCGGCGAAAAATCCGTCGCCTTCAAAAATTCCGACTTCACGCCATCGGGCATGGTGAGCGATCCGCCGGCGTCCTTCTCGCTTGCTTCCTTTGCCGCGACCCAGACCGGATCGCCGCGGAACGACGTGAACGATGCCTTTGCAGCGTCGGCGCTCGCGTGTGCGAGGAGGTACACGAGCGTGTTGTCGGCAGTCTTCTGGTCGGCCATCGGGATCCAGTAGAAGAGATTCGTCATGCCGTGCTTTTGAAAGAGCGCGACGGTGTGATCGCGGAAGCGCGCCTGAAGCCTGCCGAGATTGCCGGGCGTCGTCGTGTAGGTGCGCAGTTCAAAGACGCGCGGCGCGGCGGCAGACGGCTTGATCGCGGGCGAGAAATCCGTGGCGTTCAGGAACACCGATTCCGCCTTCGTGACCAGCTTCCCTTTTTCCTCCGAAGCCTTGAACGCGGCCTGCCAATCCGGATCAGCGCCGAATTCCTTCCACGATTTCGCCTGCGCCTCGCGGCTCGGGAATGCGATCACGTACACGAGCTTGTTGTCCTTGTTCTCGATCGGCACCCAATAGCCGATGTTCGTGATGCCGTGCTTTTCAAAGAGCTTCACCGTGTGGTCGCGGAAGCGCGCGAGCAGGTCGTCGAGCTTGCCGGGCGCGGCGTAATACGTGCGCATCTCGAAACTACGGGTGTCCTTTTCGGCGGCGATTGAGGGGAGTGCGGCGGCGAGCATGGTCGAGAGGAGGAGGGTGCGGAGGATCATGGCGCGGTTTAACAACGCGGTGCGCGGCTTGTCCATCGCGGTGTTCGGCGGGCCGGAGTTCGGAAGAGTCACACGGCCACTGCTTCCTGTGATCACTGCGAAAACTCGGATTACTCGGATGAGGAGGAATTGAACCACGGATTTCACGGATGGAAGAATTCCGCTCTGAAAAACATTCGTGTCGTCGTGTCGTCGTGTCGTCCGTGGTTCTTCTTTCTCTTCATCCGTGGAAATTCGCAGCGTTATGAGCCGGAACGATTCAGGACAAGGCGGAGTCGCGGGCTGCGTTGTGGCTGCGACGCCCTCGTCGCAGCCACGGTTTGTGCCGCGCTTCCGTCCCTGCCAAATCGTTCCGGTTCAGATCGCGGATTCTGCCACGCGGACTTTTCCGCATGACCGCGCGGGGCGTTTCATTCAAAGGAGCGTGATGCCATTTCCAAATCTCCCGTTTGCCGCCGGTCTCGGCCGTGCTGCGCCGGAGATTATTTTCTACGGTGTCGGCATCGCGCTGTTCCTCGCGCTCGCGTTCTTCGCGCCGCATTGCGGGGCGCGCTGTCTGCGCGCGATGGAGCGGGTGCTTGCCCGCGTCGCGCGCCGCCGCGCGCTTGCGGTTGCGCTCGCGGGGGTCGCGGCATTTTGCATCGTCGCGGCGATGACTGCGATCATCGGCGTGCCGATGCCAAAGGTGGACGACGAGTTCAGCTACCTGCTTGCGGCGGACACGTTCACGCACGGGCGGCTCGCGAATCCGTCGCACGCGATGTGGGAGCACTTCGAGACTTTCCATGTGCTCCAGCAGCCGGCCTACGCATCGAAATACCCGCCCGGACAGGGCCTCATGCTCGCGCTCGGAAAAATTTTCGGGCATCCGATCGTCGGCGTGTGGCTCGGTGCGGCGTTCGCGTGTGCGGCGGTGACGTGGATGCTCATGGCGTGGATGCGTCCGCGCTGGGCGCTGCTCGGCGGACTGCTCGCGGCGGTGCATCCTGAAGTGCTCTTGTGGAGCCAGCGGTACTGGGGCGGCTGTCTTGCACTCGCGGCCGGCGCGCTCGCCATCGGCGGATGGCGGCGCGTGATGAAAATGCCGCGCGTCGGCGATGCATTGCTGATGGCGCTCGGTGGCGCGTTGCTGCTCTACACGCGTCCCTACGAGGGCGGCGTGCTCACGCTGTTGCTCGGCACGGCCCTGCTCGTGTCTGCGTTTCGGAAAAGAATCGCCCTGCGTGATCTTGCGTTGCGCGTCGTGATCCCGTGCGCGGCGGTGCTGTGCGTCGCGGCGGCGTGGCTGGGATTTTACAACTCCCGAGTCACCGGCAGCGCGCTGAAGATGCCGTATCAGATCCACACCGCGCAGTACATGGCCGCGCCGATTTTCATCTGGCAGACCGCGCCGCCTCTGCCCGTTTATCACCATGCCGACATGCATGATTTCCACACCGGCTGGGAATTTCGCGGCTATGCAAAGCAGCGCTCACCTGCGGGACTTGCGAGCGGGATCCTCGAGCGCATGTGGCGGCTCGTCCGTGGCGAGATGCGGATTTGGTTTCTCTCAATCTCGCTTGCCGCACTGCCGTTCGCGCTGCGGCGCGACGGCTGGATGCGCTTCACGCTCGTGCTCACGCTCGTGTTCTTCGCCGCGCTGATGCTCGTGAACTGGACGTTCTTCCACTACGCCGCGCCGGTGTTTGGCCTGTTCTTTTTCTCCGCCGTGCAGTGCATGAGGCATCTGCGCACTTGGCGCTGGAATGGCAGACCGGTGGGGCTTTTTCTCGCGCGCGGCTCGCTGGTGCTGTGCGTGCTGTCGGTGTTTGCGACGGGACGCGATGTCGCGGCGCAGTTTCCCGACGGCTGGTGGATTCAGCGGCGGCAGATCAGCGAGCAGCTTCATCGCGAGGGCGGGAAGCATCTCATCATGGTCCGCTACGCACCGGGCATCGCGAACGCGAAGGACTTCGGCTACCGCGACTGGACGCGGAACGGTGCGGACATTGACGGCCAGGAAATCGTATGGGCACGCGACATGGACGCGGAGCACAACGCGCGGCTGCTCGAATACTACAAGGCCCGCCGCGCGTGGACGCTCGATGTGGACACGCACGGCACGAAGCTGCTCCCGCTCCCGCGCTGACGCCAAATTTTTCCCGATGCGAATCCTCCTCACGAAGCTCAAGCTCATTGGCGACGCGCTGCTGATCACGCCGACGGTTCACGCAATCCGCGAGCGGTATCCCGATGCGGAGATCGTCGTGGTCGTGCGCAAGGGCACGGAGGGAATCCTCGCGGGCTGCACGGCGATTGATCGTCTGCTCACCGCCGCCGCGCCCGAGGGGAAACGCCGGGGCCGGCTGAACTGGCTCGAAGATTTGCGACTCATCTTCGAGCTGCGGAAACAGCACTTCGATTACGCGTTCGAACTGAGCGACGGCGATCGCGGGCGGTGGATCTGCGCGCTGGCCCGCGCGAAAGTGCGCAGCACAAACGCAGGCGTGTTGCCGCTGAATTTTTTCTGGAAGCGCGTGTTCCGCAGCGTCTCGACTTTCGGCTGGCTGCGGATGCACCGCGTCGAAAAGGATTTCCTGACCGTGGCGCACGAGCTCGATCTCGCAGGCACGCCGCCGCCTCTGTGCTTCGAGCGAGCGCGCAGGGCGGCATCGCAGGTGAGCGTGGAGGCCGGGGGGAAATGCGTGGTGTTCAATCCCGGATCGCGGCTGCCGGAAAAGCGGTGGCCCGAAGACCGGTGGATCGCGCTCGGCCGCGAACTCGCAGGCCGCGGCGACCGCATCGTCGTGAACACCGGCCCCGCCGCGGATGAGATCGTGCTCGGTTCCAGAATCGCCGATGCGATCGGCGCGGATGCGATCAGCACGAAGACGGCACTCACGTGGCCGCAGCTTGCACACCTGCTCTATTCCGCGCGGCTGCTCGTGACGGTGGACACGGCGGCGATGCACCTCGCTGCGGCGTGCCAGTGCCCGACAGTTGCGCTTTTCGGCCTCGTGCCCGTGGGCCAATGGAGGCCGTGGAAATCACCGAGCCGCGTCCTCACGGCGCTCGGCGAATGGGGCGAGATCACAGCCGAGGCGGCGCGGCGGGAAAGGCTGATCGAACTCGTGACCACGGAGGCCGTGCTCGCCGCGATCCGCGAGCTGGAGGCGGAGCCGGCTCTGAGCGGCGCGTAGTCCACAACCTCCTCTCCCCGCATCGCACCGCCTTCGCCCCCGCCAAGGCGCACGACGGACGCATCATCACCGACGCCCCCAATGTGCGATGGGCCACCGACGGCGCTAAAATCTGGACCGCCGAGGACGGCTGGGTCTGGCTCTTCGACCTCGTCGAACATTGGAACGGCGAATGCCTGGGCTGGCACGTCTGCAAAATCGGCGACCGCTTCGCCGCCTGGGAGCCTCTGGCCCTAGCCATCACCAACACCCTCGGCGGTGTCCCAAGCCTCCCAGGTGCCGCGCGCGGCATCGAGCTGCGCCACGACCACGGCTCCCAATACCTCACCGACTACTTCCAATCCAACGCCCGCTTCCACGGCTTTAGCCCAAGCTTCGCCCTGCTCGGCGAACCCGAAACCAACGGCGTCGTCGAGCGCTTCCACCGTAATCTCAAGGGGATTGCTCATCAGGTATTGATTACGTTTTCGCGAGCAGATAAAATAAGATGCTGGCGGCGAGGTTGGCGAGTTTTTTTGGTGTAACAGTGCGTCCTGCGGCGAAGACGGGCGAGGTAAACGCGGAGGCGGTTATTGTGACTCTCGATGGTGAAGGTGTGGGCCTTGCCTTGCAGATGCCGGTGCTGGGCGAAGATCAGGCCGTAGGGGTGCCA
>Ga0315909_10004325_pt1 | contig 16845 bp, 16 predicted proteins | sample LakEriMetagenome_11_FD_203527 | JGI IMG/M metagenome (GOLD analysis project Ga0315909, IMG submission 203527) | Freshwater fungal communities from buoy surface, Lake Erie, Ohio, United States - Buoy 2 MA125 | ecosystem: Environmental > Aquatic > Freshwater > Lake | place: USA: Lake Erie, Ohio...
GCGTCGGATTGGAAGCCGTGGAGGTAGGGCCATGAGCGGGCGAGGCTGAGCAGGGCGGCTGCGGCGGTGGCTGGGATGGTGAAGCGTGCGAAGCGCGAGGAAGCGATCTGGTGGAGGCCGAGGGCGGCGGTGGCGGCGATGCCGGCGCAGGCCGGGAGGAAGTAGCGGCCTGAGTCCTTGGCTGAGAAGGCGAGGATGGAGGCGAGGGCGAGGGGCGAGCAGGCGAGGAACCATTCGGCCCGGTGGTGGCGTCGGGTGGTGTGCCATGCGGCGGCGGTTCCGGCGAGGCAGAGTGGGAGGAGGTGAGCCGAGCGGTTGAGGAGGCGGGAGAAGAAGCCTGCGTGGGGGATGGATTTGGTGACTCCGGCGTGGCCTTCGAGGACCATGGAGGTTTCGCGGGAGAGTGATGAGCGGAACGTGGCGGGGTCGGTGAGGATGCGGTAATTGACGAGGGCGAGGCAGGTGACGAGCGTGGCGAGGGCAGCGAAGGCGAGCAGGCGGCGGTTTTTATGCTGATAGGGGAAGCAGAGGATGGCCGGGATGAGCATGATGGCTCCGGCGTATTTGGCTGAGATGGCGAGGGCGGTGGCGAGGCCGAGCCATGCGGCGCTGCGTGGGGAAGGCAGTTTTTCCAGTTGGGTGGCGGCGGCGAAGACGGCGCAGACGCCGAAGAGGAGAGCGGCATCCTCCTTGAGGTAGCGGCTGTATTCGTGGACATCCGGCTGGAGGATGAGGAGGAGGCCGGCGGCGAGTCCGGTCCATGGGCCGCGGTGCTGGGCGACCGTCCACGCGAGGAGGATGGCGGCGGTGGCGGCGAAGGCTGCGGAGAGGCTGCGTCCGGTTTCCACGATGTCCTGGGGCGATGAGAGTCCGCGGGCGCGGACGGCTGTGGCGGTGGATTCGAGGAGGAGGAGAGGGTGGTGGAGATTGCGGGTGTTTTCCGCGATCTGGCGGACCTTGCCTGGTTCGTCGGTGTGGTAGAAGTAGGGGAAATCGTTCCAGAGCGAGAGGAGCAGCCATGAGCCGAGGCCGAGGGCGGCGAGGGCAGGGAGGAACCAGCGGGGGAGGGGAGTGGGGGCGTGCAGGGCAGTCATCCGGCGGGGCAAGATGGCGGTGGCGGGGGAATCGTCCAGGCGAGTTTCCCTTGGCTTGCGGAAGCGTGGCTGCTGTGTTCCGTGGGGTGATGAAACAAGACTGGATGCTGCGGGTGTCTGCGTTGCTGGGTGCGGTGGGCGTGGCTCTGGGAGCTTTCGGGGCGCATGGACTGAAGGGCGTACTGAGTGCCGTGCCGAATGGGATGGAGAACTGGAAGACGGCGGTGCTTTACCATCTGCTGCATGCTGTGGTGATGCTGGTGGTGGCGCTGCGTGGCGGGATGGAGCGGGCGTGGTGGCTGCTGCTGGTGGGTGTGTTCGCCTTCAGTGGGAGTCTGTATCTGATGGTGCCGCTCGGCTGGAAGTGGCTTGGGCCGGTGACGCCGGTGGGGGGCGTCCTGCTGATTGCCGGATGGGTCACCGTGGCGCAGCGGGCGGGTCGGCGGCAGGATGGTCACTGAGCGAGGTGAGCGGCGAGCCATGCGGCGACGGTTGTGGTGGCGAGGGAAGCGATCGCGTGATCCGGTGACGTGAGGGTGTGGCTGCCGGGCGGAGCCCAGACGTCAGGGCAGGTGGGGCCGAAGAGGATGTGGGTGTGGAGGCCGCAGGCTGCGGCGAGGTGGGCGATGCCGCTGTCGTGTCCGGCGAACCACTGACATGAGGCGAGGGCGGTGACGAGTTCCGGGAGGGGTAGCTGGTGGGCGGTGCGGGTGGGAATGCCGGATTGCTGGAGGGCCGGGGCGAGCTGGCTGGCCGGGGTGTTTTCCTCGCATTCCCCGGTCACTACGAGGCAGCTGCTGATGAGCCTCTGCTGGTGGAGGTGCTGGAGGGTGGCGAGCCAGCGTTCGGCCGGCCAGATTTTCCGCGGGCCGCCGCTGCCTGGGTGGATGGCGAGGGAGCCGCTGCGGGAGGGGGTGGTCAGATGGAAGGGATGGGCTGGCAGGTGACCGGGGAGGGCGTCGGCGAGTTGGAGCCAGGCTGGTCGGTCCGGCCGCATGGTCCATGGTCCCTGATGGACTTCTGGGATGCCGCATTGCCGGAGGCGCTCCCTGGTGATGCCTTCTGGATCGGGGAGCCATGAAACTGCGAGATCGCAGGAGCCGATCCATGCGGCGAGTGCGGGAGGGGCGGGGGTTTCCGGATGGAAGAGGAAGCTGGCGGCTGCCGACGCGGGGTCGCGGTGGTCGTGGCAGAGGCTGGCTGAGCGGGCGAGGGCGGCGTGGCCTGGGGAGGCGAGGAGTTGGATTCCGGCGTCGGGCCACTGAGAGCGGATGGCCGCGAGGGAGGGGAGGGTGAGGATGAAGTCGCCGAGGGCACCGCCCCGGGCGGCGAGGATCCTGCGCGGGGTCATGGGGTGGATGCGGCGGGCTGCTGGGATGCGATGGCAGCGAGGACAGCGCGGGCGATGGCGGAGACCACGGGGACTGCCACCGAGTTGCCGAACTGGCGGTAGGCCTGGGTATCCGAGACTGGGATCTGGAAGGAATCGGGGTATCCCATGAGTCGGGCGCATTCGCGGGGGGTGAGGCGGCGTGGGTTCTGGCCGCTGCCCTGGGAGACGAGGATTTCGCTGCCGTCCTTGTAGTAGCGGGCGCTGAGGGTGCGGGTGGTGTCGGCTGGGGAGACGACGCTGCAGCCGAAGCCATTGCCCTTGGCCTGGTGTTTGCGGGCGTAGTCCTGGAGGTAGGTCCAGAGTTTGTTGCTCAGGGTGTATTTCGGGGCTGGGTTGGATTCGAGGATGGAGCCGAGCCTTGGGGGATCCGTGGGTGGGGATGGGAACGTGAAGGGGGTAGGCTGGCGGAAGCCGACGAGGAAGATGCGTTCGCGGTGCTGGGGGAGCCAGTGGCGGGCATCGATGATGCGGTGGTGGAGGTGGTAGCCGAGGTCGGCGGTGAGAGATTCGTGGATGATGGCGAAGGTGTTGCCTTTGTCGTGGCTGGTGAGGTTCTTGACGTTTTCGAGGATGAAAGCGGCGGGCTGGTGGTGCCGGAGGATGCGGGTGATTTCGAAGAAGAGATTGCCCTGGCGCTCGTCATCGAATCCGTGGCGTCGGCCCAGGGAGAGTTTTTTGCTGACGCCGGCGAGGCTGAAGGGCTGGCAGGGAAAGCCGCCGCAGAGGATGTCGTGGGCGGGGATATCGCTGGCGCTGATCGGGCGGATATCACCGGCTGGTTCCTCTCCGAAATTGGCCTTGTAGGTCCGGCGGGCCCAGCGGTCCCAGTCGCTCGAAAAGACGCAGTGGGCACCGGCGCTGGCGAAGGCGAGGCGGAAGCCACCGATGCCGCAGAAGAGGTCGATGAAGCGCGGGGTGGGGATCACTGCTTTCCGGCCCGGGCGGGCTGTGGGGCGGGGTCGCGGTCGCCGTGGAAGAACGAGGTGACGTCCGGGTTGACGCTGGTATCGATGATCTGCCAGCGGCCTTCCGAGAAGTAGGCGTAGAGGCGCCAGCGGACGGGGCGTTTGCGGAAATTGACGGCGTAGATGAGTTCGCGGAGGCTGCGGCCGGCTGATTTGGCGGAGAGGAGTTCGGTTCCTTCGAGTTTCCCGCAGCCTTCCATGACTTGGTCGGTCACGTCCGTGAGTTGCTGGAGGAGGTCGCGGTCTTCTTCGGCGACGAAGGAACCTTCGAAGAGTTTTTCGTAGGCTGCGGAGGTGCGTTCCTCGCGCAGGAGGGAGAAGAAGGCTTCGATGCGGGCGCGCAGGGCGGGGTCGAGTTCCGAGGATGTGCCGGATGGTCTGGTGGGGACGGTTTCGGCGGGTTTGGGAATTGCTTTGGCGGATGCGGAGCGGGATTTCTGCTGAGCGTGGGCCGGGGCGAGGAGGAGGGCGGCGGCGGTGGCGGACAGGGCGGAGGCAGGGAGTCGCATGGTGGGAGAATGGAGTTGGGGGGGAGGGTGGTGCAATCCCGATCTCTTCCGCGAGGGCTTGCATGGGGTGGGCAACCTGTGCATGGGGGATGGGGAGAGGGATCTGAGACATGCTGCGCCGACGATTGCTGATGTTCACTGTGATGCTGCCGTGTTGCCGGGCGGTGTCTCCTCCGTCGCGTCTCGAGGAGAGCGGGGTGGCGGTGCCGGGCGGGTGGATTACGACTCGGGAAGGGGCGCGCGGGGTTGATCTGGAATGGGTCAAGCGGTTCGGGGACCGGCGCCTTGAGGAACTGGTGAAGGAAGCGCTCGCGCACAATCCTGATCTGAAGGTTGCGTCGGCGCGGCGGGATCAGGCTGCCAGTCTGATCCGGAGTGCGGCGGCCCAGGGATTGCCGCAGCTTGAGGGGCGGCTGGGAACGGATCGTTCGCAGCGGAACTTCATTGGTTTTCCGTTTGGCCGGGGGGGGGCGGATGAGGGTGGGGCGCCGGGAGGCGGAGTGGCGGCGGCGGAGCCTCAGGTGACGCCGTTTGAGGTGACGACGTACACGAGCGCAGTGAATCTGCAGTGGGAACTTGATCTTTGGGGGAGGATCCGGGCGGGGACGGCGGCGGCGGTGGCGGGGGCGGAGGCGGCGGAGGCGGATCTGCGGGCGGCGCGGGCATCGCTGGTGGGGCAGGTGGTGCGGGCGTGGTTTGCGGTGGCGGAGGCTGAGGAGCAGGAAGCGGTGGCGGGGCTGGCGCTGAAGGCGGCGCAGGATACCCAGGAGGCGCTGGAGGAAAGGTTCCGGACAGGGCAGGCCGGCAACGAGGGAAGTCTGGGGGCGCAGCTGCGGCTGGCGCGGTCCGATGTTTCCTCGGCGCGGGCGGCCCTTGCGCAGCGGAAGGAAGGAAAGGTGCTGGCGGTCCGGGCGCTGGAGCTGCTGCTGGGTCGGTATCCGGCTGGCTGGGTGGATGGTGGTGGCAGGCTGCCGGGCGTGCCGGCGGCGGCTCCGGCGGGTTTGCCTTCGGAGCTGCTGCTGCGGCGGCCTGACATTCTGGCGGCGGAGCGGCGGTTTGCGGCGCAGGGCATGCGGCAGAAGGAAGCGCGGCGGGCGGTTTTTCCGAGGCTGGCGCTGACTGGCAGTGCCGGGACGAACACTGATGCGCTCAGCAACCTGCTGGCGAGTGACTATGGGATCTGGAATCTTGGTGCGGGACTGACGCAGACGATTTTCACTGGTGGGCAGGTGCTGGCCGAGATCCGGAGGCGGGGAGCGGAACAGGATGAGGCTCTGGCTCTTCTGCAGAAGGCTGTCCTGAAGGCGTTTGGGGAAGTGGAGGAAGCGCTGCAGCTCGAGGGAATTCTGCGGGAGAGGGAAGTTGCTCTGGAGGAAGCCCTGAGGCTGGCCGCCGAAGCGGATACCGAGGCGCGCGCCAACTACCGGCAGGGCATTGGCGACATTCTGACGGTGCTGGCGACACAGAACCGTGCCCTGCAGGCCAAATCGCAGCTGACGCTGGTCCGGAGGCTGCGGCTCGACAACCGGGTGGCCCTGCATCTCGCGCTGGGCGGGGACTTTGTGATTTGAGGCGGGTGGGTAGTACTTTACCTTAGAATCGCCTCAAGTTTTTCCGTGATCCGGAAGATTTCCCGTCTAAAGCGCAGATTTGCGTGGACAAGTCTGTGAAAATATGTTTTAGTTTTTTACCGCGAGGTTTTTCTGGTTGGTTCTACGGATCGGGTGCTGTGGTTCCTGCCGGAGGACCTCGTGGGATTCATACAGATTGAGGGGCCGTTCCTGTTTCAGGATCATCTGGTGTTTCGCCAGAAGCGCGCAACCGTCAGCGGGTCGGATTTTATTCGTCTGAAGGCGGGATGCTGGAGGCGCAATCGCTGGCTGGGCCATTTGCTTGAGCCCCCAGCCTCCCGCCTTCATCCTCACAAAACCCTGAACTTCAGTTAGTTATTTTGAAGTGAACAGCGGGCGGTCCCTCAATTCTGGATGATTTGCTGAATGGTGTGGGGAGGGATTGTGATGGGTGGTGGAGACTGGAGTGAGGAGTCGGGTGAAAAGAGAATTTCAAATCCGTTTTCAATCATGAGTATCTGCAGAAAATCGTATCGGCTGGTGGGGAGGGATGGGGTTGCGCGGTTGTCGGGGTGGGAGCGGGCGGGAGGGTTGGTGGGAGTGGCGGTGGGGGCGTTGGGAGTGAACGGATGGAGGGTTGAGTACATGCGGCGGGAGACTCCGAAGCGGCGTGGGCGTGGGATGGGTGAGATTCTGCGCGAAGCGGTGGGTGTGGTGGTGAGGGACGTGATGGGGAAGGTTGGGTTCGGGGGTGGGTTGGCGGGGGCGCTGCGGGATGTGCTGTGGATGACGCCGGGGCCGTACCGGTGCTGGGCTGGGGTGGTGGCGCGTGCGGTGGCGGACTGGCGTCCCCGGGAAGCTGGGGAGGCGGAGGTGGTGGCGCTGGTGAGCTGGCTGGAGGGATGGGAAGGCAGTGTGGTAGGGCCGTGGGAGTGGCTGCTCCGGGAGGAGTTGCGTGAGATTTCCGTGAACGAATTCCGGTGCCTGCGGGAACTGGCTCCGGAAGCGGCGTTTCTGCTGTGGGTTCTTGAGCTGCGGGGAACCGGCTGGGGTGGGTTGGCAGAGGGGGAGGTTCCGGAAGGGCTGCGGGGGCCTGAGAAGGTCGATGAGGCGGTCCTCGAGCAGTTGGGGACGCTTCTGATGATGCGGAGCAAGCCGCTGTTCGGGTGGGATGAACTGCGGTTGCTGGGCGATGGCTTTGCGGCGCGGGTGATGGAGTCGCACCGGCTGTGGGGAAGGCTGATGCGGGAGGCTGACCGGGAGCGCTTTGCGGGAGCCACGCAGTGTCTGCAGGGGCGCTGGGTGCGGGTGGAGGGCGATCGGTTTGTGGATGTGGGAGGGGCGCTCAGGGAGGTCCGGGAGCGGCAGCGGGTCGACTGGATGGGCCGCGCGCTGCCATGGTCGCGTTATCTTGACTGCGAGGAGTTGCGTCGGTTGGGCCTGGAGGCGCTGGTGGGGAGTGTTCCGGGGGGCGGGCCTGAGCCTGGGGTGAAGGAATTGGAAGAAGCGCTGTGGTTTGTGGAATCGCGGGAGGACGTGAGGCGGCGGAAGCTGTGGTCGGGCGGCGTGGCGTTTCAGCGGAGGATGCTTGGGCTGACGCGGCGGTGCGACTGGGACGGGGTGTTTCTTGAGGAAACGTCGTGGGCGGCGGGGAAGTGGATGGGGAAGGCCGTTGCTGTGGAGGTGAGGGATGCGGCATGGGAATGGATGTGCGGGCTGGTGGCTCCGGTGGGCCGGGCGGAGGGTGGGCAGCCGGTGGTGCTGCCGACGGCGGTGGCCCCTGCGTTTCTGGCGATGGCGGGGGAGCGGCCGGGGGAGTTGCTGCGGTGGGTGGGATCGTTCCGTGGAGAGTCGCGGCGGAGATTGCTGAATCGTGCTGCGTTTCTGCAGGAAGCGCTGGCGGTGGCGCTGCGGCGTCTGCCGGGCCGCGAGGTGGCGTCGCTGGAGGAAATGCTGATATGGGGGCTGCAGTGGCTGGTGAAGGCGGGCGGCGAGCCCTGCGGAACGGAGGAACTGCTGCGGTCGTTTTCCGTGGTGAAGCGGAAGGTGGTGCGGGAGTATCTGGAGCGGGTGTCCTGGCGGGGATGGCTGGCTGATCTGGGAGTGGCGTATGCCCGGGTGTTTCCGGAGGAGAGCCGACGGATGGTGGCGGGGCGGGAGGCGGAGATGCTGCTGCTGCTCCGCGGACTGACGGTGGCGCAGCTGGAAGCGGGTGGCTGGGGTCGGGAGTGGCGGAGTGCCGGAGCCGGGGTCTGGCCGGTGTCCGACCTCTTTGCGGCGTCGCCGCGGATCCGGGTTTCCGAGCAGGAGAAGCTGGTATCGCTGCTGGCTTTGGAAGATCCTTGTCAGGTGATGCTGGCGTGGCTGGATCACCGGCCGTTCCGGGCGGCGGCGGTCGAGCGGCATGGGCTGGCGGTGGTCGAGCATGCGGAGAGTCTGGCGCGCACGGGTCGGCCTGGTGGCATGGTGGTTGGTGATGGGGAAAGCGATGCGGTGCTGAGGGGGGTGCTGGCTGGGCTGCGGCGGGAGGAAGTGGAGCTGGAGCGGCGGGCGGGACTGCTGGGGGATCCGCAGCGCTGTGGTCCGGCGGCGCTGGCGGCGCTGGCGCGGCTGGGACGTTTGGATGTGATGGTTCTGTCGGAACTGGATCGGGAGAAGCTGCGGGAGATGCTGCCGGTGGCGGCGGTGCTGGCTCCGGAACGTCCTGCGGTCTGGCAGGCCCTTGAGTTGTCGCTCTGGGTGGGGCTGCGGTGGTATCCATTTCTGATCCGGCTGGCGGTGGCGCGGGTGTCGCATCATCGTTCCGGAGGTGTGCCGGGTCATATGTGTGACGGGTACTATCAGACGTTTGAGCGTCCGAAGCGGAGTGGCGGGAAGCGTGTGATCACGGCACCGCGGAAGACTCTGCGGGCGCTGCAGCGGGACATTCTGCGGCAATTGGAGCGGGAAGCTGCGGGGCAGCCGGAGGCGAGCGCGCATGGGTTTGTGCCGGGTCGGTCGACGCTGACGAACGCGCAGCCGCATGCGGGTCAGGCGGTGGTGGTGAATCTGGATATCCGGGGGTTTTTCCCGTCGACGCCGCTGCGGTTGATTCAGCGGGCGGTGCGGAGGGCGGTGGGGGATCGGCTGAGCATTCCGGTGGTGTATCTGCTGGCGGACATTTGTGCGTATGGCGGGGCATTGCCGACGGGGGCTCCGACGAGTCCGTGGCTGGCGAATGTGGTGCTGGCTGGGGCGGACAAGGCGTTGGCGAAGGTGGCGGCGGCTGCGGGATTGCAGTATACGCGGTATGCGGATGATCTGACGTTTTCCGGCGGGGACGGCGCGGTGGGGATGATCCGGTTTGCGGAGAAGGTGCTGGGAGGGCTGGGGTATGAATTGGATCCGAAGAAGATCAACATCTTCCGGCGTGGGAGAAGGCAGGTGGTGACGGGACTGGTGGTCAACGAGCGGGTGAATCTGCCGCGGCAGGTGCGGCGGAGGATCCGTGCGGTGGTGCATGCGGTGACGGTGGGGCGGGAGCCTGTCTGGCATGGGCGGCCGGTGAGTCTCGATGCCGTGCGTGGGGCGCTGGGGTGGTGGCATCAGATTCATCCGGAGCAGGTGGCTGGGCTGATGGAGGAATTCCGGGCAGCGCGGGGGGGTGCGGCATGACTGGGCGTGGCGGGTGGGAGGTGCATTGTCTGGACTCGCGGGACATGCGTCCGGTGGGTACGGCATCGTGCGGGCTGGTGCTGAGCAGTCCTCCTTATTTTCCGGCAGGAGTGGAGGCGGAGCTGCGGTCGGGTGCGGTGCGTGACCGGCGGGTGCTGAGAGGTACGGTGCGTGGATTTGTGGAAGGGTTGGCTCCGGTATTCGGGGAAATCCGCAGGGTGCTGCGCCCCGGGGGCAAGCTGGTGCTGATCACGCGGTATCTGGCGGCTGGGGGTGAGCAGATTCCGGTGACCGAGTGGTTCCGCGGTCTGGTGGAGCGCGAGGGGATGGTGGTGGAGGCGCGGTATTTTCTGCGCAAGTATGCCAGGAGGTCGCCGCGGCAGCGGGCTGGCGATTTTGTGAGGGGAGGGGCGGCGGTGCCTGTGGCGGTGGAGGATGTGATGGTTTACGGTGACGGCGAGCCGGTGGGCCGGAAGCGGACTGTGAGGTGCGGGGTGAGTGAGGAGGAAGTGGTTTCCCTGCTGGAGCCGCTGTGGGATCTGCCGTCGCCGGGGGCGGGCCGGAAGCATCCTCATCAGATGCCGCGGGAGGCTGGGCGGAGGCTGATGCTGCTGTATTCGCGGCCGGGCGAGGTGGTGCTGGATCCGTTTGCCGGGGCGGCTGGTCTGCTGCTGGAAGGATTGCGGCTGGGGCGTCGGGTGGTCGCCTGCGAGGTGGATCCCCGGTATGCGGAGGTGTGCCGGCGGGAGCTGGCGCGGGCGGCCTCACTTTTTCGCTGAATATCTCATGAACTCAATGCTGCTGCTGGCTTCGGCTATCTACAATTCTGATGAGGGAGACCGGGTCCGGTGCCGTGACTGGGTGGAGTCGCAGATTGCGGAGGGCGGGAGGGGTGCGCCTGAGGCTGGCGCGGTGCGGGCTTTGTTGAGGCGGGAGCGCGGGACGCCTCTGGAGCCGTTTTCGCTTGATGAGCGGCAGGAGGAACTGGCGGTGCTGCTGGTGCGGCTGGCGTTTTCGCGGCGGGGGAAGCCGGCTCCGGTGGTGATTGGGTCAGGCAGGGTTACGCTGGCGGCGTCGGGTCTGGAGATTCGGCCGGATCTGACCGTGCGGCATCATCATTTCTGGGTGGGTTCGTCTTCGCTGGAGGATCATATCTGGGAAGATCCGTGGCGGCATGCGTGGCGGTTCCGGGCGGGTCAGGGTCTGGGGGAAGGCCGGGAGCAGGGGGTGCCTGTTTCGGCGCGGCTGGTGGGGGATGTGAGTGGGGTTCGGGTGACGGTGCGGCTGGGCATGGGGATTCCGGTGGCGGGGATGCCGCAGTGGAAGGTGTCGATTGGGCAGATGCGGGATGTGGAGCGGCTGGGGTTCCGGATCCGGCGGCTGCGGGCGGATACCTTTGCGGTGTGGCCGGGGTCGCCGGAAGCGGCCCTGCGGTTCATGGGGTGTCTGATGGAGCGGGACGAGCTGACGGTGCACGAGCAGGAATGGACGGTGCAGGTGCAGTTGGCACCGCCTGGGCCTGAGCCTGTGGCCCTGGCGGCGCTCATCACGAGTCCGGTCTGGCAGGATCTGCCGTGGCTGGAAGCCCCTGCGGGCTGGCGGGGGATTCGGGAGGAGCCGTGGATGAGGGAGGCCCTGCGCAGTTATCTGCCGCAGTCTGCGGAGCGGCGGCACAGCCCGGTTTTTTCATTATGAAGCCATCCAGAGTCATTGAAGTTCTCGGCCAGGTGCTGCGCACGCGCTGGCCTGTTTTTCTGTGGGGTCCTCCGGGGATCGGGAAGAGTTCCGTGGTGCGGGCGGTGGCGGGAGCGCTGCGGCTGCCGGTGACGGATGTGCGTGCGGGGTTGCTGGATCCGACGGATCTGCGGGGGATTCCGGCGGTGGAGGGTGGTCGGGCGGTGTGGTGTCCGCCGTCGTTTCTGCCGCACGACAAGCGGTCTCAGGGTTTGTTGTTCTTCGATGAGTTGAATGCGGCTCCTCCGATGGTGCAGGCGAGTCTTTATCAGCTGATGCTGGACCGGAGGATTGGGGAGTATGAACTGCCGGAGAAGTGGCAGATTGTGGCGGCGGGGAACCGTGAGGGGGATGGCAGTGTGACGTTCCGGATGCCGTCTGCGCTGGCGAACCGGTTTGTGCATGTGGAGATGGAGGTGGATTTCGAGGATTGGCTGGAGTGGGCGATCCGCGGTGGGGTGCATCCATTGGTGACTGGCTTTCTGAGTTTCCGTCCCGCGCTGCTGATGGTGAAGAAGGCGGCGGGGGAGCAGGCGTTTGCGACGCCGCGGACGTGGGAGATGGTTTCCGATCTGCTGGGGGAGCAGGAGGTGGCGGCGGCGCTGCGCGATGTGCTGGCTGGGGTGGTGGGTGGCGGGCCCGCCAGTGAGTTTCTCGCTTATGCCTCGGATACTGATGCGATGGAGCTGGTGGCGGAGGCATTGCGTAACCCTGGAGGCGTGGGGATACCGGACAAGCTGGGGCCGCTGTATGCGCTGGTGAGTCATCTGACGGCGAGGCTGGGCAAGTCCGAGGTGCGGAAGGCGGCGGCGGTGCTGCTGCCGAGGCTGCCGCCTGAGTTCGGGGTGCTGCTGGTGCGAGGGGCGCTGATATCGCATCCTGGTTTTGTGATGGAGAAACCCGTCCAGGATTTCTGTGCGCGGCATGGGCGGCTGCTTTCCGGCAAGGCATGAGCACGGTGGCTGACGCCCGTCTGGCGCTGCTGCTGGACCATCCATGGCTGGCGACGGCGCTGCTGCGTCTGCCGCTCGTGGAGGTGGCGGATGCGGTGCTGGTGCCGACACTGGCGACGGATGGCCGGGCGATCTACTATGAGCCTGGCTTCTGTGCGTCGCTGACATTGGCGGAGCTGCAGTTCTGTGTGGCGCATGAACTGATGCATTGTCTGCTGGATCACATGGGGCGGCTTGGTACGCGGGATGCGGAGCTATGGAATGTGGCGGTGGATCTGGTTGTGAACCGGATGCTGGAGGAATGTGGATTCACGGTGCCGGCCGGAGCGCTGCGGGATGGGCAGGGCCTATCGGTCGGGGAACTGACGGCGGAGGAGGTTTATGACCGGCTGATTCAGCAGATGTCGCAGCGGCTTGGTGCGGAGCGGGTGCGGAAGTGGCTCAGTGAGCGCAGGGCGTCGCGGCTGGCGGATGGGCATGCTGACGTGGGTGGGGACGGCGCGAAGCTGTCGCGTTTCCGTCCGGAAGATGCCCCGTCGGGGGAGGAGCTTGCGGTGATCCGGGGACGGGTGGTGCAGGCGTCGCAGGGGGTGCACCGGGGATGGGAGAGGGGGAATGGCAAGGTGGAGCTGGGGAGGTCGGGCCGGTCGCGGGTTCCGTGGGAGCAGCTGCTGGCGTCCTTTCTGACGGGGCTGCAGCGCAATGATTACCGTTGGTTTCCGCCGGCGAAGCGGCATCTCTGGCGTGGGCTGGTGCTGCCGTCGCTGGCAGTGAGCGGTCCGGCCCATGTGGTGGTGGCGATTGATACGTCTGGCTCGATGAGTGCGGGGCTGCTGCGGAGGATTCTGGCGGAGATCGACGGGCTGAGGAGGAGCTGGATCAGTCAGCTGACGGTGATCGACTGTGATGCGGAGGTGCAGAATGTGAGGGTGTATGAGGCCTTTGAGCCGATTGATTTTGAAGCTTTCGAGCTGCGGGGCCGCGGGGGGACGTCGTTTGTGCCGGTGTTTGCGTGGCTGGAGGAGCGGTTGGCGGGAATGGACGGTCCGGTGCCTGATGTGCTGGTTTTCTTCACGGATGGCTATGGGGAGTTTCCGGAGGAGGAGCCCTGCCTTCCGGTGTGCTGGATCATGCCGGAGGGGGATTGCCGTGAAGTTCCGTTTGGGCAGGTGATTCCCATGGATGTGCATGGGTGAGCGGGATCTTGACAGAGGGGAGTGGTGGTTCATGCTCCGCGGCCATGAAAACTGTACGCATTGGACTGGTGGGATTGGGCAACATGGGGAAGGCGCATCGGGCCAGCCTGCGGGCTGGGCGGGTCGAGGGACTGCAGCTGACGGCGATCTGTGATCGTGCCGAGGCCTTGCCGGAACCGGTGGAGGGGGAGGCTCAGTTCACGGAATTCGGGGCGATGCTGCGGTCTGGAGAGATTGATGCGGTGCTGATTGCGACGCCGCATTACTTTCATACGACGATGGGGATCGAGGCGCTGGAGGCTGGGCTGCATGTGATGGTGGAGAAGCCCTTGTCGGTGCACAAGGCTGACTGCGAGAGGCTGGTGGCGGCGCACCGGGGCGGGGCGCAGGTTTTCGGGGCGATGTTTCAGCTGCGGACGGATCCATTGTATCAGAAGATCCGGAGTCTGATTACGGGAGGGGAGCTGGGGGAGATCCGGAGGGTGCTGTGGGACTGCACCGATTGGTTCCGGACGGAGACGTACTATGCGTCAGGCGGGTGGCGGGCGACGTGGAAGGGCGAGGGAGGCGGGGTCCTGCTCAATCAGTGTCCGCACAATCTGGATCTTTATCAGTGGCTGTTCGGGATGCCGCAGGAAGTGACGGGATTCTGTCAGTTCGGGCGGTATCATGACATTGAAGTGGAGGATGATGTGACGGCGTACTTCCGTTATGCGGACGGGCGTCATGCGACTTTCATCACGAGCACGGGAGAGGCACCCGGGAGGAATCTGCTGCAGGTGACGGGAGAGCGTGGGGTGCTGACGGTGGAGGGACGGAGTCTGAAGTTTCTGCGCAACCGTGTGCCCATGTCGCAGTTTTCGGCGGAGACGGCTGCGGGATTTGCGAAGCCCGAGTGCTGGCAGGTGGAGGTTCCGGTTCCGGAGGGTGGGGCGAGTCACAATGTGGTGCTGCAGAATTTCGCTGATGCGATCCGCAAGGGGGAACCGCTCATTGCGCCTGCGGCCGAGGGGATTCACTCGATTGAGCTGGCCAATGCGATTCTGCTGTCGACCTGGAAGCAGCGGACGGTGGTGCTGCCGATGGATGCCGGGGAATATGAAGCCGAACTGCAGCATCGGATTGCGACATCGACGCATGTGAAGAAGCCGCCGGTGGCCCGGGTCATCAGCAGTGATGACTTTGCGAAGTCGTTCAAATGAACGGCGGGCGGCGGGTGATGGGCTTGCTGTGGGCAGTTGCTGTGTTGCTGGCGGGCTGCCGGGGTCCGCGGGTGGCGAAAGAAGAGGCGGGTAACGCTGTCGCGTGGGTTGCGGGAAACTATGCGGTCGAATTCCGGCTGGGTACTGGTACTCCGGTGGCCGAGGGGTACGAGCCGTCGGTCTACCGGATCTGCCATCGTGGAATGGGTGGCGTGCGGGAAGCGGTGGAAGCGGTCAGTGCCCACAGTGCGCGGGGATTTGCGAGTGTGGTGGATGGGGATCCGCGGAGTCACATTCGGCTGGTCGTGGACCAAGCCGGGGAAGTACTGGTCATAGAGGAAGACATTCCGAACGACTGTGGACCGTGCCGGAACTTTCTGCTCGTGCGGACGGGAGCATCGGGTGGGCCTGAAGTTCTTTATCTGGCGGTGCCCGAGCGTGGACAGGGGATCATGGCAGCGACTGGCGGGGAGTATCCTTCGGTGGAAACGGTTTTCGCCGAAGGCATGGTTGTGCGGTATGCGGGAAGCGGTCCGGAGACGGTATGGTTCCGGTCCTTGCCGTCGCGTGAGGCACCGCAGTGGCCTGGCTGAGGTGTTCTCAGGACCGGGTTCAGGCTGGTCGGACTGGTTCGCTGGTGAGAACGAAGCGGAAGCGGTGGTCGTAGCGGCCGTTGTTATGGCGCTGGCAGCAGCGGTAGCAGGCGGTGTAGCGGGAGAAGGGCCGGACGCGGTGGGCGACGAAGCAGCAGGCTGGGCACTGGTAGGTGTACTTGCGGGTGACCTTGCGTCTGGGGAGCGGGAGGTCGTGGCAGGCGGGTTCGCCGGGGATGCCGAGGTCGGCGCAGGCCTGGCGCCATTCTGGGCCATGGACTTTGATGCGGCGGCGGCCGGCGCGCCAGTGGGCGAGGAGGTGGGCGGCCTCGTGGCGGAGCGTGCGGAGGACCTGGGAATGGCTGATGGCGTCGAGCCTCGGATTCAGTTCAATGACCGAGGTGCGGGCGCAGGCGGTGCCTGCGGTGGTTTGGAGCCGGGGGTTCCAGATTACGGAAAGGCGTTGGGCGACCGGGGTGGCTCCGGCGTGGGCGAGCCATGTGGCGGCGATCGCGGCGAGGCAGGGGTCTGGGCCTGCGAGCGTTGGATCGGATGGGGGGAGGGTATCGGCGGGGCGACTTTGGAGCCGGACCGGAGCGCGGCGCGGGAGGGTGGGAAGTTTTCCGCAAGCAGCCATGGCTGAAAGGAAAAAGGTCAGGAGTTTCAGGTGACGGGGACGGGTTGGGGACGCTTCCTGATTTCGTGGCGTTGGTCGCCGAGGGCTACGACGGAGTCTGGCGGCACGGATTCGGTGACGAAGACATTGGCTCCGATGGTGCTGCCGCGGCCGATGGTGATGTCGCCGACGATGGTGGCCGAGGCGTAGAGAGTGACGTGGTCTTCGAGGGTGGGGTGGCGGCGGCGGCCGCGGAGGCGTTGTCCGGCGGCGAGGGAGCGGGCGACGAGGCCGACTCCCTGATAGAGTTTGACGTGATGGCCGATGCGGGCGGTTTCGCCGATGACGACGCCGGTGCCGTGGTCGATGAAGAAGTATTCGCCGATGACTGCGCCTGGGTGGATGTCGATGCCGGTGCGGGAGTGGGCCCATTCCGTCATCATGCGTGGGATGAGGGGGAGGCCCATCTGGTAGAGGACGTGGGCCATGCGCTGCGTGGCGATGGCTTCGAGGCCGGGGTAGGCGAGAATGACTTCGTCGCGGCTGCTGGCGGCCGGGTCGCCATCGAAGGCGGCCCTGACATCCTTGTGGAGGAGGGCGCGGATGGCGGGGATCTGGTGCATGAAGCTGCAGACGAGGCAGTCGGCCATGGAGGCGGGATCGTCTGGCGGGGATGGCTGGGAGGCGAGGCTGGGGAGGACCTCGTGGCGGAGCCGCTGCATGACGTCGGAGACCCGGCGTTTGGTCAGGTCGGCAACGTCTTCGGTCTGGACGGCTTCCGCTTCAAAGAAGCCTGGGAAGAGGATTTTGAGAAGGTCGCTGCAGAGGGCGGAGACGGCACATTTCGACGGGAGGTTGGCGCCGTCGAGGTGGTTGATGCCGCCGAGTTCGCGGTAGGAAGCGAGAAGTTCGTCGGTGATGCTGGCGGTCTCGCACTCCATGGATCGGATCCGATCATAACGCGGGGTTGGCGGAAGAAAAATGCTTTTCGCAGGAAGTTGCGGATTTGGGTGGGCTGGGGGCGTCAGTCTGGGTGCTGCGGCGGTTCGAGGGTGACGGGTCCGGAGGGTTTGTCCTTGTGGCTGGATGACCCGCCGGACTGGGGTGTGCTGGGGGTGGGTTGATCGCTCGCTCCGAATCTGGCGGCAGGGGATTTGGGGTTCCAGAAGCCATTTTCCTTTTCCGGTCCGAACCAGCCGATGAGGGATTTCTCGTTGTCGCCGCCGTAGAAGTTGAGGGGTTTGAAGGTGCTGGGTTTTTCGAGGGTGACGCGGCCATCGCACCATGCGACGATGGCGCAGCCATGGGCGCGGAAGTGGACGGACGGCTGGAGTTCGCCGCCGTCCGAGCCGTCCTCGAGGGGCC
>Ga0315909_10004326_pt1 | contig 16838 bp, 15 predicted proteins | sample LakEriMetagenome_11_FD_203527 | JGI IMG/M metagenome (GOLD analysis project Ga0315909, IMG submission 203527) | Freshwater fungal communities from buoy surface, Lake Erie, Ohio, United States - Buoy 2 MA125 | ecosystem: Environmental > Aquatic > Freshwater > Lake | place: USA: Lake Erie, Ohio...
AATGACAAAGACTCTGTAGTCAGGTTCCCAGCCACAGGCCAAGATTTATTTGTGCCTGGAGCAATAACAACAACTCCTTCAGGAACAGCGACGATCACGATTAAATCTGATTCATCCTCAGTCAAGGATGCTGCTCTCAATCGCGGACTAGATCGCACCTCACACCTAGCCATCTGATTTTTCTCTCTCTACTTATAGACAATCAGTTGGCTTTGCCATCTTGTGCATGTAATAACTTCACCTATCCGTTGTAATGGCCTTCCTATAGGAGTAGTTTCCAAAAGCCGATGTTCGGCCCATAGGAGGAGAGAACTACATGGCAAAAACAACTGAAATAACAATCTGTGAAGGCGTTGAAGGAACAACGCGTCGTCAACAGCTAGCACGGCTTGGCGAATGGAAGAAGTTATTTCTGGCTGAGGCAGGCGTGAAGGATGTATCAATCTGGGAAGGTGGATACGGCGAATACAACGGAACGTGGGTTGTGGCCGTTGATTTTGAAAGCACAGAAGCATTTGGTGCTTCACTAGATAAATTCCACACAAACTCAAAGGCCTTTGAGGATGCTATGGATAACTGGATGAAGACTCCAACACTTAAGTTCCGCAGTGGTGGATTACTTCACCACGTAGCAAGTATTTAGAACTCAAGAGAACTAAAGCAAGAGCTTTTACTCAGTGGATGGCTATTAACGTAAGTGTTAAGTGCTGCCCACTGTGTAAATTAAGTTTATGTTTACTTCTAACCCTTCAAAACCCCGCGCAAATCCCCAATTAACCTCGTAGCACGGTCATCTTCTACTTCTCCCCCGCGCATCTCTGTTGTAACAAAGGCAAAGCCAATCTTGTGTTCAGGATCAGCAAAAGCGCACTGTCCTCCTGCGCCATCATGGCCAAATGAGGAGTTGGATAAATATCCTCTAGCTGGTGAATCTAATTGAAAACCCATTCCAAACTTTGAATACGGTGGATCAAGATCTGTAAAAGGCTTTCCCTCTGACTGCACTTTTCTTACGTAATCAACAGTCTCATCAGTTATTAAGCGCACTCCATCAGTTTCATGAACTACTGAAGACCAAATCTTTGATATTCCATGGGCTGTTGAGATGCCACCAGCACCAGGTATCTCGGCTGCATGAACTTCCCGTGAGTTAAAGCCTTGTCCACTTGCAACAAGGTTCATAGGGAAGGCACCACCTAATGTCAGTGAGCGGATGAGGAAGTTACCTGCATCAGTATTTTGATTATTGAGATCAATAAAAAAGGATGCTAGATCAGCATGAGCATAGGAAGGTGCTACTTCACTCTCTAGCTCTGCAGGCAGACCTAACCATGTGTCGGCATAGAGCGGTGCGCTTATCTCTTTTGCCAAATACTCTCCCGGTGACATCCCGCTTACTCTGCGGATTAATTCACCCGTTAACCAACCGTGTGTGATGGCGTGATAGGCATAGGCCGTTCCTGGTTGCCATACCGGTGCTTCTTGTTCAATTTGTGCGACCATGTAGTCCCAGTCAATAACTTGATCTGGCTGGATATCTTTTGCAAAAAATGGCACACCAGCTTGGTGTGAGACTAACTGTCCAACAGTTGTCTTTTCTTTTCCAGCCCCTTTGTATTCAGGCCAATGCTTGATGACTAGATCGTCATAACTCAGCTTTCCTGCTTGAAAGAGTTGAGCTAGCGCCAATGACATCAAACCTTTAGTGGATGAGAAGACAACTACCTTTGTCTCTTCTTCCCAGGCTGCTTTGCTCTCTCTATCTGCTAGCCCACCCCAGAGATTGACTACATTTTCACCTTTGTGCCAAATAGAAACAGCAGCACCTGAGTGCGGTGCTTGAGCAATGATCTCTTCAAAGCTGCTTTGTATCTTTTCAAAGCCCTTAGTAACAAAGCCCCCTACGTGTGAGCTCATTGTTACTTCCCCTTTGTTTTGATTTGAAGTCCATATTTAGTTTCAAAGACTTGAGTGACATCTATCGGGTTATCGATAAAGCCCTGAAAGTTGGTTCCGACGTAGTTCTGCCAGGCCATAGCAATTAACTTCTCATCATCGTAAATAATTCTGGCGGCGTAGTGTGGCTCTTCTATAAATGGCTCATTTTCAACTTTCCACACTCCATCAAAGCTTGAGCTGCGCATGATGCCATTGCCCATCCATGTTCGCTCGCCTCGTGCAAGTCGTGTGGCTGCATGGTTATTAGAAGCTAAGCAAAATGAAATTACTAGCTCACCATCTCTTGAATGCATCAGCTGTGGCACTTCATAGTGACCAAACTCTGATTCCACTTTTAACGGCGCACAGACTTGCCAGTTCAAAAGATCTTTTGATCTAGCAACACCTATCGTGCCGCGGGCATCATAAGGACCGCTATTTGTTCTGGCAGTAATAAGCATGACCCATTCATTACTTTTAGGATCTTTAAATACCCAAGGATCGCGCCATGCCTCTTCATACCAACTTGGCGCTCCTTCTTGCTTTTCTTCCATTACTTGAGCAGCTCTTTCATACCAGCGCGCATCTGCCTCTGTAATAAAGCCTTCTTTTTTCTCCCAGCTCATCAGATCAGTGGAGGTTGCAACGCCAATGCGTTGCACAAAACCATTTTCTCTGGATTTATTTGTGCCGGTATAGAACATGTGCCATAGGCCAGTATCAGATTTGATGACGCTGCCTGTCCAAATAGCGCGATCATCCCAAGCACCAAGTGCGCTTGGCACAAGAGCATCGCCCACATACTGCCAATTAATTAAATCTGGAGAGGTTGCATGGCCCACAGTTGCATTGGCATGGCGCAAATCTGGATCAACTAATGAACGTGGCGCTTGCAGGAAGAAGATATGCCAGTTGCCATCAACTTTTTCAGGAGCAAGCCAAAGATCCCACACCCATTTATCTTCTAGCTTCAATGTCATTTGTTGTGGCCTCTCATGCTTTAACGGCCCCTTGTAGCAAGGAACTAATGAACTTGCGCTGGAATATAAGGAAGAGAACTAGTGAAGGTGTAATGATGATCAGCGCTGAAGCGCTGATGAGAGGAATGCTGATCCAGTACTGACCTTGGAAGAAGGTCAGAGCGCCTGCAACTGTGCGCTTGAGTGGATCATCGATCAGAACTACTCCCAAAATAAACTGGTTCCATGTCCAGATAAAGATGATCACAGCAAGGGCTGAGACTGAAGGAATAGCTAGTGGCATATGAATTCTGCGAAACTCCTGGAACTCACTTGCTCCATCTACTTTGGCTGCCTCTGAGATTTCACTTGGTATCCGAAGGAAGTGTGCGCGCATCCAAAAGATTGAAAAAGGCATAAAGAGTGCAATGAGTGGGAAAACAATGGCTAATTGAGTATTGAGCAAGTGCAATCTATCAACTTGGTAATACAGAGGAACGATGATGGATTCAAATGGAATTGTCAGGCCTAGTAGGAAGAAGAAGAACAGAGCTGAATGTCCAAGAATCTTCATCTTGCCAATGGCATAGCCAGCCATAGTTGCAAAGAGAAGGGTGATTGGCACAACGAGTAAGACAATGAAAATACTTGACTTCATTAACTCCAGAACGTGACCACCTGAAAATGCCTCTTTGTAGTTACCCCATTGAGGATCCTTTGGCCATGACAGACCCAGTGGGGTTGTGTCAGCAGGCTCTAATGAGGCTGAGAACATACTTAAGATAGGCATCACCGTGAAGATGAGCGCAAATATAAGTAGGGCTCTACCAATAATCTTTTCAGACAAGGTCGTAATCATTGATCACTCTTCCTTGAATAAAACTGCACAGGCAAAATTGCTAGCAATACGATGGCCATGAGCAAGATTCCAAAGGCGGAGGCTAAACCAACTGCGCTTTGGGTGAAAGCAAGACGATAGATAGAAATACCAGGCACAAGAGTGGAACCACCCGGACCACCCAGAGTTGTCACATAAATAATGTCAAAGCTACTTAGAGCAGCAATTGTTGTTACCGTAATTAACACGCTGATCTCCTGGCGAAGGCCGGGAATGGTGACATTTCTAAACTCACTCCACCAGTTAGCGCCATCAATGCGCGCAGCCTCATAGAGCGAGGCATCAATCTTGCTGATTCCAGTTGCAAGCAAGACTGCGCAAAAACCAGTTAACACCCACGCACCAATAATTCCAACAGCAGGAAGGGCTGTGCTAAATCCTGCAAGCCAGGGTTGTGCAAATCTTTCTAGGCCAACAGCAGTTAAGAATTGATTGACCAAACCATTTTTTGCATACATCCACGACCAAGCGATGCCAGATGCTGCCAATGGCAAAATCTGTGGAAAGAAGAGAACAACTTGAGTGATGGAGCGAATCTTCTCGGTGCGAATGCGCACGATGAAGTTTGCAAGTAATAATCCAAAGAAGATTGGAAATACGGAGAAAAATACAATCAGTGATAAGGAGTTTCTAATAGAGCCAACTAGCTCTGGAGATTGAAAGATCTGAATGTAGTTGTCTAGACCTACAAACTCCTTCTCCCCGATTCCATCCCAGTTGGTGAAGGAGTATCTAAAGGCAGAGATGAGTGGATAAATAACAAAAAGTGAGTAGATCAGGACTGCGGGCAGGGAAATGAGCGCTCCTACAAAACTGTTACGCTTCATTGTAATTAAATGTCCACTTTCTTAAATTGAAGAGAATCTGGCCCACCAACTACCACATGATAGTTGGTGGGCCAGATACTTACTTTCTACTTACTTAGCGGCCCAGCTCTTTTGCATATGAATCTTGAACAGCGGTAACGAACTCTTTACCGGTGATCTTGCTTCCTACAAGTAGCTGTGACTGAGGGATGATTGCATTCGCGTAAATACCAGCTGTGGCATTAGCCATGAAATCGATGTAGCCGTTGTCCTTAGACAACTGAGCTGCCATCTTTAGTCCATCTTCGATCAATGAGCCTGGAGCTACCTTAGGTAGCGCAGTCTTTGGATCTCCGCCAGGAGTTGCACCAGTTACATCAAGTGTAATTTGGCGAGCCTTGGCGTTTGTGTGAATCCAGTTCAAGAAGAACACGATTGCATCCTTGTTCTTTGACTTAGCTGGAACTGAGAATGAGTTAGCAGCGCCCATTGCAACGTGCTTTCCACCCTTGTTCAATGGTGGGAATAGGAAGAACTTGGAGTTAGCTCCAAGCTTTGCCTGAACGTTTGCAGCTTCCCAGTTACCGTTGAACTCAAATAATCCTTCACCATTCTGGAAACGTGTAATGAATGTGAAGTAATCAATTGCGTTGATGTCTTCTGGGAAGTAGCCCTTGTCAGCCCACTCTCTAATCTTGTCTGCACCCTTGATAGCACCTGGAGTGTTATATGTTGCACCAGGAACGTTGTAGATCCAGTCTGAGAGCTTCTGGCGATCGCCGTAGATATTGATAAGTGCCTGAACAGCAAAGTTCACAACACCATCTTTGTCACCAGCCATGATTGGAATAATTCCAGCAGCCTTAGCCTTAACCAATGCAGCCTCAAACTCAGCCAATGACTGTGGCGCAGCAGTAATACCAAGAGTCTTAGCGTGGTTCATGTTCATGAACACGCCAGTGATGCTGTAACCAAGACCTAGTTGGTAAAGGTTTCCTGAACCACGAACGTTCTTGGAGTTAACGCGAAGACCTGAAAGTTGAGCTGCAGACCACTTGTTCCAGCCATATGCCTTGAAGTATGGATCCAAGTTAAGCAAAAGCTTGTTCTTAACTGTGTCGCCAATAGTTGGGAGGCGAATAAGATCTGGTGCGTTGTTACTTGCTAGCAAGCGTGGTGAGTTTGCAGTCAAGTTAGCGAATGAATCGCGGTTGATCTTAAACTTCACATTTGGATACTGCTTTGAAAATTCTTCAGCTAACTTATCTGTTAGTGGGAATCCTGTCTCATCAGCAATAGTAAGAGTGATTTTCTTCGTAGTTAGCTTTGTTGAAACCGCGGCTGCATTTGCAGCAGTTGGCAATGACATGAGCCCCATAGTCAGTGCTGCAACTGATCCAAGTGCAATCAGCTTGAGCCCAGCTTTGGAAACTTTGAGGTTTTGACGCATTTTTACCTACCCATTTCTTAGAGAGTTAATTTCGGTCTGATCTTCAGGCGCCCCTTTCCGCATCTCCCCCCTAGGAAGATGCGCAAAGTCCCGATGGAACCTCCCCAAATCAAAGACCTAAATCGATTTAGTAAGGGGATTCAACACTATTTCTCTGTCCTATAGTGAGCCTAATTGGTAACGGTTATATAACGTTCTCTTGCACAAGCCACTATGCACGGTGTTCTGGGACTACATTTCGAACACGATTGTGGGGGTGAGATGACTGACGGTAGACGCCGCCCCACGCTTGCCGATGTGGCAAAAGACGCTGGACTCTCAACCTCTGCTGCATCCTTAATTTTAAATGAGATCCCAGACTCCGGACTTTCAGAAGATGCCAGAAAGCGCGTCCTAGAAAGTGCGCTCAAGCTGGGCTATCGCCCAAATAAATTAGCAAAAGCTCTAAAAACCGATGTCACCGGCACTATTGGTTTTGTTTCAGATTCTGTTGTTACAACTCGCTTTGCTTCCGGCCTTATTAATGGGGCGCTAAAGGCTGCATCGATTGCAGATCAAGTTCTCCTAGTTCTTGAAACCATGGGAACTGAAGATGGAATGCAGCGCAGTATAGAAACAGCCCTAGATCACCAAGTAGATGCAATCATTATTGCCGCTATGCAAGCTAAAGCTATTCGTTTGCCTAAGATTCCTAAGTCAACAAAAGTAATCTTGCTCAATTCTATTAATCCAAATCACAACGCAACGATTTTGCCAGATGAGTTCCAGGGTGGCTCTGCTGCCATGAATATTCTGGTTGAGGCTGGCTTCTCAAAAAACATTGCCTTGATCGGTAAGAACGCTGATGTTGAAACCAATAGCTATAGGTCAGTTACTGTTGCCAAGAGAACTGCGGGCATTAGAGATGTGTGTAATAAAAATCAAATTAAGTTTAGAAGCGAAGTAGTCTGTGAGAACTGGGAACCAGCAGATGGCTATAGCGCCGTTAGAAACCTGCTTGAATCAGATAAGAAAGTAGAAGCTTTAGTCTGTATGAACGATCGCTTGGCAATAGGTGCATATAGAGCAGTTAGAGAGATGGGTCTGCGCATTCCCGAAGACATCTCCATTGTTTCCTTTGACCACGATGATTTTGGTGAACTGCTCAGACCCACATTAACTACAGTGGGCTTGCCCTATGAAAAGATGGGCGAAAAGGCCATCTTCTTAGCTAATAGCTCCGAGGAAGAAGCTGAAGTATTAGTGCCAATGCCGCTCTTTATTGGTGGATCTGTTCGTTAGCTCTTAATTTAAGGATAATAAACCCTGAATTGCATAGAAACTACTTCTGCTGAGCCACAATGGCATTAGCAATAATCTTCACACCATCTCGCCATGAGATTCCATAAATACTCTCAAAGGCCTGAGCAAAGCTCTTGCCACTGCCTGTTACTTTGTAGAGATCTAGGAATTTATCTGGTCCACCAATAGAGACCATTACTTCTGAAGCCAGAGCTCCTACATCGTAGATTGCCCACTGGTGGTATTCATTACCGTTCCATTTATCCCAGCCACTGGTGTAGTCAGGATCAAGGAATTTCTCAATCCAGGCAGCGGTAGGTTTATTTCTGGACAGTGTTTCGCTGTTGTCTCTTTTTCTCTCAATCTCATACTTATCAAAATCAGCGTGAAAAACCGTTGCACGTTGGACCCATGTAGAGCCACCTTCAATGAGCCAACGAGGCACCTTGTCCCATCCAACGTTTGCTAATAAGACAGATTGAATCGTGTGAAAATATTCATGGGCTTCTAGTGTTCCTGAAGTATGACCAGGGTCAGTTTTACCCCAATCACTTGCAGTCATATAGATCATTGGAATATTTGTGCGTTGATTTCGCAAGGCCAACCCACCCCAGCAAGGAGTCACAGGAACATTGCACGCCTTCTTTGCTTCTCCAGCTACGTCATATCCACACACGCGTCCAGCACAGAATTCATCAATTTGTTTCTGGCCCCATTCAATATCTTTTTCTCCTGCATAGATAACGACAACTTTCTTGGGTTCTTCATAATTTGCACTCAAACGTGAGACTAAATTAAGAGCCACAAGAGGAACTGGATTATCAGGGACTCCATTGGGGCTTATTACAATCTCCATAACGCCAAGCTTTGAAGAAGATAGTTCAATCTTTTCAGCAGACTTTTTCCAAGCCCAATAAGCGATTCCATCTGCGTTCTGGACTACATCGCTCCAACTCGTTGGGGCGGTGGGTGGTACCCATGGTTTAACTGTTGGTGTTGGTGTGGGAGTAGGCGTAGGAGTTGGAGTTGGTGTGGGCGTTGGTGTTGCGCTCGGAGTTGGTGTTGGACTCTTCGTTGGCATCGCACCTATTAACTGAACCCGAAATCCCACTCCTGGACCAGATGAAAACTTAGGAGCACCTACTGCACCTGCTAAATAACGCCAAGGCTTTGGAAGTGGATCTTTGTCTTTGAGTTTAAGGAACTTTGCAAAAAGACCTTTACTGCCCATTACTTTGCCACAAGAGATTCCAAAGGTATTGATTTGATAGGTGCCCTTTGCAAACTTCACACCAGCTATGACTTCATTTTTAGTTACTTTGTAGTTGCCACAACTGGGTGTTTTTGGACCGGCATGATCAGTTCCATAAGTGGATATCGGAATCAGGGTAAGAGCAAGGGCAAGTACTAGAGCTTTAAAGAATATGGACCTGCGCCCCACATTAATCACTTACCCTCATCTTGAGCTCTGGTTAAGCGCTGTGAGATAAAGACTGGAATCAGTGAAATCAAAATAACTACCGTTGCAACGACGTTAACGACACTTGCCTGATTTGGCCGTGACATCTCTTTGAGGATCCATAGGGGCAATGTGTCCACACCTGGTGGGGCTGTGAAGATTGTTACAACTACTTCATCAAAGCTAAGTGCAAAGGCAAGTAATGCCCCTGCTACAAATGCGGTTCTAAATTGAGGAAAAGTTACTAATCTAAAGGTTTGCCACAGGCCTGCGCCAAGATCTGCTGATGCCTCTTGCAGTGATGGGTTCATGCGCTTGAGGCGTGCAAATACATTGTTAAAGACCATAACAATACAAAATGTGGCATGGGCAACGATCATGCCGAAGTAGCCGATATTAAAACCTGCTGGAGATAAGAAGTTGTTATAGGTATTGCTAAAGGCAACGCCTGTGACAACACCAGGAAGTGCGATGGGAAGTACTACAAGCAGGTTGACTGTGCCCTTACCAAAGAAGTCATAGCCTTTGAGCGCAAAGGCAACCAGGGTGCCCAAGATGGCAGCGATGATAGTTGAGCCTGTGGCAACGATGATTGAGTTAAGTAGCGCGGTGCGAATCGGTTGATATGTGGCAGCAAACTCCCACCATGTAAATGAGAAGGTCTCAATCGGCCAACTAGAGATATTGGACTGGTTAAAAGAGTTCAAAATCAGCACCAGAAGTGGCACATACATAAAGATGAGAATGAATGTAACAAGGATGATGAGAATGATTTTGCTAGTTCTAGAAAGTCTTAACATCCCTACATCCTCTCCAGCGAACCTGTGCGGCGGGCGACCATGAGATAGATAACGACAAATGCGATTGGCACCATTGAAAATGCTGCAGCAACGGGAGGGTTCAAGTTGATGTTGGAGGCGATGATGGAGCCAATCATTTGTGTGGAGCCACCAGTGAACTTAGCTACGAGGTAGTCCCCCAGGCTTAAAGAGAATGTGAAGACAGAGCCAGCGATTATTGCTGGAACGATTAATGGCAACACTATGCGATAGATAGTGGTGAAACCTTTAGCGCCCATATCACTTGAGGCATCAAAGAGATTGGGCGGGATCTGGCGAATAGCTGTGAAGACAGGAAGTGCCATATAGGGAAACCAGAGATAGGTCAGAGTCAAAATAACAATGGGAATAGAAAATGTGGGACCAGATATTCCAAGGGGGGCTAGTGCCCAGTTAAAGAAACCTTGCTCTGTAAAGACCAGGCGCATTGCAATGATCTTTACTAAATAACCTGCCCAGAGCGGCAAGGTAATTGCAACAGCCAGTGCGTTCCTGACCCATGGACGAGCAATCTTTGCCATATATATGCCCAGGGGAACGGCAAAGATCACTGACACTCCAGTGACAGCTAGTGCAATCAAGAGCGTTCTAATAGATGTTGAGATGTAGGCGGGGACTGTGAAGATAGAAATAAAATTTTCAAGGGTAAATCCAACAATTACCTTTGAGGTAAAGGGATCTACAAACCAAAATGCTGTGATTAATAACAGGAATAGAGAGAATATGTATACGCCCACGATCCAAAACATTGGAAGGCCAATGAGGCCAATTAATCGCACTCTGGCGTGCTTATACAAATACGCAGAGATTGGCTTAGTGCCGCCCTTGGTTGTATTTGTGCTCATCTCTACCTAACTCTGAGTACTTGAGTATTGGATAAAGAGTGAGGGGATCTATTTCTAAATCCCCCCACTCTTTAACTACCGCTTGTGCCTAGTGGTTAACCTTTTATGGTTGCCCAGGCATTAGTCCATTCCTGGAAGCTGGTGCACTTAACGTCCTTGCGACCATCAACACAGGTTTCAATTGGAGTTGTCCAAGGCCAGACCTGCTTGAAGAACTCTTCATCTTCTGCAGCAAACTCATCACAGTGAGCTTGAGCCTCAGCACTTGAACTACAGAAGGCAATATTTGCAGGTGCCATACCGAAGTTCATTGCGATTGCGCCATTAACTGATGCTGTACTTGTGTAATCCATCCAAGCGTAAGCACAGTTAACGTTCTTTGTCTTTGAGCTAACCAACCAAGAGTCATACCAACCAGTTGAACCTTCTTTTGGAAGAGTTGTCTTGATGTTTGGCTTGCCAGCAAACTTACGCAGAATTTCCCATGATGTTCCGACAACTGTGTTGCCGCCCACGAAGGAAGTGATCTGAGCTACTGCATCTGACCAGTACTCACCAACAATTGTGTTCTGTTGCTTGAGCAGTGCGATTGCAGCATCTAATTGAGTTTGATCTAGAGCATAAGGATTTGTGATTCCAAGCTCTGGCTTGTGATACATCAAGTACACAGCAGCATCTGCGATGTAGATCGGTGCATCATAAGCAGTGATCTTGCCCTTGTATGGGCTATTTGTCTCCCAAACAACATCCCAGCTAGTAGGTGCTCCCTTAGTTACATCATCGTTGTACTGAAGAAGGTTTGCACCGCGACCAATTGGTACACCGTATGGCTTGCCATTTACAGTGTCATAGATGTTATTGCGCATTCCTGGTGCAATTTCATCTCCGAAGTTTGGAATTAAATCAACATTAAGTGGCTGAACGTCTCCACCTACGATTAGACGTAGGGCGGCATCACCAGATGCTGAAACAATGTCATATTGACCTGTACGCATCAAAGTAACCATTTCATCACTTGTTCCAGCTGTACGTGACTTCACCATGCAACCGGTATCTGCTTCGAACTTGTCCGTCCACTTAGGATCTACGAATCCAGCCCAGTTAACAATGTTAATTTCACCTTCAAAATCACCCATTGATTCATGCATTGGGATATCTGGCACTTCAATCTTCACTCCGGCTGAGTCACTTGAGGAACAACCAGAAAGAATCAATGCCGAGACTGCCAACAGGCTAAATGCTGAGAGCTTCTTTGCTTTCATTGAACTTCCTTTCACCTGACTATTTGTAGTCATATTAGGTAGGTATCACTGCCGAGTGGTCGCTTTTCCAAACGGCACCGACCCGATCACCAGTCACAAATCGGTTGACTTGATCTGGCAATTCTTCATTTAACCTGGTGGCAATTACTCTCTGCCCCGACTCAGTTTGAATTAAAAATATTGTGTTTGCTCCGATATAGGAGGATTCAATGATTGTTCCCACTACCCCACGCTCATCAGCCTTTGGCTTAGTACTAGGTGCAACCAATTTGATGCGCTCAGGTCTGATGTTTACTGTGGCTGGGCTGCCAAATATCTCTTGAGCTATTTGATCTGAAAACACATTTGAAACACCTAAGAAGCGGGCAACAAAGGTGCTCTCTGGTTTCTCATAGACCTGTTGTGGTGTGCCTATCTGTTCAATTGCACCTGCGTTAAAGACTGCAATGCGATCACTCATGCGCATCGCTTCTTCTTGATCGTGAGTTACAAAGATAAAAGTAATTCCTGCCTCGCGCTGGATGCGCTTGAGTTCAACCTGCATCTCCTCACGCAACTGCTTATCAAGTGCACCCAGTGGTTCATCGAGTAGCAAGACCTTAGGGCGAAGAACGAGTGCTCGGGCTAGTGCGATGCGCTGGCGTTGTCCGCCTGAGAGTTGATGTGGAAGTCGCTGTGAGAGGTGAGAGAGCTTTACTGAGTCAATTGCTTCAAGTGCCTGCTTTGCGCGCTCTGGTCGTGGAACTTTTCTTGTGCGAAGACCGTACTCAACATTTTCTTGAATGCTCATGTGAGGAAAGAGCGCGTAATCTTGGAAAACCGTATTTACTGGGCGATCAAAAGGTGCCAGCTCTGTTACATCTTGTGACTCAATTGAAATGGTTCCAGTGCTAGCGTTCTCAAAACCTGCAATTAATCTCAGAACGGTTGTCTTGCCCGAACCAGATGGACCGAGCATTGAAAAGAATTCACCAGCGTGAACATCTAAATCTAAATTGGCCACAGCATGGACATCATCAAAGAACTTATTGACTCCACGTAGTGAAACAAAGCCTGCACCCAAGTATTAGACCCCTTCGCCGTTGAAGATATTCTGTGTGAGCATACGATACTGCCCCTAAAATTTCATGGAAGGGCCGTGTTCCACCGATTTTTTGGGCAGCTTTGGACCGTTTCGGCGCACCTGTGCACAAAAGCGCCTAGAGGTTGAGCGGTGGGCGGGTAAAAAGGCGGGCCGGGTCTTTTTAGTAAGTCGCTAGCAACCTATCCGTTAATAGCCATCCACTGCGTAACAGCTGCGGCAATACAGATCACTAAGCAAAAGACTCTAAATACTCCCCATGGAGTTTCTCTACCATTTTTAGCATAGGCAGAGTTCTCATCACCTGTGTCTTTGCTCAATGCTGCATAAATCTTAAGTTCTGCATCGAATGAGAGCACGCATGAGATATTCAGGATTACTACAGCAACTGATAGAGCTAGTTTTGATCCATCGCTTAAATCTGCCAATGCATCAATAGCAATAGCTGCAAGGTTTCCAAAGGTGAAGAGCATGCGAGTGGTGTTAAAGCCAAGTTCAACTACCTTCAGTCTTCCTATGCCTATGTTTTGATCCATTTTTTTCTAGCCTCTTTCGTTGAAGTAGTAAAGGATGTATGAGTGAAATACTCCTCCTAGGACAGGGGCATCTTTTGGCAACACGCCCAAAGCAAGCCACACTCAAAAGGTTCAGGTTGTAATCTTTTAACTATGAACTACAACGGAATTAGAACTACATTAAAAGCCGGCTCTATGGTCTTTGGCGCATCTGCGCTCTTTCTTCTTATTGCACCCTCTCATTTTCTAGATCTTCTAGGTCTAGATAACAACGAGCCCATGGTCTGGTCCATGCGCATGATTGCGATCACGCTTGTGGCCTTAGCTGGGAACATGTGGAACAACTCAAAGAACAGCAGTGATAGCGGCGTGGGCAACGTTGCAAAGGTGATGTGTGTGAGCGCAACTGGCCTTGGGGTGTTAACTCTTTTGATTCCAGGACAGATCACCTGGTTTAGCTACCTTTATGCTGCAGTTGGTTTTGGCTTTGGGCTTAGTTACTTAATCAATATTGTGCGCAAGTAAAACTACTTAGGGACACGGCAAGTCGCGCAGTTGAAAGCTTGGCATGACCAATCGTTCACCTTTGCCGTTTTTTTCTGTGAAGAACTCAGTCATGGTGCGAAACTCCTTTTTGCAGACCAGCCCTTTAATATCAATGACTAAAGGGTTTCTTGAATCATTGACATAGCCAGTTTCAAAGTAAACCTTCTGGAAGTCCACCACATCTGTTACATAGAGCCTGTATGACTCATGGCCTGTCACATTCCAGGTTGCTCGTGCCTGAAGTGAACCAGTAGGGACTATGTCCCCTCTAGTGACACGGATAGGTGATGTTGGTTGGCCAGGATTGTTATCTGCAGGCTTTGGTGGGGGTGGAACAAACTTATCAATATCTGTTTTAACAGCCTCAATCAACACTCCTTCTTCATTGCTATCTAAAACGTTGAATTGCCAACCAAGCCAGGATTTAGATTGACCTTTTGTGATGAGGGTATTTTGCGTAAGGATCGGGCCCTCACCGTGGCTGGTGTAAGTGTCAATCAGGTAGAGCAGTAAACCCTTATCTGTTCCTGAAGCGTTTTTAGCCTCTGCAGCAAGTGTTACTCCTGGTGCCAAATTGATAGTTAAAAGTTTGGTGTCATTGCTTGTTTCACGATTTGAGAGGTAATGAATAGTTGATTTCTGCTCTGAAATACAGCGAACTTCAGAGTCATATAACCAACCAATCAAAAACTTATTCCAACCTAGCAAAGAGACTTTGCTTGAATCAGACATCAGATCCCATTTGCTAGGAACACTGAGTTCACCCAGCTTTCTTGGTGCACCAGATGATGCTTGGCTAAATAGGTAGAGATCCTCAAAGGAAAATAGTGAGTGCCCAAATTCATGGACCCACAAAGTGGTATTAGTGATTCCGCCAAGCATCAAAATGGCGTTTATAAAACCTGATTTCGAGTTTTTGACTCGTGGGTGGGAAGCCTGGGCTGAGCCAAGACCCATTTGGCCAGGTAATCCATTGCCACTTATAAAAGCAAAGGTGTCATAGCCATCAAAGTTAAAATCTGGTTTTTCCTTCTCAATGATCTCCATCAAAGTTGTGAAGTTATCAACACCCCACACACCGCTAAGTGGATTATCTCTATTAAATACAAACCATTGAGATTTTGGCAAGACTTCTATCTCTACCTCAAATCTTTTAACCGATAAGCTCTTAAAACTCTCTTTAATAAGTGGGATTGTTTCATTGAGCAGATCTACATCTGATGAAAAAATCTGACCACGCTGTATTTTCTCCTCCCGAAATGGCAGATCATTAAAGATGATTGGCACTACTAAAATCTTGGCTGATTTCTTTCCTGCTACAGAAAAGTCCGGACGTGGAAAACCATTGCGATGGAGAATCTTGCCGCCCCATGCATAATCCGGTGTTTTATCGACTGTCTTACAGATATCCATGGAAGTCAGTGCGGAGAACGGTGTGATTCTAGGATCACTACTTAAAAGGTTTTTTACCTCAACTTTTGTTTCTGCACTTGGCGCAGGTGCCGGTTCAGCTTTCTTGAGGGCAACTCCCTTGTTCCACACCAACTTCTTTCCTGACTTAACACAGGTGTATTTGATTCCGGCTGATGTGCTTGATTGTCCAGCTTTCTTGCACGCTGTGCCAGGCTTTGGCGCAGCTGTGGCAATTGGTTGTAGTAATCCCAAGGTAAGAGTCACTGTGAGTAAGACCAGAAATCTCTTTCGCATAGGCAAATTATGGTGGCCTCTAGAGAAAATCACCAGGATTGAGTAAGTAAAAAGTGACCCCGCGCGACAAACTGCGGGGCCACTTGATGTGCGTACTACTGGCGGGATTCGAACCCGCAACCGCTCCTTAGTCAAAAGAGAGCTCTATCCGTTGAGCTACAGCAGTACGCAAAGGGAAGGTAAGGCAATAAGAACTTTTCTTTGTGAGTGCGTAGTTACTATGTGGATAAATGAAAGGTGCTAAACTTTTCTCACCTTAGTCAAAAGAGTTCTATTCTCTAGAGTTACATATCAAAAGCCCCGCAGAATAACTTCCGCGGGGCTTTTGTATTACTTTAATATTTACGGCATCACCAATCCACCATCAACTGGCACGGTAATCCCTGTTACATAACTAGAAGCATCACTGACTAACCAGATAAGCGTTGCTGCTAACTCTTCTGGATCTCCTAGGCGACCTGCTGGTGTGAACATCTTGACCATCTCGACCATATCTTTTGGTAGTTCATCACTCATCTCTGAAGGAAAAAATCCTGGAGCAAGTGCGTTGACTCTAATGTTTTTGCGTCCCGTCCACTGCGCAGCTAGATCTCGAGTTAAACCAATAAGACCTGCCTTAGAGGACGCGTAGGCTGCTTGCGGCAGACCTTGAGGCTTTATTCCAAGGATGCTTGAGATATTAACAATGGCGCCGCCGCCTTTGTTTGCTCTAGCAAAAGCTTGAGACATCCAATAAGCACCAAAGAGATTGACATCAATAACAGATTTGAATTGCTCTGGTGTTTCATGGGTTGCAGGAACTGCTGTGCCAACACCTGCGTTATTAACCAAGATATCAACGCGGCCAAACTTTTCCATGGCCAGAGCAATCAGAGCATTGCAATCTTCAACCTTTGTCACATCTGTTGTTAGGGCTGCGTATTTGCGCCCTGCAGCTGTTACTAGAGCACCTGTCTCATCCAGGCGATCTGTGCGACGAGCACCTAGAACAACGTCTGCTCCTGCCTCGGCTAAGGCTTTAGCAAATGCAACGCCAAGACCTGAGGATGCGCCGGTGACCACTGCCACTTTTGAATCTAAACGAAAGCGGTCCAGAATGCTCATTCTTCTTCTCCTCAAATTGGGTAACTATGCGTAAGGTTAAGGCATGGACTTCTCCTTAAGCGCTAAGACAAGCCAATACGCAGCCAAACTGCAGGCATTCATGGACTCAGATGTTTTTCCATCAGAGGCAATCTATGAAAAACAACGC
>Ga0315909_10004327_pt1 | contig 16836 bp, 19 predicted proteins | sample LakEriMetagenome_11_FD_203527 | JGI IMG/M metagenome (GOLD analysis project Ga0315909, IMG submission 203527) | Freshwater fungal communities from buoy surface, Lake Erie, Ohio, United States - Buoy 2 MA125 | ecosystem: Environmental > Aquatic > Freshwater > Lake | place: USA: Lake Erie, Ohio...
TACCATCTGGGCTGTGGACGGGAACGGTAACCATATCCATATTTTCAGAATATCCTAGATCAAAATAATCCATAGCCTCATGATTTATTCCACGAGAAATAAAATAGTCGCAGGCCTTTACACTACTGGCTCTATCTTTAGATAGCTTATCCAGAATATCTTTACTAAACTCCTCAAACATGGGCTTGTCTTCCATTGCCTCTGCCAATAGCTCGTCAAAATTTTCTAGCGATTCCGTTTCCTTGGTAGATATAAATCGCAGTGATTCAAAGTCATTCTTCTGCATTGTGCGTTTAACTAGATCCAATAAGGTACCAGACTCTCCGCATGAAGGGTTAAAGCAGATGAATGCACCTTTTTCACGGCTTACGCTAAAACTTGATGTATGTCTATTAGAATGAAATGGGCAGTAGCATAGAAAGTCATTAGATGTCTCTCCAACAATAGTAAGTCCTATTTCTTTTAGAATTGACTTAATGTGTGCTGGCGAGTACTGCGTGGGATCAACTTCCCTTGTGTTATACCCTCTGATTGCCATGCCTTCTTCTTTCCTACATATACGCCATATAGTGTCATTAAAAACACCCAGGTCTCTCCTGTGAATTCTACCGAAAAGTTAGTGTCTATGTCAAGTACTCTTGCATATCCTTTTGACCTCATATCTTGTGATAATAAAGATTCGTATTGAGCTTTTATTCTTATCATATCTGAATCGTCTTTAAATTCAACCGTAACTTGAAATCTTTTAATTGGTTTATGATTCATCCTTAGACTTTCTAGGGTCCTCAAAGATTTCTTTAATAATACCTCTATTAATATCCCAGTCTAAATAAACTCCAAAATCATGTCCATGTCTATTCTTTCTAGAAACAACTTCAATCAAATTAGAGTCTGGATATCTGTGAATAGCCATAGCCATATCAGCATCGTACTCAATAGCCTTTGACCACGCAACCTGACTCATCATTGGTGGATTATCTCTATCAGAAATATCGTCTCCAGTTGCTGCAGTAATATCAATTACTGGAATATTGTTTCTAGTGGCTAAGTTTTTAAACTCACGAGATAAGTTCATGTTACGCTCTGTGGGAGCTTTTGAATTATTATTATCTGTAAACAACTGATGGTAATCAAGAATAACTAGGTCTGGCTTGTGCTGATCAATTTTTGCCTGTACAGCATTAGGTGTTACCTGATTAAATCCCTCATTAGATACAAGAATAAATCCATTCTTATCCTGAAACTTTTTGCTAGACCAAGATCTGAAGTCATCTATATTGATGTCTCCCTTAGAGAAATCTGATGCTCTAAACAATCCAGAACCCAGCATTGTATAAATTCGATCACGCATATTCTCTGGAGTCATTTCAAGAGATATGATCATTGGCTTGAATCCCTGTTCCCAAGCCTTGCATGCTAGATAGGATGTAAACCATGTCTTACCTTTACCTGGCCAACCAATTGCAACAATTAAATGTCCTGGTGCCATTCCCGTTGGATAGGCTAAATCAATTGAGTCAAAGCCCGTTTTGATTCCTGGAGAACCACCCATTTCTGCAGAACGAATCTTTAACGCCTCAATGTGCTTAATTGCACTTTCTGCATCAATAACATCTAGGTCACGAATATTACTAGTAAACTTATTTAATGCTGATAGCTCTGACTGAAGCTCTGCTAACACACGTGAAGCAGCATCTTCTTTAAGCATTGAGCCACCACGAATAAGTATTCCCTTAAGTTTATTAGAAAGAAATTCATTCTTTAGTTTATCTAGATAATATCCAGTCTCCGCACTTGCCTTTGTGTCTGGATCAAAGTCTTTGAAGCGTTCTTGTAGTACTCCAACTTCTGGAACAGCTTTAAACTTATAGTAATAGTTCTTTAAGGCATCCCATATGTCCCTATGTGATGTAAATAGATCATCTACGTTATCTGCAAGGAGTGTGCTGATATCTTTGTTCTTACATACAGCTGAAATTAATGTCGCTTCTGTATTCATTTGCTTTCTCCTTCCACCATCTTTTTAGTTGCTTCTCTAAGTAACCTTCTGCGTTCTACATCTTGATCTATATCATTTTTAACTTTTTCTATTTTATCAAAGTTTAAATAAAAGAATTGAAGCGGATGACCTTGCTTAGATAAAGTAAAGTAGTAGCTGAGCAACTTGTAGGCATCATCAAATCCTACACTATCTATGACGTCCTGCATAGCCCATTTTTCACGGAACTTATTTACCCTGATCTCTTTACCGTACTTCTCTTTATATAAATTTTGGTATAAAGTAATAAGAATATAGGGCTGTCTATTATTTGACACTCTTAAGCTCTTCTTCTACTTCACGAGTCTTTTCAATAAGCTTATTCTCTACAAATGCGTATACTCTCTCTGTAGCAGAATCTACTGTTTCTCCCTGCCTGATATCGTCTTCAACTCCGATACCTATTTTGATACTTTCGTAGTTACCTAGATTTCGTGTAAAAGATAAATCTACTTTAACTCTTGTTGTCATCACTCCGCCTTCCATACAGGGACATACTTACCGTCATTGGTCTTAGTATACAATATAACATTACTTTTGAGAAGGGCCAATAATTCTGCTTTAGATGGCAGATCTTTAGTGTGTCCTGCCTCTAAAATAAATTCGTGTATATGAACTATATCAGATTCACTAAGCATATACTTAAACCATGTGCTATCTGGATTTCCGATAGGGTACACCTTTTGAGGTGACTTTATTTTCCCAACCAAAATATATTCCTCAAGGGTAACCTTGTGCCTATTTAAAATTCTTCCAGCCTGAACTAATGTATAGGCATTTTCCATACCTTTTGATACTAAACTATAAGAATAAAGAACTCTTTTTTTATCTGGATAGCACCAAGCAATCAACTCATCTTTTGCCCTAGATGACTTTAATACCTTGTGTATTTTCCCATTTAAGAAGAAATAGAGAAATCTTTTTTGTATTCCGACTCTTTTTGATCTAGCCATTTTCCTAGTTTACTCGATTCTCTATTAATCATCCAACGCTTTCCGCACATTACGCAGTATAATTCTATATGCAGCTTCTGAGAAAAGACTCTATCTATAAAAACTCTTCCATTACATTTTCTGCACCACATTATACTTTAAAAACCTTTCCATCTACAACACAAGAATAGTCTGGAGAAACGTGAATCATCTGAATGTGAGGATAGTCATTTACAATATGAGCAATAGCAAAGCCCTTTTGCCAGTCATGATGTTGACTATACTTCATTCCGTCACTCTTTTCATCACACATGTGACCAATTTCATATCCACGCAATGTTTCTCCTTCTCCATTGTTTCGCAACTCATATGTTACCATATGTGAAGCAATTCTATGAGAGTGTCCACGAATTAGAGATACCTGTAGATCTTCCATATCTTTTCTTACAGCTCCTGTGGCTGATACAGATAATCCATGGTGCACATGGATATCTCCAAAGCGTCGCTTTGGCAACTCATTATAATAAATATATTCATATCCTAATGAATCTAAACTCCATAAAGATTCTGGCGTTACTTCGCTAATATATTCTGGAAGTTTTGCGTCTACATAATTAAATACTCTAATGTCATGATTACCTAATGCTGAAAAAAGTTGTGCATCTGGAAGCATGTCTCTAGTCTTTGCGTAGAAATCTCTAGCACCCTTTGCTTCATGTCGCATCATTGGAACAATTAAGTCTCCGCTTTCAGTCTTATGATAATTTAAAAACTCTGCAGATCTACCTTCAGTATATTTACTATAGCATGCCTGATCATCTGTATCGCCTAAGTAATCTACTACATCTGGTTTAAACCATTTCATAACCTTAAACCAAAGCTCGATCATCTTATCGTCTTGATACGGGAACTGTTGATCTGACGATAACATCCATTTTAAATCGTTTGACATTCATCTACCTTTATACGAAAAAAGTCACGGGATCGTGACTTTGAGGCTACAATATAATTGTAACATATTACATAGTACTGTCAATACTATTCTGTTTTCTCTTTTGAAACCAATAAGTAATTAATCCTAAAATTGCTTCTATCAATTGCTGGAGATGTTGAAACCCTAATTTGTGGCTTAGTTGTTGAACCCTCAATAGAAAGAGTTGCTTGTACTCCTGCCTTTAATCCAGAACCGATACTTGTAATTATATATGCATTTGGTAATGTGCCTAGGCTAATTTCTGCTGATAGTCCGACGCCCTTCTTTATATCTACAAGTACAAACCCAGAATCAAATCGGGTTACTTGGCCAGTGTCTGATGTATTCTTCACTGCCTCTTCATACGCTACGATAATATTATGCTTAAGATCATTTAGCTTATTTGGGTCTAGAGGTTCGCCTTCATTAAACTCTACCGCTCTTAATTGCTGTGCCATTATAAGTTATCTCCTTGATCATGCATATTTGTTTCCATTTCGCTAACTTCGATAATCATATTTCTATCTAAACCATATGCATTAAATACATCTGGACTAATAATATGACGTCTTTTATTTTGTGATATTAAATATATTTTACCATCCGCTATATTCTTTATCAAGGTGCCGTCTCTGAATCCGAGCTTGCCTGCAATCTTCATTCCAGAAAGAGCTGACTCTTCTGCTAAGACTGTAGGGAAAGACCAGGACTTTTCTGCTCTATCTGACACTAACTTGAATAGCTTTCCGTCTTTAACCCAATAGCAGGCTTTCTTGGTTTTTACTGCAATGCCAGAAGGGAAGTTAGTCGGTAAGCTTACTAATTGAATCTGAGTATTCTTGAAGAGCTTCATTTTTAGCCTTATCCATGAGTTGTGTAATATCTGCCCGTAAAATTGCAATCTGAGTTTCATAATTAGAAACTAGTTCTCCAATTCTTTGTTGTAGGGCGGTTATTACTAATTCCGCTTTATCCATTTTATTCCTGTTCTAAAATAGTTTTTTCTTGCTCTAAAGCATTTATCTTAAAGTCAATATCTTTAATTTGACTTTCTATATTTTGAATCTCTAATTGATCAGAAGATTCTGCAGACTGTATCTCTAATATTGTCAAATATAAGTTGTATTTATTTTGACTTAAATTTTTTAAATGTTGATCTATAATTCCATTTTTTTCTTCTGTAGTTAATTCTGAAGACATAGCAAGCAGCCCTTATTCTGTTTCTAAAATAGATAACTCGTTTAATAATGCTTGTATCTTATTTGTAGTAGATAAAATTTGTGAATCTATAGAAGAAACTTGTGATAAATTTGGTGTGTCCTCTGAAAGAATCTCAATTTTAGTAACCTCTAAACTATAAATTGTATGCTCTAAATTTTTAATATGTGCTTCAATAATTGCAGACTTATCGCTATCTGCTAAATATCTATAAACTAAATCAGTCATTGTAAACCTCCTTTGTAATTATAGCATAACTTTTGTTATTCAACATTTACCATTTCCCAATTGGGCATGTGGCTAATGCCAATTTTGTTTTAGCAGCCATAAAACAACCGCATTTTTTACACTGCTTAGTTAAAGACACGAGCTCTGGGCATTGTAGGCATATAGAATACCTTTTGTCTCTGAGATCATCGTCTGCCATTGGTGTTCCTGGCTTAAAGAAATCCCATGGCTTGACATCTCTTTTTTTCTCTTCTTCTATAATTTGTTCTACCCCAGGATTTATTGTGGCATTGGGTATACTAATGTTATTTTTTTCTACATACTCTTCCCATTTTGTTTTTGCCATTATTCCATCTCCCCTGGTATTACAAATTCTTCGTTTAAATATGACCAGCCAACAGCAACCATTTCTTTATGCCTATGAGTTTCTAATATCGGCCTTAATTCACAATTTGATAAAAGTATTGCTTGAGTCATTTCATCGCATTTAAATAAATATTCATTATCTGAAGTTATAACATTTACATAGAACTCGTTGCTATCTGACTCAACTTCTTGAAAATCTATAGCTGAGCAGAGTATGTCTGAAAAGGATTTATCTATACATAAAACAGATACTACCTTAGAGTCTATTATCAGAGTAAGTGCTTCCCCTGAAATACCGATATCTATTTTAGACTGCTTTACTCCTGGATTATTCCAATTTATATCATTTAGATCGATCATTATTTTATTATACTATAAATGTCATTGTTGTCAAGAGAACTGGCATGCCTCTCTAACACATGCTGGGTCCTGTGGAGCTGTGCATGCACCCACGGTAAAACAATCAAAATAGTTTACACTGTTGCTATTTGTCACGTCAAAATTTGAGCATTTGTACTTAGTAACCGTACAATATGTTGACTGATCTTGAGTTCGTGTTTGTGTGGTTATATTGCAACAGGCATCCTGAACGATTCTTGTACTTGACCTAGTTCTAATTTTTATAGCTAAGCACCCTACGACACCGCATGGACCGTATGGACCATATGCACCGTATGGGCTCCAGTCTCCTTCAAATGTCGGACATGAACAGCTTGTGGTTTGATCTGTAAGATTTAAGGTATCTGGGTATGTTGTACAGTCTGTATTTACACATGTTCTTGTCTGTGATCTAGTCCTAGATTTTGAACAATTAACACAATCAGTATATGTTCCGTAAACGATATCTCCATATGATCCGCAGCCTTCAGTACAGGTTACTGTACAGGCCTGTGTGTCAGTTCCATAGTTATAATAAGGACCAGAGGTGCTGCAGTCAGCGTTTTGATAATATCTTGCTTGTCTTTTACCCCTTGATTGAGAATTATTTACGCAGTCAGACCATGATGTATCATTTCCATTAGAATCCTTATACTCCCAATCACCATAAGGTAAATAGCCTGCTGTACAGGATGGGTTAGCTGTCCAAGTAGCATAAAGGGTAAAGCTTTCTTCTGGAGTGAATACATCACCAGCATTATATATATAAATAGCAGTTCCAATATCAGGATATCTCCACTGACTAAATGTATATCCAGACCGTGTTGGTGTTGGGGCTGTAACAGAGATGCCTTCATTAACTGTGTTTGATGTAGGCGATACGGTACCGCCATTTGCATTCCACGTAATTGTATATGTTATTACTGGTGGCTCAAGAACTATAATGTTAGAAAAAGCCTCAGAAGAAGTTCCTCCAGTATTGCTTGCAAGAACTCCAACCTGGTATTCTCTTAGATATGTTCCTGAATAGGAGTCTGTTGTATCTTCTAGAAAAACATTTCTTACAATAGTGGTTGGTTGTGGGTCTAACCGATACCATTTATACCTATAGTACTCTGGGCTATTAGTCCATGCTCCTGAAGTTACAGACATAGTATTGTTTGCACTAACAGTTAGTACTGGATTAAAACCTTGGATGATCTGTGGTGGATTAACCGCAGGACTTGCCGTAATGTCATAGTCTGCAGATGCTGTATTTCCAGTAGAAGATGTTACTGTTACTGTTCCAGTATATCTAATTCCTGCAGTAAGCCCCGTTTTTGAAACAGATGTTTCATTGGTTCCACTTCCACTAAACGTACCAGTTGATGACCAAGAGATTTGATTTGTTGAGGTCCAATTAATAGTTCCTTCTGTTTGAGAAACGTTACTAGGCTCTAGCATTGTAATTGTTGGAATTATTGGATTTACCGAAATAACATTTTGAACAGAAACGGTGCTGCTTGTAGATACTGTCTGTAGCGATGGAGATACATCAGTATTTGTTGCAGTAACAACAAATCTAAACTCTGCAGTTGATGTTGATGAAGAAGATGGAAAATCTCCAATTATTGGGGTATATGTTTTTGTATTAGAAGAACCAGCAGAAGGATTTGTTATAGTTCCAGTCGCATTATTTCCATTTGCATCTAACCATTGTGATCCATTGTAATATTGAAATTTATATGTTAATGCTGTAGCATTTGTCCATCTGTAGTTAGTTCCAGTAAGAGTGGCTGGCATAGTTGAAGAGCTTCTTACTAATGTTACTGTTTGTGCTATTGATGGTTCATTTGGAGTTGCAAGAAAACCAAAGATTCTTTTCCATACCCCGCCGCTTCTTATATAAGCTTTAGTTATAGTCTTCCATGCTCCGCCTGATCTAAGGTATGCTTTATTAACATTTTTCCATTGAGATCCAGATCTTAATTTAATTGACATATAAACCTAAGAATTCTGATCCCATACTAAAAGCACTGCCCCATTTTCTGCAGATGTATAATATATATTTTTGCTTGCTTCTGCGAAGTTTCCTTCTGATATAGTAAACATATTTCTAAGTCCGCCAGAATTTGTAGTTTCTGTTCCAGCAACCTGAGCAGATTTTCTTACCTGAACTTGTCTAGAGTTTAATCCATCTTCATATCCTAAAAATATTCTACCATTGCTTCCAGCGTTATCTGTCTCTATAATTTTTCTTGTTGTTCCAGATTCTGTTAGAACCAAAACAGTACCAGATGCAGTTAAAGAAAAATCCCCTAGCTCAAGTGCACCTGTTGTTCCCATATCTATTAATGCGTTACCAGTTGCTGTTATTCCAGAAGAACCTATTTCCCATTTTGTAGTTGAGGATCCAAATGATCCTCCTGTGGCATTTACTACTCCTTTAACAGATAATGCGGTGCCGTCCCAACGAACATAATTATCTGTGCTTCCGATATCTATTACTGGTGTTGTTCCGTTGTAGCCAAGGTACCATCCAGTATTTGAGCTTTCCCAGCTTGGCTTATTTGAATAAATTGCACCTAGCCCAGAAGCAAGCTGTACTGCTCTGTTTATTGCAGACCCATCAGAATTAAATGTATCTTTAGTTCTATTATTTGCTGTTCCAGCTAGGTTAAGCGCTTCTCCCGCCGTTGATGCAGCCCCTATAGCTGTTGATTGTGCTCCTGATGCTGTTGATGATATAGAGCCTATATCTCCTGGAGTGTATCCTCCAAATGCTACGTTACCAGCTAGGTCTGCTCTAAATACTGGAGAGTTTGCACTGTTGTAAACAGTAAGGCCAGAAAGAACTGCATATCCACCAGCCTCTGTAGAATTTACATTTGCGGATGAAAGCTCTATTCTAGAAGAACCAGCGGTTCCAGTTCTTAGCCATGATTGAAATTGTCCATTACCAGCTACTAAATTTTCAATTGATATTAGGCCATTTGTTAAATCTATAAGATTTGCTTTTGTGGGAGCAATGGCAGTTGAATTTATTCTGGTGTAAGTTGTTGTACCGCTAACCTGATAGGGAATACCATTAGCATTTACTGCTAAATAATAAAGATATATTGAGGAGTCGTATGCTTGTTGAGATGTTAAAGATAATACTTGTTTTAGTACGTCAAGTCCTATAGTTATTTTATTTGATGTTTGGTCTACTGTCATTGAACCGACAAGCTTGGTAGATAAATTTGTAGTGGTATTAGAACCTAGATCTGTTGTACTTGCATATACATTGATTGCTTTAAATCCAGAAAATGTTTGGCTAGCATATGCCCCTGTCCAAGAAACGGTTAACGCAAACGGTGCGGATGAAGCAGAAAGTCCTGTAGGTAATGTAGGTGCTTCTATTGGTGTTCCATCTTCTACAGTTAATGTGACTGGTGATGTAGCGTTAGATAGGGTTCCTCTTGTGGTTACAGATCTTAGAGTAACATTGTATGTTCCAGCGGGAACCGCAATAGATACTGTTCCCTTTCCTTTAAAAAATGCAACTGGATCTGATCCATCTCCAAAGGTATCGTCTGAATCCTCTAGATATATATTAACACGGTCTACTCCAGCCATGTCTACGCTATTAGAATCTTTACCATTCCAATAAATTATTATTTTGCCTGGTGCTGTTTTAAAGTCACCGCTAAATATATAAGGAACTGGAACTCCAGATTCTCCTGGAAGAATTAGTTTTTTAACAGATGACCATTCGCTAAAAGTTTTATCTTTATACTGCCATCTAAATTGTATTGGATAAGTTTCTGCTGGCTCAAGATCTGTGACAGTAACTAGGAAGTAGTTTCCATCTTCCTTAATTTCTGATGTATCTTTAAGTAGATCTTGGTATGCCATTTTAGAAACTCAAATCCAGCTTATATTCTATATCTACCTGTCTACCGTTTAATTTTGTTAACGGAGTTGAAAGTATAGATCTGCTTATCAAACCGTATATTGGGTCAAATGTATCTTCGTCATTTATTCTTATTCCATCAAAAAAGACTTGTGATATCCCACTGGACGGCGTTATTAGGATTCCTATCTTAGTAATGTTATTTTTTTGTGGACTACCAACCGCATTTGAAAATAATGTATTCATTGATACTTCTGCAATTTTATCTCCAGTTGTAGAGCTAGAAATTTGTGCATAGTAATAGTCTGTATCAGTAGTATAAAACTTAATTCTAAATGATGAAAGGTTTGAATCATATTGTCTATATGCTACCGTAAGGGTATCAGCAGAACTATATCCTGAAAAGTCTAATAGTGCATTTGTCTTATATTCATTAGCCGCATTATTATTAGAAGACATTCCTACTAGGAAGTCTCCAATTCTTGCATTAGAGGTAACCTCTTGCGCTGGTGAGCCAAGGATGTCTACCCAGTCTGCTGGATTAGAAAAGTCAGATATAAATCTACTATCATAATTATTGGTTCCAGTTTTTGTTGAGGGATAAAGACCAATCTCTTTAATAATTCCAGATATATCTTGTGGTATAGTGGTTTTAAATATAGCAGAGTATGTAAATATTGGCTGACTATTTGAGTCCAATCCGTCTTGCTGTATATCAGTGCTTGAAAGAGTTACTTCAGTTCTATAAAACTCAAATCCTAGTCTAGAGTCATTTGCTGTTGCTGCGGTAGAATCTATTCCTATTGCAACCTCTTTTGATATAGCATTTACATTTCCAGCTATAACATTGGTTAGGTATCGCTTGCCAAATTTAGTTAGTATGTTTTTAGATCGGCATATCTCTTGACCGTCCTCATAGAATATATATGTACCCTTTATCATTTATGCTCCGCCAGGATTATATATCCTTGCGTCAACCCCCCGTACATTAGACTTATCAGAACTTGAATTTCTAATTTTAATTACCGCCTTATATTTTGTTGCCTTTGTCACAGAATCATAATACTTTGTATATGTTATATTTTCAATATCCGTCAAATCCACCTTATCTTTGTCGTCATCATCTGGGTCAGTCTCTGGGTCTGAGGCTGTTGAGTATTTTTCTGTTCCAATAAATGGGGCAGATAAATAATTATCTATGTCCGTAGCTTCTCCAATTAGAACTTCCCTTGGATTAAGCCACAATAAGTCGGGGTTGTTTTTTGGAAGGACAACTGGAAACCCACGGGTTACTTGTTCTGACGGGATATTTTTTACCATTTTTTTATTATACCATTTGATCAACTACAATGATCTACAAAGTATGGTGGTCTCCAATCCTTGGTCGAATGACTGCGTTATATTAGTTATTATAAATTTCTTTGCTGCTGTTCCATCGAGACCTTCATAAGGGTATTTTATAGTAACTATATCCCCTATAGATAGAATAGGATTTCCAAATACAGACATACTAATAATTTGTCCCCTATTAATAAATTTAGATTTAATCCACTCAGCTATATTCTTAGCATCCGTTTTATTTTGAATCCACCTAGAAGTAAATACTAATGGCTCTGTTGTTGTATATAAATCTGTATCGTCTGTGGTATATTCTACTTGACCAGATGAGCTTAGCTTACTTCCAAATAAATAGAATGAATCTCCCTTGCTTGACTGCAATGGTATTGATGTAGAGGCCGTATTAAGAACGTATGCCTCTGCAGAAAAATTAGATGTTTTGCTTGCAATAATTTTAGCAAACTTATTTGATCCTACTGACCATCTTATTGGGAATGAAGGCCTAGCGGAGAACTTTGTTTTAACATAAGCAATCTCTCTAACAACCTTGCCAAATTCTTCTACTGAATCTTCGCTTTTAGCATAATCATCATCATCAGAATTAAAATTGTAAAATGTTTCTCCGAAATTAATTTCGAGTAGGTCGTTAGAAAATTGCCCAGCGTAATAGTTTACGTTTGACTTTATTTCATTATATTGTTTTTCAGGAATACTTTTAGCATATACATAGTCAAAAAATGTCTTGCCTTGTTCAGAAAAAATTCCAGTATGATTTGAGACAAGGTTTTTCCAGGCTGTTGCGCTTGAGATTGTGTGAGTTGCAGATACTTTAAATCCATTTATATAAGCATCAATAAATACTTTATAGTTTGCATAATCAACTTTAACCTTTATATCTATACAATAAAACTTTCCTCCTAGAACCTTATCTAGCCTTGTTACTGGATCCATTTGTGAGTCTGCTATTTTATTAAGCTTTGTTCCGTCGGCAAAATATATATTAATAGTATTTCTATCTCCAGATGCGGCGGATCCAGTTGATTCTACCTTAAGATAATATCCCGATTTTGCAGTAGCGTTTAAAAAGAATCCAATACCTGATGATTGATGTGGAGCTTCATTTACTGGCTCCATAAAAAGAGCTGTTCCAAATACATAATATTTGTTACTAGATGTTGGATAAGTGCCTCCTGGGTATACTTCGCCTGCAAAAAATCCAGCTGGTGTTGGGGTTGAATCAAATTGTCTAGTCGCTACCACAAACTTATTTATCTTAGCAGATGCGCTACTAAGCTCAAAATATGATTTCTTTGAAGATACTTCAGTTGGATCAGTTGGCTTTGCAATGTAGGATCCATCTGCTGAAACGGTAGACATTATAAAATAATATTGTATAGATATACTTTGAACAGAACTTCCATTTACCTTTTGAAATGTTATATTATAAACTCCGCCAGCCATTAATCCAGAAAAAGTTTTAACTCCCGTCAGTGGTATTATGTCTACTATAATTTGACTACCTACATTTTCATAATATGAATTTCTTTCGCTTATTGCAACCCTTTTCTGTCTTTGAAAAATTACTCTATATTTTTCTGGTACGGTTCCTCCATCAAATACGGAAAGTTGAACAGATGTATCTGCTGTTTGAGAAACGGTTAAATAAATTTCTGGATCTCCAGGAGCTCCACCGCCGTCTATTACGTTTTGTGTATAAGCCATTAGAATGTAACCTCTCTTACGGTCCAAGAGTTTGCTTTAGATTCTTCAGGTGTATAGTGTGCTACTGCTTTTGTACCTAAAGCACCTCTGCCAACTAGCTTACCATAGTTATCTTTTTTAATTCTATACCTGCCATTGGGCTTGAAGAATGCTGTTTCCTGATACTTAGTAGAGTCTGCTGCGCCAGGCTTTGAGTCATAACGATATTGATTTAAATCAGAAGCAGAAGTTATCCACACATTATCGACAAAATCTCCATTCTTTTTTACATACTGATATCCAATTGCATCATATTCTATTATCTCAGAATCAATTAAAACAAATCCGTTATAGCTATAGAAAGACTCTATCTTAGAATATGGATCTATAGTCTCTAGGTTTATTAAAAACTCTTCGCTTTCATCTGTTACTCCAGCCGCTGTTATACTTTCCCCTAGTCCTCCTGCACCAAGAGAGTAGGCGGGGGACGTCCAAAGTGGGGCAGAGTCTCCAATATAAGTGCTTGATATTGGAGTCTGCCATAAAACCTTTACTGAGTTTGCAGAAGGAATTTCATTCTTTGCAAATGACATAATGTTTGGAAGTGCGCTTCCTTCTTGTGATTGGAAAAACTCCCAATCAATTTCTCTTGATGTGTCATAAATTGCATTTCTAGTATAAATCTGAAGTACGCCATTCTTGTCAAAGAATGCGTTTGTTTGACTATCCTTACATAAATCTTGTAGTGCTTCCCAAACTGTTTGTGTATCTTCAGTCCACCAGTGGTTTAAATTAATTATAGAATCATCTATATCATTAGTTTTTTTAACATTAAAGTTATATTTTGTAAAACCTATTGAGTCAAATAATCTCATCATAACTGTAATAGATGGGTAATTTTGACAGATTATATCTGGGCAAAATGTCTCCATTAATTGTTTTGAACCATCTAGGGCAGTCATCTTATAGTCTCCATGTTCTGAAATTTCATAGGTGTCTACATAAAACTCTCCCTGTAAAATCTTATCATATGGATCAGATGTTGGACTTATGATGCCATTAGCATGGTATACCTTAAAAAATGGTGTTAGTTTTGCATTCTTTACCATGTATAATTTAGTTGAGTCAAAGCTGTTTGTTGTTCTTTCGTAAACTTGAGTTGCTAATGCTACCTGATTATAGTTTGCTAAAAGCATGTCTAGTGTATTTGAATTTACTGTTCCGACTGGTAGCATTGCTCCATCTTCTGCAGATGAGGATTGATTAATTGACATTGATATCATGTCTGAGGATATATCCTTTACCCATCTGGCAGATATTTCAATTACACCTATATCAGCACTTGGCGTTATTCCTTGAGGAACTAAGGCATTAACTTGTATAGACTTTATTTCTTGTGTATTTAAATAAGATGTTGGCTCATTCTTGCTCCATGCCGTCCCATTATAATAAAGAATTAATTCTCCATTCCATTCAGAACCGTAATCACTAACTGGTAGAGCAACATTAGGAAGAACTTCTCCATTTGATTTAGTTATAGATACCCATGCAGTAATTGGCTTAGAGTGATATTTTTCAAACTTAACAACTATTTTATTGGCTAAAGCATGCTTGTTGCCAGCAGGAATTGAACCGCTTTTTTTGCTTGCAGCCCATGATACAGAGTCGTGCTTATATGTTACCTTTAATGCAATGTTTTTATTTTTTGCTCCTACCCAATATTTATAAGCATTAGATATTCCTGGATAATAGATTCTTGGTTTATTTGTAGGGTATGGAATGGCATTATACGCTTCTATAACATCTCCTCCCGTTCCAACGGACTGGTTGTCTCCAATTCCAGGTATTGAATATTTTATTCCACAGGATGACGGTCTAAATGGCTGGACAACAGATTCTAGAGGAAATAATTTTTTAAATGGTATGGGCCCATCAGTCTGATATGATACATCTGATCCATGAGGGAATGTAGAGTAATCTTCGTGGATAATTTGTGATCTATATGCAGCGTCTGACGTATACCCAGAATTCACTTCTACATTTGATACGGAGATACCGTCAATCAATGCATTCATATTATATTCAATCATGCATCCAGGATTAATTCTTACTGCATGGTCTTGATAAAAAACTTGTTCTAAAGCTGTAGGCATTTACTATACCTCTTCCAAGGATAAGGATACCGTCCAAAATTCCTGCGGCAAAGCAACAGTTTTTGCATATGCAGTATAGTTAACATTCTTGCTTACAGTTACTGCAGATAATCCAGTTACAGGATATCCCGCTGCTGAAGTAAATGGTACAGTAAATGTGTCTTTAGTAACTGCAGATACAACAACATCGGATAAATTAAATATACTTGCTACAGATCCACCTTTTCTATATTTAGGAGTAATGCTTCCTGGAACTAAGAAATATGAAGATGTAGCATAAGCTATTCTTGCGGAGGTATTATTATAATCTAATGGCGTAATTCCAGTAATTGCAACTATGTCATTCTTTGCAAATGTGTTAGTTGCCGTATACTTTATCATTCCTGAAGACCAAGTATCATTAGACCCATCTCCAGTAGCAGATGAATCTAATGCTATATTTGTATTTGTTTTTGCAAATGATATTGAGAAATTTGTAGGTACAGCAGTTACTGTATAAGTTCCGTTAAATACAGAATTACTACAATTTGATATAGTTACCTGATCTCCTATGTTCCATGGATAAGTATTAAATGAAGAGTCGCTAAAGTATACTGTAGCAACGTTGTCTTGTAACTTAACTGCATCAATTGTAGCTAAATGTGGAATAACATTGTCTCCTGTAAGATTGGCTGCCGCTGTAATTGTAGCAGTTGATCTAATTCCAGATATACTTACTCTGTCTCCAACTTCTAGGTCATGGCTTGCTGATGTGTACTTAACGTTTGTGCCAGCTGTTGATTCAAATCCCGTCACGCTAAATTGAGTCGATTCTGAATAAAGAGTTGCAGTTCCTGCGGAACTAAGAACTACTGTTGCCTGTGATGATGTGTCTGCTATTGTAAAATAATAATCTGCTGCATCTAATATATCTGCATTTGTTTTATTGTAAACAAGAGAGGCCTGTGCTCCAGTAAATGTGGCAGCTGCTGATTCTGTTCCTACCACAGAAAATGTATTAGTAGTTATATTAGTAATAACAGCCTTAGATAAATTATAACCCGCAGTAGAGATTCCAGTAATATTAATTACATCATTTACTAAAAATCCATGTGCTGTAGCAGCATATGTTATCTTACCTCCAGAAGTTGAAGCTCCAGTAATTGTTGCAGTTTTAAATCCACTAACAGATACTACATCTCCTGCCGAAAAGGTATTTGTTGCATAGTATGTAAATTTTGCTCCATCTGAAGATGCTTCTGTTACTGAGGCGGTGGTGCCAGATTTTGCCACAGTAAATGAAGTGCTATTTCTTGATGTTACTATGGCATTAGAAACATTGTAGGCTTCTGTTTCTAATCCTGTTACTGTCACCACATCATTTACCACAAAAGAATTTGCGGCAGTATATGTGATAGAAGAGCCATTATGCGTTACGGCAGTAATTGTTGCTGGTTTAGCATCTATATCAGAATAAACATTTCTTTTCGTAAGCTCACATGAGAATGATGAAAATACCATAGTAGTATTAAGAAATCCAGTATCGGTGCCTGTTTTTAATTTAACATTAAATGTAGACTGTGCGACGCTTTCATAAAATGCTTTGAGATCTAGTGCGCCATATCCGCCATCCACTGTATAATTTGCATATGATGGAA
>Ga0315909_10004328_pt1 | contig 16836 bp, 5 predicted proteins | sample LakEriMetagenome_11_FD_203527 | JGI IMG/M metagenome (GOLD analysis project Ga0315909, IMG submission 203527) | Freshwater fungal communities from buoy surface, Lake Erie, Ohio, United States - Buoy 2 MA125 | ecosystem: Environmental > Aquatic > Freshwater > Lake | place: USA: Lake Erie, Ohio...
CGCAAGACTTCTGCCGTGCCAACACTGCGGAGTGAGTGATGGAACAGTGGTGGCCGCCCATAGTAACCAGCTACGGGACGGCAAAGGCCGTGGGCTCAAGGCTCACGACTACCGCATAGCATCATTATGTTTTAGGTGCCATAGCGATCTGGATCAGGGCGCTAAGATGGATAAAGCCCAGAGGGTTGAGATGTGGGAGGAAGCACACCGCAAAACTCTGGGCTTATTCTTTGAGCAGGGGATTATTGCGCCCGTCTGACCTCTTCGTTGTACGCCTTCATTACGGCATCACGCTTTTCTTTTTTAGCCTTGATTTCCTTCTCAGGAGCTTCTTTCTTATACATCGCACGAATCTCCCTGTTGTATCTGGCAACCTCAGTCTCAACATAGTTCGCGCGGTTTATAAGTCTTGCTGTAGCTTCCTTGTTCTCGTTTCGATACTCGCTAACATCACCCTTGCGCTCTTTGATTCGCTTGATAGTGCCTTCATGCTCTGCCATGGCCTTGACGTTCTTGTAGAACTTATCAGCTGCAGCCGAAGGAGTATCGAGCTCGCCATAGAGCTTGCCAAAGATTGGCACAGAGTAGGATGGGATGTCTTCTTCACCCTCAATCTTCTTGCCAAGATAGCGAACGGCCTTGGTAATCTCACGGCCAACACCACCGGCGTACTCTTTGGCAAGGTAGTCCAGCTGGTCAGCCGTGGGGCTTACCAAACCAATGCCGTCTTCACCACCGCCGGTCAGGTAATTTATGCCGTAAGCCAGAGCTTTACTTAAGCTGGTGGCGTTATCACGGCTGCGCTCCCAACCCGGAGTCGGTGTTGTCTCGCGGCTTTCCCTTGAGATAGGACGGCCAAACGCATCTTTGTTTGTTGCCAGCACGTTGACAAACGGATCTGCCAACGTAGGTGTAAGCAAGTTAGCCGCACCGCCAGCTCCCAAAGGATTGAACATATCAGCTATTTGAGCCGAGATATTAACAATCGTCTGGGTAATCTTGCGTCTGCCCTTCATCTGGCCAGAGTTAATCAAGACATACTCAGTCAACTCACGGCCAATGTTGGGGAACAAGTTCCAGCCCAAAGGCATAGGCACGATCAAGTATTTCTTTTCACCAGTCAAACCAAAGGTAGGCAGGATCAAGTTCTTATCTTTGAGGAAGTCTGGTGGTTCATCGCCATCAAACCCAGCGGCCAGTAGAGCCAAAGCCTGTACTGTACCCAACAACATACCGCCGGCAATGATCTTCTTGCCTACACTGGTCATTGAGAACTTGCCGTCTTTGTTCTGAACCAGAACATCCATCATGCGGGTTGTGCCTTGAACGCGAGCATTAAAGAACGCATACAGGGCATTGGCATTGGCAGTGGCTTGACCTTTCCTGTTGAAGTTAACAGTAAGGTTCTTGGCCAAAGCGGCGGCACGTTGTGGTGTCATGCCTTTGCCTAGTCCGGCCTTGAAGGCAGACAGACGCACGGCATTTTCCATGGCATCGTTGTAGTCAGAAAGCCAGTCTAGGACGGCATCAGCCTTTTTACGAGCATTACCACGATCCAAGCGAGCCATCTCACGCTCAACAATAGATGCCTTGTCTTTTGCACGGCTGAACTGTTCGCTGTAACCAGTGATACCGCCAATTTCCCTAAACTGTTTCCACAGTGCAATCCACTCTTTCTGCTCTGAGTCACTGACAATACCAGCGACAGACTCTTTCATACCACGCAAATCAGTGAAGATTGCGCGCAGAGCTGGGATAGAGCCAGCCAGCACCTGCATCTTTTTATCTTTGATCTCTGTGCTGGCCAAGTTAATGGTGCCGCCAAAGACATCTCGCACAAAGTTCCATGCACCAAACACAGGGTTGTACTGGGTGTTCATGGCCGCGATCAAACGAGTCGCTTCAGCCACAGTACCAAGATAACCCTCTAACTGATTGGCATCCAAGTTCTTCAAGGCTTCAGCCATGCGCTTGGCACGGGGCTCGCCGGGATTAAAGAAGATAAAGCGGTCTTCGCCATTGACACGCACGGCAAACACGTTAGGTGAGTTCCGCAGCGCAGTGTTGACCTTGTACTCAACCAAGCCAGTAGCTGGGTCAATACGTGGAGAAGGAGGCTCTGCAAACAGGGCATCAGCTTCAGCCACTGTTAGGTCAAAGCTGGCCATCTCTTCTTTAAGTTTTTTCTTATTGCGGATAGCGTCAGGGTTGACGGGCTTCCAGAAGTTAGGGTTAGGGTTCTGGATGGCCAACGCATACAGAGCACGGCCAACTTTGGCCTTCTCACCACGGATAATTGCCGCTTCACGCTGGAGGGCGATGTTGGCTAAAACGTCAACAACAGTCTTATACGATCCAGTCGCAGTCTTGGAGAAGTTACCACGGGTTGCAAAACCCTGACCCAAACCAGAACCCGGAGTAACATAGTCCAGCTCATCTGGATCACGTTTCAAAGGAACGTAGAAGGGGAGCTTCTCACGCCATGCGGCAATAGTCTCTGGCTTCTCAAGGCCGTAAGCAATAAGCAAATCCTGAGTTTCTTTTACCCATTTATCAACTGTTTCTGCTAGAGCTTTGTACTTGGCCTCATCGGCTGGTGTTAGCTTTGAGTTATCTTTCCCAGCAAAGTAGTCATCAATCTCTTCGTTAAACAGACCAGAGCCGCCATCAGGCATGGCTGGGTTACGCTTGGCCACGATGTCATTGCGGATCTTGCCATGACGCATATGAAGATAGTGCTCAAAGTCACGATACTCCACACCCATCTTGCGCATCTGCTCAACAAATGGACGCAGATTGTCTTTTAAGAAGTCTTGGACTTTGCTAGATTTAGCGCTGTGATACAGGGTTTCCTGCAAAGAGGGGTCATGCTGATCTCGAATATCACCGATCTGCTCGGTGATGGACTTAACCACCATGCGCGTATCGACTTGTTTGTCAACAATCTGATACTGGAATTTGGCAAGGCTAGTGTCTTCTGCCGAATCCCAAGCCGCCAACGCGCCAGATCCACCCTTGTAGTTCTTGACCATGTTGGACAAGGGGATGGATTCTTGGGTAATGTAGTCATTCAAAGAACGAGTGGTAAATCGCTCTTGACGGCTGTTCATGATGTCGTTGAATGTTCTTTGAACAATATAACGATTATCAAAACCAAAGATGTCCTTCAAGCCTTCAAACAAACGCTTGGCCGCCAGCACAAACTTATCCCAACCTGTGCCCAGCTTACGCGCCATCAGCTTCTCAGCGTTAACAGCCCAGTATTCTGAGGGGTTCAGGTACTGGTAATACTTCATCGAAGGCAAAGCATTAATGGCGTTCTGGTAGGTTTCTTGGCTTGGGTTATTGAGCATCTCAAGCACAGCACGGAAATACTTCTGGCCAGCAGCTGACTTCTCGGCCTTAATGGCCGCGCCCAACTTATCAGACCAGTCATCGACCAAAGCCTTTGCAGCCGGCCTATCCATCATTTGCTCAAGGCTGTGAACGATCTCATGGCGGATTGTTTCTGGATCTGTTACGCCAGTTGTACCTTTGTACAGACGCACAATACGCTGGAAGGAAAAGAAGTCACCAATAACTGACTTGCTTTCTGGCTGTTTCTTAATAGAAAACTGCAGGCCTTCCAAGACGTCTGGATATTTGTCATGCAAGGTTCTGATAACGTCATAAACGTCATCACTGATCAGATCTTTATTCCAGTCAGCAGTGGCTTTGGCAAAGAAGTTCTTAGCAAGGCGGCCTGATGGCTTGGTTATTTCAATGCTGTCTTTCAAATCGTTAGAAGCTTGCTTTAAGAAAGTCAAAGCTTTTTGCTCATCCAACCCAGCCTCACCTTTGGCAAACTTAGCAGAGATGGCCGCGCTCTTCTGACGCACAGACTGATACTGACGGATCAAAGCTTCACGATCCATTGCAACATTCATGGCCGGATTGATGCTCAACCTCTCGTTGTCAAACTTAATGCTGGACAACGGTATGTCCTTGGGTGCAAACATCTCACGCGCTTCTTCTTTGTTAGTCGCGGCAACCAACGTATCTTGACGATCCTTCAAGATGTATTCAATAGCTTTCTCAGCCTGCTTCTTGTCATAAACAAGTGAGCTCATGATTGAGCCACTCTTGTAGAAGTCGCCTGTAATCGCTGTTAAGTTTTTGTCTAAGAAGTATGTGCCGCCTTCACGCTTGGCACTAGAAGTAACAAACTTGTATCTGTCATAGCCATCATTACGAATACGCAACACAGCATCTGACGTTGTCACCATAGAGCCAGTGCCAAACTCATCAAAAAACTGCATGACATTGGCTGCGGTTTTAAGCTTAATAGGCGCGTTCTTTTGGGACTTCTCAAAGTCAAACGTGCGCGGCATCAAAACACCACGGCCAGTTGTACCATCATTCTTTGTATAAGAGATGATCTGACCAATGTTATCTACAGCGGCAAAGCCAGCCAAGATGTTGCCAGTCACCATCCAACGCTTCTCACGGCGTACTGTCGCACCACGGTCAAACAAATCCATCAATGGAATAAGTTCGTTCTGCAGTGTTTCTGGGTTTAGATACTGAATCTCAGACTGTTCGCTCAACATATAAGAGCTGCCAATCTGAGAGAAAGTTAGAGGCAAAGACTTGGAATCACCATTGGCCAAAGCCAAAGTCATCTTCCAATCCGAGCCGGCCACTGGGTTCTTTGTCTTACCCTTGTGTTTGATGTCAGCCACAACACCATAAATAAACACGCCGTTTTTGTTTTTAATAGCAACGGGCGTTCCTACACGGTAGGTGTCAAGAATCGTTTTAACCTTTTGAATATCACTGTTAAGTTGGACTTTAATCCCTGTGATCTTGACGGGGTCTGCACCAGAGGCTTCTGCTTCAGCAATACGACTTTCCCCATAAGTTTTAACTTTTTCAGCTACGCCACGAAAAAGATCATTAGCGTATTCAGACGCAGTCTTACCATCTAAGTTCTCTTTGACTTGGTCTTGGACATCTTGCTTAGAGTATGGTTTGACTGTGCGCTTGACGTCTACCTGTTCCATGTAAGCAGGCTGTGCAAAGATAGATGGGTCGCCTTTGTCTTCAGTAATAGGCTTGGAGCTGACTGTCTGGGCGTCCAAGTCCATAGCCTTGGCTTCCAGCTTGTTGGAGCCCATGCTGTCTTCGCGCTCAATCAAATCGTTGTAACGCTCGATCAGGTCTTTATAGATTTCTTCCTGCTGTTTGATTGGCAGGATTGGGATGTAACCAGTCAGCTTACGAATATCAGCTTCATCACCTTCAGTTGGATCTTCAACAAGTTCAACTACCTCGCCAATCGCTTGATAAACATCTGGGTTATCGAACAAGTATTCCTGTGCAACCTGACCGCCATAGTCGTTCATAAAGTCAACAGTGCCTTCAGCTGTTACCGCAGACTTACGGGAGGCCGTAGTGTTGGCGTTCAAGGATGCCATCTTCTTAAGCAGGACGGCTGCAGGGCGCATCTCAGCAGGGATGTCAGCCATCATCTGTGAGTAAGACGGCACCACAACCTGACCTGTACGGTGCACACGGCCAAGCATCTGCATATGGGTGTCGATGTTTGCCTCTGCCTGAATAATCATCATGTGGCGTTTGCGTTTGTCTTTAAACTTCTCAGAAGCGTGTAAAGACAAACCTGTAGAGCCAGCTTGGTTCAGGATCAGAACATCCACATCACCACCGTTAAAGCCAGTAATAGCTTTGCGGCGTTGTTTAATGTCGGAGTTACGAGACTTCAGTGTTGGTGTACCACCATCGTAATTGATTGTGATAGTACGGCCTGTAATTTCATCAGTCTTGTAACCGGCCTTACGCAACTCGCTGTGCATATAGTCAATTGGAGACATTGGGGCAGAACCAAATCCAGCACCCAAGATGAATTCTCTAATATCGTTGTAGCGATTAGTCAGTGCCTCACCCAAATCAGCATCGGTTAAGTAGTACTCTTCTTTGATTGCCTTCTTGCCCGGAATTGGGTTAGGCTTTGTAATCGTAACTGTACGTTGCTTTTCCAAGTATTTAAGGTACAGATCAGCAAACGACAGGTCTACTGGGTCGCCAACTTTCAGCCCCATATCAATGGCGTAGTCTTTTAAGAATGCGCCCATGGTATTGGACACAGTCATCACGACCTTTTCGTTTTCTTTCAGTCTTTGGATTGCAAAGTCAACAGATTCTTTTGCCTTCAATGACAGCAACATCTGGCCAATCAAGTTGTGCATCGTGCTACCAAAGTTTGCACCTTGAACAGTGGAAGCTTCACCTTTGCCTTTAACAACGCCACCTTGCTTGTCCAAAGACTTCTTCATCTCTTTGACAACTTTTTCCTTCTCACGTGAGAAAGCAAGAATGTCACGCATGGACGTAGCCATGTTTTCGGCAGTCTCTTTGTCTACCGTAGTAGGCTCTGTTTTATATGAGACACCGGCAAAGGTACGCTCTCGGCGAATGTATTGACCTACTTGAGTCAACATATTGGCCACGGTCTGCTGCATAGGAATGCCACCAGCCTTAATAGCATCAGCCAAAGCAGAGATCTTATCCACAGCAAGGCTCATGTCTGTGCTGGAGTACAGATCCATGACGTCTGGGCGTTTGGCGTATGTAGCGGATGAGAAGAAGGTTCCAAAAGCAGAGTTAACAAGCTTACGAACAAAGCCCGCTTTACCAGCTGGGCCTTCTTCTTCTCCCTTTTTCTTACGACCTTCACCAGCACCACCAGCGTTATGGCTTTCGTCTAAGACTAAATAACCATCATTTGCAAAATGCTTTAAGAAACGTTGACGCTCTGTCTCTTTCTTATCTTGCGTCTGCATCTGGGTATAAGTCGTAAAGATTACCTTGTAGTCTCCAAGACTATCTTTAGCAATCATCGACTTCAGCAGGTTGGCAACATCTTTATTCTCAGGAGCAATTGATCTAAGATTTAAATTATTTTCAACCAGCTCGCCTTTTTCTTTTCTTATCAATGTGTAAGGAACAGTCCTGTCATTGTCAGTAATAAGAATGTTGGTCTTCTTATTCTCAAGACCCATCATGCCGGCCATGCCAATCTCGTCAAAATCACGAATCATGTCGGCGTAAAGATTGGGCTTCTCAGTTACAAAGATAGGCGTCTTGCCATTCAATACAGCGTACTTAATCATGGCCGCAACAACACGGCCTTTACCCACACCAGTCTGGTCGCCAATGATGAAACCTTTGCCAGCTTCAGCATTACGAATAGCCAAAGCCAAAGCATCAACCTGTTCAGCCGAGAAATATTCACGTACTGTCTCTGGCTCAAAGCTTAACTGCTCTGCAACGTATTCATCTAGGTTGCCAACTTCATCTTGAATGCGGGCAATAGAGTTGTGGATAGACTCAGCCATAGCCCTTGGCACCAAAGTACCCACAGCCGTAGCCTGAGAAGTTGGTCTATAGGCAACCTGACCCTCAGTCTCTTGCTCTTCGGTCAGTCTCTCTTTTAGTCCAGACTCGACACGCTCACCTGAGACAACGCGAGCTCCACCCACTCCGCTAGGCTCACCTTTAGCGCCTCGTTTGCCACTGGGCTCGCTTGGCTTACGTTCGCCGGAAACGGGTTTTCCTGTTGTGCTAGGCTTAGAAACGTCAGAAGGTCTAGGTTCTTCTGTACCAGTGCGACCCCCAGCTGGCTCTCGTCCTGCACGGGTGGTAGTCCCATCCTCCGGCACGACTCCTGCGCCGCCTCTAGCGGGTCTTCCTCCTTCAGTACCAGCTCGTTCACCCTCTCCGACAGTGCCTCGATCCACTGCAGTTCGGTCAACTCGCCCTTCTCCACCCTCACCGCCGTCAACTCCGGTGGTGCCACGATCTCCTCTGGATACCATGCGATCATTTAGTTTCTCCTTCAATTGTTCGTAGGACGTAATTAACTCTGGCAGATCTGCCGCTGGTAAGTCACGCTGCGATTTGCCTACGCCATCAATGACGATGACGTCCACAGGGTAGGTTGTGCCCTGCTTTGCATACATATTGCCGCCCGCTGTGAAGTGGTCAACAACGTTGTATTGGTTATAAAGTCGGTAGTAGAACTCGCGTTTAGCCTTACCGCGATAGCCTTCACGGCGGCCTTCCTCTGTATTGGCTTGCACACCACCCAAGATCAAGACAGCTTTGCCGTCATCTTTCATACCCTCAAGGGAGTGCATAGCAATAGCGTGGTCAATGTCGCTGATGTTTCCAGCCTTACCAAAAGGTGGGTTCTCAATCACGACATCAAAGTCAGCACCCTTAACATTGGAGTCAAGCGCGTTTTCATTACCAATTTCAGAGCCTTCCAAGATGCGTGAGAGCATCTCAAAGCGGTCTGGGTTTAACTCATTGGCAATGATGTTGTTTTCAGAAGCACCAATCAACAGCATCCCGTTACCAGCTGTAGGCTCGTATACGGCTGTTTTCTTGTTGATACCGGCCAGCTCAGAGGCTACATAAGCCAACGGAGCAGGGGTAGAGTAGGCTTGCTCGGCCACGCTGGTAGAGCTACGGCCACTCAGGTTTGGCTGGCGGTCATAGAGGTCAACCAACTGGTCAAAGATCTGTGCGCTAGTGAGTTTATCTTTGCGGCCTGCATCAACAATGTCTCGCGCGGCCATGACTACACCGGCTTCAATAGCTTCATCAGCCATTTTAGATTCGCGGGTGCCCGGTCTAATCTCTTGGCCGGTCATCTCGGAAATCATCTTGCGGGCTTGCGTGATGTCTCTAAAGTCACCATTGTTAATAAAGAACTGGGCAATGTTCTGAGCTACTTCAAACTTGTCAGATGGGTTGTTAATATCCATCCCGCCAGCTTCTTCAACGGTTTCGTCTGTTTCTTCCTCAACCACTGTCTCCTGATCTAATTCTTCCAAAGACTCAATCGCAATAACTTCTTTCTTGGAGCTTGCGCCTTGGTCTTGGTACTTGCCGGCCATACCAATATAGGCACCCTGCAAGTGATCCAAAGTAATCTGGTCAGCAACTTCATCGCCCAAACGTGAACGGATCAGATCCATTACATACTTGGCAGTTTCTTTAAACTTGTAGTAACCCAGACGGAAGGCCGCATCAGTCAGCCTTGTCAGGATAGGCATGAGCTTTTGCTCTTCCTCGGGCATCATGTTCAGGCGTGTGCCCTTAGTGATCAGCATAGACAGATCACCCAGCGCGGCTTCTAAATCGTCTTGCGCTGTCTGTTTACCCTTCTTGGTCTGCAAAGATTTAAGTTCAGCCTCCTTTGCAATACGCATTGGAGTGCCTTCTTTCTCGGCCTGCACTTCTTTGAGCTTGGCCTCAATCTTCTTGTCAATGTCCTTGTCAATCACGATAGGCTTAGGAGCTTCAACGACAGGCTTCTTCTTTTTCATAGCCTCTCTGGCTTCATCAAAGCCACTCTTCTCACCCATCAGTTCACTAAGCTTGTTAATTTCAGCGGTTAACTCTGGAGTGCTGCCCTCGCGCATTTCTTTGAGCAAAAGTCGGCCACGCTGTTTTGCGATTTCTGCCATGTCAACGGCTGGAGCTTCTGCCACAGGCGCGGCTGGCTTGGCTTTAAATTTATCAATGTTTGATTCACTAACAAACCCTTTACCACTTACTTCAGCAAGAACAAACTTGTTCTTACCCACAGTGGTAATCATGTAATCGCTCAGATTATTTTTTTCAGCAAAGTTTCTAACGTTTTCAAGGCCATCAAACACAAACGCATCTTTAGGCACTGGCTGTGGTTTTGCTGTGCTTGTGATAACACCCTCGCCTGCCAATGTATATGGCGCGGTAGGTGCTTGTTCAATAGCAACACGTTCTTGCCTAAACGGCTTACCTTTTTCAAAAGTTGTTCTTAAAGTTAATTCTTTTCCGGTATGTGCTACCTCTTGAACTTCCCAATTTCTGCCATCTAAAGTAATTTTTTGCCCGGGCTTGTACTGTCCGGCAGGAACTGTAAAAGTAGGTGTAGTTACTTCTTGTGGAGCAGCAGGCTTAACTTCAACCTTTGGTGCGGCCTTGGGCTTATTAGCCGCAATGAATTGATCAACCACCTGATCCACTTGCTCAGTGCTCATAGACGCTGGAGGTGGCATTCTTTCGCCACGCTTCATAGCCTCTACGCCTTTAAGACCCTCTGTTATTTTGTGCTGCTCTTCGGCTTGCTTGATGGTATCCATAAAACGCTGACCCAGCGGAGTCGTGCTTCCACCTTTGATCAGACCGTTCTCGGTCATCCAGTTACGGGTTTCCTCTGGCAGTTTGTTTGCGTTACCTTGATAACCATCAATGATGGCGTTGTAAATCACAGCCGTACTTGGACGCTCTTTGGCTGTAGGCTCTGGCAGAACCTCTTTGAGTAACTCAGTAGAAGGCGGCTCTTCAGCAACAGGAGCCACAGGCGCAGGAGCCTCTGGCATATTATCAGTGATAATATCAGAGCCCGTTGCGGCCAGTGCTTCTTTGAGCATAGCCTCAAGGTCTTGAGCTGGCTGATCTTCCTCGGCCACAGGGGCGGCTGGCGCGGCTTCCGGTTGTGGCATTAACCCAGCAATACCAGCCTCTGGGGCGGCAGGTGATGGGGTGGGAGCTGGGGTAGGAGTAGTTGGCTCGGCAGAAGGTGGCCCTTCGTATACAGTCTTTAACAGATCATCAAGCTGAGACATCTGTCCTTGAAGTGCTTGGATCTCTGCATCCCGCTTTTCTTTTGCCCTAATTGCCCTGTCAGCACCATAGACACGGGTTCCCGTATTAATGCCACCACCCGCAATAGAACCAGCGGCTTCAGCAGCGGCGGCATTGAGGATCTTCTTCATGTTCTCTTGGGTGAAATACTTATCAATCTCACCCTCACCCAAAGCACCAGCCAACTGGGTGCCTTCTTGAGCTCCACCAGTAATAAACTCTTGCCCCATCCCTTTGGGGATTTCTTTAACGCCAGCTTTAAGGGCTTCCTTACGAGTCTCACCCTTAACAACTTCACCCAGACCGCGCTTGGCCAAAGTAGCCGCTGGGCCTAACACTGCGTCCAAAGCACCGCTGACAATACCAACGGCTAATGATGTATCGCCAGTCTTCTTGACATAGTCAATGACCATAGCCGCGCGCTCTTCAGGCGAAAGCTCTGGTGAACTCTTGATCTTTTGCTGGAGAAACTCTAGTCGGTTGCCTATAGCTTCGCCAGTTCCCATGGTTGTACCAAGCAAAGCAACACCAGCACCGCCAGTTGTAGCGGCGGCAAGCATGAGAGGAGCTAACTGAACAGCACCAGAGCCAAAGTTAAAAGCTAACCAGTTTGCAAAGTCTTTAGCGCCTTCAACATCTGTTAGGTCTGTTGTGCGTCCTTGGTACTTCTGGGCGTCTTTTTGGTACTGATCAATAGTAGATAAAGAGGTTTTAACAAAGTCTGTACGGCGTCCAATCTCACCCACATTACGCTCACGCATCTTCTCGCGCATTGCAGGGTCTGCGGCAAAGTAAGAACGAGCTTGAGCAGTGGTTTCATCTAAGCCACGCAGTTGATCTGGGCTTGTGATCTGGCCGGTTTCAATCTTATTGAAGAGGTCTTGACGCTGTTGAACGGTGCTCATGGCACCGATGTCTTTCATCAGGCCAACGTTTTCAGCCGTAGACTTTAGACCAATGACGCCAGCGCCCAAACCTTTGCCGAGCTCTTCTCCAAAAGCAAGCTCTGACGGGGGCTTTTTAAGCGATGCAATGCCTTCTGAAGGCGCACCCATTACTTGCTCTTCAGGAGAGAGAATAGGTTCTACAACTGTTGGTTTTGACTTTAAATATTCATCAGGGTTAAACGATGGAGTTTTTTTAGCCAAATACGCATCAGGATCAAAAGCCATATTAGAACCCTAGTTTTGATTTAATTTCTTTAGATCGTGGATCTTTTGGATTAGCATTAGCCCACTCAAGCGCCTGTTTATCTTCATCTGACATTCTAAATTTCTTGATGAAGCCGGGCTCGGTTGGCTTTTCTACTGGCTGTAATCTATCACGCTTTGTGGGTATAGGGAGTTTTGCATCTTTAAATGCAGCATCTCTAATTGAATCTAATACATCTTGAATTGCATTAAATTCTGGATCCGCAGGATTAAATCCAACTTGACGTTCAAGCAGTCTCTTATACTGAGGATCAGCATTTAGTCTGCCCATGATTGCAATCATTGTCTTCTCGTCTTTGGATGGACGGTTCTCACGCTCATACTTGGCGCGTTCAGACGCTGTATTGGCTTGGATCTGTTGATACCTTTCCATCTCTTTATTGTGACGAGCTCTTTCAATGTCATCTCTTTGCTTGTCTGCCAAAGTCATAACATCTTTAGAAGCCACGCCTTGGATCTCTGCAATTTTAGCTTTACGAGCGTTAATCTGATCTTTGTACTTCATGGCCTCATCAACACGACCTTCAGCAAACGCACGTTGCATCTGCTCAATATCAGCTTGGAGCTTCATTGTCTCAATGGTTTGAGCGCGTTCTAAAGCTTGCTGTTTGGCGGCACGTTCTGCTTGTGCGGCAGTAGCGGCGTTGTAAGACTTACCAAATCCACCAAAAGCGGCACCAATCCCTCCCATGCCCTTTTGGCCACGGGTAGCTTCACCAGCGGAAATCAAAGCTTGTGACAAAGCGGCAAGACCTTGCCGGCCTTCACCCTCTTGGAACTTAGAACGCTGGGCTAGATTCTGCTGTTCAAGCTGAGAAGCTAACTTTGTTAATGTGTCGCCGGGTAATTTATCAATGATGGCGGCAAGCTCTGGCTTCGCAGCCAATACTTCAGCGCGTACTTGATCGCGGCTAACTGGCTCGGGCAGATCTGTTTTACCTTGCAAACGATCCATCAAAATCTTGTTGGCTAAACCTACTGGCAACTTGTCAGAGGTCTGTTCATCAGTGTATGTGCCTGACACAGATTCGCCGGGAGGTAGAACCAATTGCTCATTGCTAGGATCAGCAAATGCCACAATACCACCGGGCGCATAGTTAAACATATGGCGCTTAGTAGGCAAGTTAGCCAGTCCACCACCAGCCATGCCGGGTGCGCCAGCAGGGATAGAGCCGGGCTGAGACATCTGCTGGGGAGGCATAGGACGAGCCGCTGGAGGCACTTGCATAGGCCGCATCTGAGGAGCCATTTGTGGCTGTACAGCTGGCATAGGACGGGGCATCCCTGCGGGGTTCATCCTCATGTTCATGCCCTGACCAATACCCGGAAGAGCCACTTGCTGGTTAAGCTCGCTCTCCAGCTTTTCTTTGACAGAAGAGTCAGGAGCTTGAGCCGCACGTTGCTCCATGGACTTTCGTCTATTCATCTCACCCAGCGCCATGTACGGGGGAACCTGTGGGTTCTGCCCGTTAGCGTAAGCCATGATCGCCGGTGTTGGCAGATCCTTTAAGTGTTCTTGGATTTGAATGAGGTTCATGATGATGGCCCTAAATCAAGGCCTAGTCCTTTTAACAATTGGCCAACGTCTTTATATCCTAATGCCGTGGCCGCCGCTGTACCGCCGCCCAATACAGACAGCAACGAACCAATACCAGACATCTCGCCGGGCGTATTTTTAACCGAGCCAGTGGGCAAACCAGAGATCATGTCTCGCTGGAACTGCACTTGTTGATATGGATACTGACGTTGCTTTTCAAACTCAGCCAGATCAGCGGCTGTACCTTCAGCTGTAATACCGCGCTGTTGAGCTCCGCCTGCAAGCTGTTGTTGCAGATTACTGAGGTTTGCTTGGTTCTCAATATTGCCCAAGTTACCTTGAGCTTGAGCCGCCTGTAAGCCCGTCTGTAGGCCTTGCAAGCCAAAGCCAGCACCATACTGTGCCTCTTGCATTTTGCGTTGCTGGTCAGCGTTAAACTGTTGCATTGCATTGTTATAGGCAGTGTTATAGCCCTGACCCGTAATGTCAGACAAACGAGTACCTAGATTCCGCTGTGTCTCTGCATCAAGTATGGCTTGACGGCCACCACCAAATGCGCCGGCCTGAGTCATTTTTCCGGCGTTCTGAGCCTGAGTGATCTGTGACTGACGGCGAGCTTCATCCAGTTGAGGATTAAGTGAAGCCTGCAGATACGGGTTCATGTAGTTCTGAGCTTGCGTAGCATCGAACGATTGAGTCGTAGGCGTGTAAGACAACCCCTGCGCCTTAGTTGCAATGTTGCCAGCCGTAGTAGCCGCATCACCCATGCTAGATGGCACAGTCAAAGAGCCTAGACCTGTAAAGGCCGTGTTCTGTAGGTTGGATGCACCAGCTGTCAGTGGGCCTTGGTAGACCTGATAAGGCGACTGGGATAGAGCTTGAGCCTGTCCCAAGTAATTGGTGATGTACGGCGCTGCCCAGTCGGCTAGGCCTTGGGTGTTTGTCGATCCTGATGGTAGAACTTCTCCGGCCATAACAGCTCCTTAAGCGGGTAAATATTTGTGTGCTTTTGTATCAGCAGCTACGTTTTTGGTCTTGCGGCGAGCCTTCTGGACACGATCCATCATGGCGTAGAGTTTCTTAGCGCCTGCTTCTGTAGAGCCGTTGCCTAGTTCGGAAACGATTCTTGCTGGTACAACAAACTCACCTTCTGCCAAGCGAGCTGGTTGTTTACCACCGATTGTCGCAGGAATTGAGTCTGATACGCCGTCACCGGGGCCACGCAGTAAACGGCCACCATCTGAGTAACCACCCAGATCAGAGATGCCACCACCCATCATTCCACCGCCTGCGGCTTTCTGGGTGTAGGTAGTAGGTGAGAAGTAGTTCACACCACCAGCTCCGGGACGCGCCTTAGAGCCAGAGATTGCTCCATATGGAAGCTGTGAACGATTGGCCGTCAACGATGGAATCGTACCGCCTGAACCTGTAGAGCTACCGCCACCTTTGTTCATCATGGCCATCAAAGCCAAGAGAGCCAACATCATATTGTTGTCTTTTTTATTGGCAGCAGTTGCTTTGGCACCCTGATTGGTTTTGGTATTGTCAATCGTTTTTGTTTCACGAATGATCTTATCTACACCATCTTTTGTGGTGGTGATAGTCTTAGTACCGCCATCAACTGTATTGGTAACAACCTTGTAAGTGCCATCTTTGTTGTCAATGATGGTACGTCCGGGTGAGACAACAGATTGCTGGCCGGTAATGGTTGGGTTATTGATGAAAGATTTTGTATCACCCAGCGAGTATTTAGATCCCAATGGGTTAGCCGCACTGCTTTGAGCCAAGAAACCAGTCTCACTTAATGTGCCACCAGTGCCCTTGATTGGGGTTGTGCTGCCTTCAAAGTATTGAGCTGGGATGTACTTACTCAGTCCCTGACCGCCACCCATACTGGCCAAACTCATACCACGGGTAGCATCAGCATTAAAACCTTGACCACCTTCTGTCTCAAGACCAGACCTCAAAGAATAGTCTGCAGATCCGGGTGTGTAACGGGCAATCTCTTCAGCGGTTCCAGATCCAAGCAAGTCTTCAACACTGCTAAAGCCTTCGCCTGTAATACCTGTTGCGCCAGTAATTGGGTCAAATGCTGACATTTGGCCACGGCCTGTTAGCCTAAGACCAGTACCTCCGGATGTGTCTTTTTCAAGATCAGCAAGGCTAATTCTTTTTGAGCCAAGGCTACGGCTTAACCCTTCTTCTCCGCCTTCGCCGCTTAACAACGAAGATAAATCAAACGCACCTTCGCCGGCATCTAAACTTCCAAAGTCTATACCACCAGAATCACCACTTAATAAGCTGGCAATATCAAAAGCTTCTGGGCCTAAGTCCAAACTAGATAAATCAACCCCACTATCGCTACCCACTAAAGCAGATAGGTCAAGGCCCTCAAGGCCGGATAGATCCATAGCTCCGGGGCCAGCGTCTAATGACCCAAAGTCAATCCCACTATCACCACCTAAAAGGTCAGAGATGTCTAAGTTATCAAAACCGCTGAAGTCAAAACTGCCGTAGTCTTCACCCATATTAATCTCCAGTTAGAGAGCCAAACACTTTGTTAGCGGCCATGTTTTTGCCGGTGCCTAACAAAGAATTTCTGACCATTGGCGCTAATGATCCCGTATTACCAGTCAATAACGCCGTTACCAATTGAGCCCCTACATTAGGAGCCGCCCTATTTAAAAACTCTTCAGCCAATGACGGGTTCTCGCTTCTTGGCAGTAAGCTTGAAATACCTTCAGCCGTCCTGCCACCAGCTTCTGACAGAGCCGTGTTAATCAACGCTTGCTTTGGCGATGCACCGCTTAACAGGCTAGACGTTCCTGTTTCAGCCAGCTGGCCTTCTTTGCCGCCAATAGCATCACCCACAACACCAGACAACTTATTAATCAAAATAGAAGCCAAAGGATTGGGCGATAACAGGTAAGGCCCATACTCCTTGGCGTAATCCATGAAGCCCTTTTCAGCCGGCATACTGCCATTGAGCTGGTTCAAGTAAGCCTGATCCACGCTGGACAAAGGCATAGCCGCTGGGCCTGCATCCAAAGATCCAAAGTCATATTGACTCATATCAACAGTCGGCATAGCGTAGTTGACCGGAGCCATGTCAGGCAAGTTAAGCAAGTTGGGCGTGAAGTCCATATTGCCGAAGTCAAAATTAGACGGCATTTGATCCTGACCGCCGTAGCTGTCAAGCATATCGTCAAAGCTGTATTCTTCGTTCATATTAAGCCGCTTGCGTCATCTTTTTCAACATTGCTTCGCGTATTGCTGGGGGCTGCTGATTCAGCATTTTTGCCACCAAGCTACCATTTAATCCATCAAAGGCGCTCTTATCTGTGAGTGTATTCTTGTTGCCATTCTTTATCAAGCCGGGCAATGATGCAAGAC
>Ga0315909_10004329_pt1 | contig 16834 bp, 22 predicted proteins | sample LakEriMetagenome_11_FD_203527 | JGI IMG/M metagenome (GOLD analysis project Ga0315909, IMG submission 203527) | Freshwater fungal communities from buoy surface, Lake Erie, Ohio, United States - Buoy 2 MA125 | ecosystem: Environmental > Aquatic > Freshwater > Lake | place: USA: Lake Erie, Ohio...
AATAATGTCAGGATTTTTAAGAAACCCTTATCTTTCAGAAAGTAGTTATAGAGAACAACTTTCTGATAGTTATTTGATGACATGTCAAGGAATAGATTTACTATTAGAACAAGGAGAAAAAAGTATTATTGCTGTTAACTATGACGAATCAGAAAAAGGTAAGATTATTGATTCTATTTATACCACAATTAATCAAATTGTAACTCGTTTTGAAAGATTATTATTTCAATATAATATTTTGTTTCGTAAAAATATAAGAGTTCCTTTAGAATCATTTGGTTACGAAGACACACTAGATATTCTTTCTTCTTTAAAACCTAATTCGACTCAGATTCACTTAAATCTTGACTCTGTTGATTAGTCTGACGTTCAAGTTCAAGTTTTTCAAGTTTTTCAACTAGTTCGGCACGCCATTCAGCAATCTTTTCTTCTTGTCCATCAAGTTCAAGAGGCCAAAATTTTTCAATTTGTCGCCATCCACAAACATGTCTATCTTCACTATTTGCTTGTAAATATACTCTCCATCCACTATCACGTTTTGTGGCGTGATTCTTTATCCATCTAAAACCTCCTTCACGATAATCTATACAGTTAAATGACCGATAATTTTCCATTTTAATATGAAGAGTTGTACACGACATATGATCTTTATCGATGTCATTTGAGGTCCTGATCACACAGTAAGGAATATTTACATACTCCATAGGAAGTAATACAGTGTCTGAACGCTTAACTACTACGTTTCCCATTGTTGCGCCTTATACTAAATAATTTTAATCATCTAAATCCGTTTTCAAAAAACGAATTAAATACAAGATAACTTAAATAATAATAAGGATGGATCCATTATTTGAACGACGTCAATTAACTAAGAAAGTTCATATCCATTCAAAATTTCTTCAAAAGAATATGAATGCTGTTATTTTAGCACAACTTAAAATGAACGCTGAAGGAAAATGTTCTTCAGAAGGATTTATTCAACGAAATTCAATTACAATTCTTGAACATTCTCTTGGTAGAACAAATTATATTAAAGGAGGTGTAGATTATGATATTACGTTTCAAGCAGATATTTGTTTTCCTCATCGAGGTCAAAAATTAAAAGCTCCAATGACTTTAAAATCAAAGGTAGGTATTCATGCTGAATTACCTCCTTTAAAGATTTTAATTCCTCGTGATTTACATTTAGGTAATACAGAATTTGATGAAGTAAAAGAAGGTGAAGATTTAGAATTTGAAGTTGTTGGTTCGACGTTTAAGCAAAGAGATACTGAAATTGTAGTTGTAGGTAAATTGCTATCAAGACCTGATGATGCGCCAGTAGTAAAAGAAGAGGAAAAACAAGTTGTTGTATCTTCTAAAGAACCTGAAGAATCAGGTGAATCCGTTAAACAAGTTGTATTTGAACCTCCTGCTGAAGGAGCACTGGTAATTAAAGGAAGACGGAAAAAACTTACAGGTAATACTCCTTTAAAAGAAGAAACAAATGAATAAACAAAAGAAAGAATGGATGAAAGAACAGATAGATTTAATGGATTCTAATCAACATAACCAAGTTTTTAATATTATTAAAAAATATACAAATACATTTACAAAAACACAATCAGGTATTTTAGTATCAACAGATAAACTTTCAAATGATTGTCTTGAAGAAATTAACCAGTATATTAATTTTTCAATTGATCAAAAGAAGCGTATAGAAGAAGATACAAAAACACGTAAAACTTATGAAAGATTAATTACTGATTTATAAGTCAAAAACGAACAAGGTTTAATCCAAGTAAAATATAATAGGGATATGGATACAATTATAAATCCAGAAACACTTCTTCTTTTAGAAGAGTTTATTAAGATAGCAAAAGAAGATCCAAAAGCAGAGTTAGAATGTAAACTGCTTTCGGGTAAAATTTATACTAAAGATGTCGCAGATCGTATTTTAAAAGCTATTCATACTCTATCTACAGGTCTTAGGTGTGAAGAAAATAGATTATCAATTTCTTACGCAGACTCAACACGTGTTAATGTAATGGGATCAGAAAATATACATAAATTATGCTCTACAAATTCATTTCGTAATATTCCTTTAGTAGTAGAAAAGAAACTGAAATATTTTGAATCACATAAAGGTAAGAAAGATATTATTGATGTTCCTGAAGGAAATATGAGATTTACATTACGATCAGAAGAAGAAATACGTAGAGATTGGGAAGGAAATCCAAGTGATTCTAAAACACATATACGATTAATTAATCGTAAATGTTTTGCAACTCCTGATGGATTATTTCGTATTGATTTCTCTATTGTTAAAACTAGAGGTGTAAATTCAAAACAAACTATCAAAGATCTTTTGAAATTACCTCATACATATGAACTTGAGATTGAATTTCTTCAAAAGAAAACTGAAATTCCTGAAAAAATGATTGTTGAAGAATTATTGAAAATACTTACTACTTTATCACAATCGTTTTATCAATCACCTTTTCTTCTAAAAGTTTCTGATATGAATAAATACGAACAAGAATTCAAATTATCAAAAAATATCTTTTATGATTTAGTGACTTTAACTAGACGTCATATTAATCCTATAAATCCTCATAATATTTCTAAAGGATATACAGTTACAAATAAAGCAGATGGTGAACGTTCAGGATTATATGTAGCAAGAGATAGGAAATTAATTCGTATCGCAAAAAATAATAAAATTATATGGACAGGTATTGTTGCAAATGATGATTCACATATAGGTGATTTTATTGATGGGGAATATATTCCTGAAAAGAATTTATTTTGTATCTTTGATGTTTATAGATTTAGAAACAGAGATTTGAGACAATTACCTTTAATGAAAAATGATGAAGATACTATGAAAAATCCTCTAAATTCAAGATTAGGTTGTGCTAGATTATTTGTTGAAGATATTCGAACACAATTTATTATGTCACCTTCATTAAATCCATTGAGAATTGAAACTAAATTATTCTTAGCAGGCGATGGTCCTTCAATGGAAGAAGCAATTCGTACAATGTTAGCAACAGAATTTGAATATGAAATTGATGGGTTAATTTTCACACCTAAATCTACTCCTGTAGCACCATCAGAAGACCGTAAAGGTAAGACTTGGTTGCGTGTATATAAATGGAAACCATCTACACAAAATAGTATTGATTTTCTTTTGAAAATTACCGCAGATGAAACATATGATTCTTTGATAGATAAACGAGTAAGACGAGGACAATTATATGTTTCAAGATCACAAGGTGATGATATTATTTATCCTCGTGAAACTATGAATGGAGAATATGTACCTCCATCTTTGCCTACCGATCTTCAAAAAGTATCTGAAACAAATACACGTATTCCATCACCATTTCAACCTAATGTTCCTCGTGATCCTGATGCGTATAAAATTTTAGTTCCTTTAAATGAACGTGGCCAAACTGTAGATGATGACGATAATCGAGTTGAAGATAATACTATCGTTGAATGTTCATTTAATATTGAAACTAGACGTTGGACTATTATGAGAACAAGATATGATAAAACTTATCAATATCGTGCTTTAAGAGAACCTCAATATGGCAATGATATTTCAGTAGCAAATAATATTTGGACTTCTATGCACGTTCCTATAACTGAAACAATGATTACAAGTTTTATGTCAAATCCACCTGATGAATCATATGAAGATGATATGTATTATAGAGATGATTTAAAAAGATCTTCAAGAGTATTTAGTGATGTATATGATTTCCATAATCGTGTAAAAGAAGAATTGTATAAATCGGTTATTACAAAAGGTTCTACTCTCTTAGAATTAGCAGTTGGAAGAGGTGGTGATTTATATAAATGGAAAAAAACACAACCTTCAAAAGTTGTAGGTGTAGATATTTCATTAGCTAATATTATTTCACCTACACAAGGATCTGCGACAAGATATTTGAATGATCGTAAAAAACATCCTGAAGATTATCTTCCTCCAGTTTTATTTCTTCAAGGTGATATGTCAATACATCCTTTATTTCAACAAGAAGATAAGTATATGCCTATTTTATTAGGTAAAGAAAAGGCAACAACTAAATATTTAGCAGAATTTGAAGGATTAAATAAATTTGATAATATTTCGTGTCAATTTGCTATACATTATGCGTGTGAATCAGAAGAAACTTTCAGGGCATTCGCAAGTAACTTAAAAGATTTAGGTAAAGAAACTTTCTTTGGAACTTGTTTAGATGGTAAATCTGTTTATACTTTATTGATTGGTAAGAAAACACATATATTTGGAAAAGACCGAGAAGTGTCTGGTGATTTTACAAAAGAATATGAGGATAAAGAATCATGGAATGAAGAATTTGGTATGGGTATAAAAGTATTCTTAGAAAGTTTTGATAGACCTGCTTTAGAATATTTAGTTCCATTTGAAAAAATTACTGATATTTTAAAAGAATTTGATTATGAATTAGTTGACACTAAAATGTTCAATGAACTTTATGCTCAACAAACAAACATTATTTTGAATCAACAACAACAAACATTCTCATTCTTAAATAGAACTTTCATATTCAAGAAATCTAAAAAATCTGAACCTTCTAAAGAAGAAGAAGAAGAAGAAGAAGAGAAACCAGTAGTAGTAGTTAAAGGAGTTCGTAAATTAAAGAAAGGGGGTGGTAATGAAGAAGAAAAACCTGTAATCTTATTCTTTGGTGAAGATGCGTCAGCAGGTGAACATAGAAATTTCAGTCCTGATTCTGCTCATGCCATAATAATTGATGACAAAGAATATAATACTTTAACACATTATATGGAATGTATGAAATCTACAGAATTTAAGGATGAAAAAACTCTTGAGAAAATGATGAAGTCGCCAACAACTAAAGCCGTTAAAGCTCTTGGTAAAAAAGTCCAGAATTTTGATTCAACGATTTGGAATGAAAAATGTCTTGGACATTTATCGAAAGGTTTAAGAGCAAAATTCACTAAATTTCCAGAATTGCGTAAACAATTACTAGAAACTGAGGATAAAATTTTAGGATATGCTGATCCTCGTGATGTTGTTTTAGGTATTGGTTGTGCTATGGGAACACCTAAATCATTAAAATCATCAAAATGGAGAGGTGATAATCATATGGGAAAACTTTTAATGGAATTAAGACAAAAATTAAAAGAAGAAGAAGAATCTAATTAATTAAACACTAGTATAACCACGAAGTTGAGGAAATATATTTTTTATATCTTCTTCTGTTATTTCAGATCTATAAGGAAGAATCATTATATATTCTCCAGGATTATCACCTGGATAAAAAACACCAGATTGATATGTTAATAAGTATGGACAAAAAGAACCAATTGTTGTATTTGGAATTGGAAAATCAGAAACAAAATTATAATATTTCATTTGAGTAATAGAAATCGAACTAAATATCTCCCCTATATCACAATGCCCAGGGCCAATAAAATAAACAGCGATGACAGTAGCATCAACAGGAAATGTATAAGTATTATAAGAGCATCTACCACAATTAGATCTTAAACCAGTAGGAGTTTTCATTACGTTTAGAATTCCTCCTAGTTTAATAACAAGTTGTGTTTCACTATCAATAGCTCTTGCAACTTTATTAAGGCCTTTTAAAGAAGCAATTTGACGAGCTCTAGCAATACGACGAGTATGAGAATAATCTTCTGTAGGCATTCTTATTCTTTATTATCAAAATTTTTATAGAATTCAGAATAAGAAAGAGGTTTTTCAGGTGGAGGAGTATTATTTACAACTGGACCAACAAATCTATCAAATAATTTTTGTCCAATTAATTTTGAAGCTTCATCTTCCGTAATTTCTTTCTTTTCAATTTGTCTACGTAATTTTAACATTTCAAAGAAAGTTTGATCTAATTTTCCTTGAATATGCATTTCAAATATAGTAGGAAATCTATTATAAAGAACTTCATTTTCTTCAGATAATTTTTTACGATATTCAGTAAAGTTAGAAATTTTTAATTTTTTATGTTTACGTATAGATGTATCCATATCACGAACTAAAGCTTGAATTTTCATAGAGCTCAAAAATTCTTCTTGGTCCATTTGTATTATTTCTACGCTATACATTAAGATGTCTACAATTACCGCCGGTGGACAAATTATAGAAGCAGCACATTCTGCTCCAAATGAACCACACGCTCCACAAAAAATAGCAGGTTCTGCTGTAGATGCTGCAACTGCTAGTTTATCTGCGAAAGTATCTCAACAAGTAGCTGCATCTAGATCTTTAGGTGCAGGACAAAGAGGAGCAGGAAAACGTAGAAAAAAGTATAAAGGTGGAGGGAATGTAGTTCCTCCACCTATACCAACAGCAAGTAGTATTGAAGGTATAAGTCCTGCATCAGTTCATGCAGGAGCAGTAAACAATCTAGCACAAATACGAGCAAGTGCTGTATATGATAAACATATAGGAGGACAACCTATGCAAGTTGGTGGTAAAAAGAAAAAAACTCGTAGAAAACGTAATGGACGCAATAACACAAGGAATCATAGGAGGAGTCGCCGCAGCAGTCGCTCTAATAAGCGTAAGCGTAGTATCAAAGTTTAATCCAACTTTATCTGTATTTATAAATTCAATTGAAACACATACATGGTGGTTAATTCTGTTAAGTGCATTAATAACAGCACAAATATGTTTATCCTATTTTATGGTAAATGCTTTATTGGAAGCACCTTCTCAAATAACTCCGACAACTCAGAAATAAATTCTAGACATTCAGAATGTTTTGTAATTCCTGTAAGAATAATCTTTCCAGTTCTGAAAACTTTAGCAGTTCTTTTTGATGGACCCATATGTATCTTTACACCAGGATATACATCAGGATCATAATGAGATGTAATGTTTTCCATATTTGATTTACGAATAGTATTATGAAGAAGTTCTCTTGCAATCGTTTGATTTGATGATAATTTAGTAGTATAATTCATCAAAACAACCTTGTAATTAATAATTTCATATTTCTCAGGAATATCTTTTAAAGCATATCGAGAACCATTCCAAATTTCTTGAAGAAGAATACGCATACAACATTCATGATATTTATCGTGAAGAATACCAGTCATATGAAATACACCATTTTGAAAGATTTTAATTGTAATTTCTTTCAAATGTAAAGTTCCATCGCCATCATTTAACATAACGATTGTTAAAGAATTATGACAAAATCCTGTATTATTATTTGAAGGTTCTTTTTTAGAACGACGTTTAATTTTATCTCGTTTACTTTCTCCTCGTTTAGGAAATCCTCGTTTTTCAATTTTAATAATATCTTTATTAATAGGAAGTGATTGAAGAAGCAAAGTTGTATCAAATTTAAGGTTTGTTTTGTATAGAACTACCATTGTCGACAAAACTGGTAGTTCCATTGCTATTTAAAGGTTTTTGTATGTAAAGGGTATCAATTTCGTTTTTCCATGAAAAAGGAAGACTTTCTGTAAATTTACATATGATTCCAGTAGGAAACTTTCTAATTAATTTTCTCAGAATAACTTGTGAAATTGAATCTAACATAAAACCAGGTTCTAAATGTCCTAAAAAAATAGCACAATTAGAATGGTGATTTACTATTGCCATAGCTTCATCTGATAATTCATTCAAAGGAACTTTTGATAAATCTATAAATGTTCTATCTTTAAATAATTCTTTAAATTTTTCTTTAAACTCATTAAAATTACTAAGATTTGTAGATACAAATAACATTATTTAAATAAAAGTTTATTATGTTTAAGGTTTAACATCGCCAAATCTAGGTTTATCTATTCTTTGAACAGGAAGAGCAGAACCTTGATATCTCACAAAAAGTCTTTTAGGATTTACTAAAAGATCATTACCATGATGTTTTTCAATATATTTAGGACGAGGAATTAAAGAACCAATTTTATAAGGAGGATCATTACCTTCTTGATATCCAAGAGCACTAAATTTAGTAGGACCATGTGTAGTTCTTTCAAAAGGAACATTTGCTTTAATTTCATGATTAGCATTTGAAGGACAACATATAGTAGGGTCTACAGGAGGAATACGAATTGTATCATCAACAAATACTGGGGGTCCAACTTGTCCTGTTGTATGAGGAGTTCTTTGTTGAGCACATGCTAATTTTTGTCTTACAAAATCACTACCAGAATTTGCAACAGTTAAAGCATTTCTTTGTCCGCTAGTAAAAGTTGTAGGTTCATTTTGATCTAAAATTCGACTATTACAATCTACAAGTCTTCCTCTCAAATAAGCTAAATCTTTATCAATTCCTACTGCGCCTCTATAAGCAGTAAAATCACTTGAATCTCTTGGTTGGCCAGTTTGTTTCTTTGTAGAAATAGGAGCTTTACCTTTAGACGTTTCTAAATCAGATGCTTCTCTCAATGTTCCTTTATCTTGACCATTAATAGGAAAAAATCTAGAACTAGATAATCGTTTCTTCGTAGTAATATCAGAAGAATCCAATGGTTTTAAAGTATTTAGAACTTTTGGCATAGAAGCCAGTTTATTTCTTAAATATTGTGATGAAGACATTTGTTTAATCAAACTATATTTTTCTTAGATCAAATCTACATGAGTTAGAAAATGACGTCTACAACAAGGTCGATTCATACCAAGTTCATCAAGAGCTTTACCTTCAGCAGTTTTAACTGTTGTAGCAGTCAAATATTCCATTTGTGTTTTTCCTTCTTTTTTACGGTTTTTTTCAACTAGTTCAAGATAAGTAAGGTATTTTCCTGCGATAATGTTATTACATGAAACACAACGAATTGGAATAATCATTTTGTTTATTTAAACAAATATAATATCTATATTCGTTTTCTATCTTAAGAATAATAAGGATGGATAAAGATTCTCTTGGTGGATTAATTGTAGTTTTAGTTTTATTATTAAGTATATCTCAGCGTAACTTTTCTTCATCCATACTTGAACTTCTTGTAAAATTAACTAAACCTGGTTCAACAATTCTTTTATTAGGTAGTTGTCTAGTATTGTTTATGAATGGATGGCACTATACTGCTTTAGCACTTGGACTTTTGAGCATTTTTCTCTTAAAAGATATGTGGTTATGGACAAGCGCTCGTCGTCTACATATGGATATTCAAAAAGATCAATCAAGATTTGTAGCTTCTAATAGTATAGATTTACAATGGGCTCAAAAATCTTTGTCTCATGATTCACCTTCGATGTTAACATCAGCAAAAAGTGAAACGATGTTAATTTTTCCACCTTCAAGTGAAACGTTAAAAGAAATGTGTGGTTAATTTACCAAATAACAGATAATTCATTCGTTGACCAATATTCTGAAACTCCTGAAGGAAGACGACGATGAATAATAAAAGGTAATTTTTGTTCATGAATTTCTTTTTCCGCTAATTTCCATACAAATTGAGGATCAGAAGTTAACATACCTTCAAGAGAAACAAGAGGTTTTGAACCTTCAGCTATTTGCTGTGCTCTTGTCGCGACTAAAGTAACATATTCGTATTTTGAATAATATGGAAATGTTACTCTTGGATTTTCCAATGCTTCCCTTACTTGATCACGAGATACAGGAACAACTTCAGGATGTAGAATACGTGATTCATAACGAAGTTCTTCCATTTTTATTATTAACTAATCTAAATAGTTTATTTTCCGTTTTTATTCATAATGATAACACGAAAAAGATATTATCCTAAAAAGTATTTTCAAGGATTATCTGATAGAAAAAAAACACAACGAAAAAATGAAATTAAAAAATTTAGTGCGTTTTCATCAAGAGATCCAAGGGCATATACAGGATTTAAAACTGATAAGAATGTAAAAACAAAGACTTCAAGTTATACTACTAAATGGAGAAAAATGTTTCCTGAGGCGTTATCACTTGAATCTAAATCTAAAGCTTCAGGTGTTCCATTAAAATATATTAAGGAATCATATAATCGTGGTATGGCTGCATGGAGAACAGGGCATAGACCAGGTGCTACACAACAACAATGGGGATATGCAAGAGTTCATTCATTTTTATTAAAAGGAAAAACATATTATACAGCTGATTCTGATTTAGTAAAAGAAGCTATAGAAAATTCTAAAGAAGCAAAGAAATGGTGGTCTAAATAGTTTTTCTTTTTTGTGTTATTAATTTACCTTTTCTATATCTTTTTAAAGTATAACCTTTTTTCCAAAGAACATTTTTAGTGCATACTGCGATAGCTAAACCTTCTTTACCTGAAGATTTCTTAACCTTTTTAACACATCTATTAAATTTCTCTTCTATCATTTCTAATTAACACGAGAAGATTGTTTCCATGTTTCATTACAATTTGTACATTGATATAACCAAGCAAGATTCTTTTCATTAATTTTTACTGCAACAACATCAGGATTTGCGCTAGATTTAGAAGGGCATTTTGTATTAGGACATACAATATTTGACAAGTGATCTAAAGTAGGATCATTTTTCAAATAAGGATTATGAATTAGTTTAGCAGTCTTATCTTCTTTCAAAACATGTTCATATACAATAGGATTTTTTGCAGTAATAGGTTCTTTATAATCACACTTACGACATGTTAGAACAGCTGTTTTTTTAGAATCAACAACTTCTTCATCAATTCCATACAACATATTACGACATACAGGACAGAATTTCATTTACTATTATTTAGTAATAAAATAAGTTTATTCGTTTTACGTAAAAAATTTAGAAATAAATGGAGGTAATACTTGTTGTTTAAAATCATCTACAAAAGTACATAGATAACGATCTGAATGACTAGCAACAGGAATAGCATTAATAAAATCACTATCAATTTCAATAAAATTTCTTAGAAAAATACCCACAAGAAAGAATTCAGAAGCAGCTATAAAAACAATAACTATTATATTTGAAATTAATAAATCATAAACACTTCCACCAGAATAGTATTCTATTAAAATACCAGTAATAAATAAAAAAGGACAAATTATTCCAACAGAAATAGTAACTCTACTAAGTATATAATCATTCTTAGCTGTAATTGAAGCATTTGCTTCATTGAAATCAGAAGAAGATTCTATATTTGAAACAACGCCATCCAATTGTCCTAAAACATCTTGAACTTTTGATGGGTCAGACCATATAGCAGAATTTGTTATATATTGTTCATAATTATTAAATAAGTCACTAATTAAGCTTTGTGATTGAATATATTTAACAAATAAAAAATAAAATCCTGTTAAGAAAGCACCAAAGAAAGAAGTATGAACTAATATTTCTGCTAAAAAAGACATATTATATTAATGTAATGGAAGAAATTAAAGAACCTTTACTAATTAAATCTATTGTTAATGGTTTAATTTCAACATCAATTATATGGTTATTTTGGACACCGTTTTTAATATTTATTGCTGCTCCTTTAATGAATGCAATGATAAAGCAAAATTTATGTTTGAATGCCTGGCGAGTTGATGCGATAATTTATGATATATTTGGATATCAAGGTTATGAAATTTATGAAAATAATTTACCTAATCCCCCAACAGTCGCAACAAATATAGTTAAAAACAATACAAAGAATTTCCTAAATGAAAATTTAAATTTGTTTATTGTTCTTGGTGTTTTATGTTTATTTGTAATTTATTTTAGCTTGAATATTGCTGGAAATTTAATTACTACATATAATTTGAATGTAGGAGAAATTGTATTATTTAATATTCTTATGTCAATAATAATTATAACAATTGAAATAGCATTTTTTATAGGTGTAACAACAGAATATTCACCATTTGATCTAAAAAATATTTTAGAAGGACTTATTCAAAAGATTAAAAATGTATTAGTTCCTTTAAGTTCTTCAAATACATTAACTAAAAAGAAGATGTAAAATGGATTTAATTGTTTCACAATATCATATTACAGGACAAAAATGGCAAGGAACAAGATTGAAAAGCTAGTTCTTAAAATTGCACGTTCAACTTTGCAAGGTGGAATTCCAAACGAAAGATATCCTGAAAAACTTCTCAGAGATTCTCGTTTGACAAATCATATTCCTACTGATGCTGTGATGGTATGGAAAAATTTTGTTAGTGCGGGTGATGATAGTAAATTCACAGATCTAAAATCACGAACTGAAGAAATCTTTGCAGAAGGAAAGTGTATTAATCCATCACGTGGAGTATGTCTTCGTCCAAGTGTAGATACTGGTGGAGGACGTGGATTTCATCAAGAAAATTTGGATGCATGTTTTGCAAAAAATTCATTCTACTTTCTTTATGAAACAACTGAAATTACAGCCACTACAATTCAATTTGATATTTACTGGGTTCCTATCCCAGTAATTTGTCAATGGTATTCTGAAAAAGGAAATAAAGGAACAATTACTTATTCTAAAATCAAGGCGTGTATTTCTCAATGCGAGATTGAGCAAATTGAAGAAACTCGGGGTTAATATCAATACCCATACCTTCAATTCCAAGTTTCTTACAAGCTACTAAAGTTGTTCCTGAACCAACAAAAGGATCTAAAACACAAACATCTTTTTTATCTCCAATAGCTAACTTAATACATTTTTCTGCTAATTCAACTGGAAAAGAAGCAGGATGATCTCCCTTTTCAGATTTATGTTGAATAGTTTCATATTTTATGAACCATGTATTTCCACGACAACGTAAATCTGGTTTTTCAATACCAGTTTTATCTTTCTTTTTAGAACGTTCTTTTAAATTACTTTTATGCATATATGGAACACCAATAGCTAGTTTTTCTAATGGAACAATACCATTTTTAGTAAAATGTAAAATTGTTTCATTTGTAACATTCAAGAATCTTTGAGAATTAATAGGTTTAAAATGTCCATATGAAGTTTCTTCAATACTAATATTTTTTACCCATGTAATATTATTTTGAAGAACAAATTCTGATCGTAATTTTTGTGCTACATCCATAGCAATCCATGGTTCAATATTTGAATATCCAATATTTATGAAAATTGATCCATTATCTTTCAAAACACGTTTACATTCTTGAAATACTTCTAATAACCAATCTAAATATTTATCCATAGGTTTTTTATCATTTACTTTCTTACCATAATCTTTTCCAATATTGTAAGGAGGTGATGTAACGATACAATCAAATTTTTTTTCATCCAATTCTTTAAGTTTTTCAATAACATCTCCTTCAATAAGCATTTAAAATTAAATAAAATTAAAAATGTGTATTCCGTTTTAAATTATTCGTTCAAAATGGAAAAATATATGCATAGATAAGTGAATATCATATGGAAGCTATAAGTTTATTTTCAGGAGCAGGTGGTGATACATTAGGTCTTGAAAGTGTCGGATTTAAAGTTGTTGCTTTTTCAGAAAATAATAAAGACGCAATACAAAGTCATTTGAATAATTTTCCTGAAAGTAAATGGTTAGGAAAAGATGTTAAAGGAGATATTACAAAGATTCTTGATACAGAATTCCAAGAATATCATGGAAGAATTAAAGTAATCTTCGCAGGATTTCCATGCCAGGGATTTTCAAATGCAGGTAAGAAAGATACAAATGATCCTCGTAATAAAATGTTTTATGAATTTCTTAGAGCTGTTCGTATAATTCAACCTGAATGGATTATTGGTGAGAATGTAGCAGGACTTCTCACTAAAAAAACTGATGATGGTGAATCTAAAGTTATTGATGTAATTCAAAAAGAATTTCAAGAGATTGGATATTCATTAGTATACAAAGTTTACGATACTTCTAGTGTAGGTGTTCCTCAATCTCGTAAGCGTCTTATTATCGTAGGTAATCGTATTGGTATTTCATATGAACTTCCAGTATTCAATCTTATGAAACAAGGTGTATCTACAATCACAGAAGAAAGTCTAGAAGGTGCGATTGAATGTAATCTATCTCCTCCACCTGAGTGTATTCTAACTCTCACTAAAAAGATGGAAGTTACTGGAACTCCCCATTCGTATCTTCTAACCAAACTCGCAGATGGCCGTATTTCTTTTGGAAAAAGAGATTCCCCTACTCACGCAGAAGTATTAGATCTTCGAAAGCCATGTAAGACAATCATTTGTGCGTATAGTTTCCAACCTCGTCTGTATGTTTGTGTAAGAAATACAGATGAAAAGCTATATATTCGCTGTCTAACAAAAAAAGAGTTGGCTCAAATCCAAGGTTTTCCTGCTAATCATCAATTTTATGGTAAGCACGAGTCAGTAATTAAACAGATAGGAAATGCCGTTCCTGCTAAATTGATTTCTGAAATTATGGGTTCTATGCTAAGAACTTCTCAACCGAAGCCCATCGCTCAGCGCAAAATTCGTCGGTAAATTGATCGCATGAATACTGATTTGCAAATCGTATATATTTGCGAAGGAATCCAGTGTTTTCATTTTCAGAGTTTAGTTTTCGTTTAATACCAATAAGTTGCGCCATAGCTTCACGATCTAATGTAGTAGGTGTTTCATGACCAAATCCAATATAAATTTTGTTTTGTTTTTTAATGGTATAGCTAATCACGTAAACAACATCATCTTCAAACCAACCATCGTTCCAATAGAAGGACTTGTTCTTTGTATGTTTCAGATCAAACATGACTGACCTAGATCCTTCAGGTGAAACTTCCATCAGAATAAAGTCAATACTTTTTTGTGTGCCATTAGGTTGGTATTTAATAAAGCAACCATTCTCACTTGGATGTTCTGCCTTTTTCAATAATTTAAATCCATGATTCTGAGCCTCAATCGCAAAACACGCTTCTTGGTTAGTAGGCATGTTTCCCGTTCCCTGTCCTTTTTTGTCTGTCAGTGCGTGAAGAATTTTAATCATTTCAGGATAATTTGCCTTAAGCAAATCAGGGTATGCCTTGAGCTTTTTTAGAAAAGTTTTAATGTTCTCACAGGGGATTGTGTTTACATTTGTTATATCATTTGTTGGCTCTTCTAAAAGAGTATCTATGCGGTCCTCAACCAGCTCCATGGCCTTGTCTGTATCAAAACCATATTGATCTGCGAGAGAGTTCACGATTTTGTAAAGTTTATCGTAAATCTCTGGCATTTTGTCTGCTTAATAAATCTGTTTTTACTAAAAAATAATTCGTTTTTTATCCTTCGTTCAAAATGGAAGTTCCAAGAATTAATTGTCGGAGTCATCAATACAGATGGCACAAAAGGGCAATCTACGTGAATTTCTTGACAATCATAAGGCTGATACCTTATGGACTCATACCTCCCTCGCAGGTGGTAAATACTTTATTCCTCAAGAAAATATGGGTAAGTTTTATGACCTTTATGTCGAGAGTATTCTAGATCAAGAAAAACAATATCTTGTAGAAAAAACTACTGAGATTGGTCCTTTACGTATTGATTTTGATTTCATTTATAGCATGGAAATCAAGACTCATCAACATACACGTGATCAAACACTTGCATTTGTAAAAGCTTATCTTAAGGAAGTTTCTGAATATCTGGAAATTCCTTCTGAAACGAAAGTTTATATTATGGAAAAGCGTAAACCTACATTGGACACAAAGAAAAATCGTATGAAATCAGGTATTCATATTGTTGTTCCTGATATTTGTACTCATAAATTTGTTGAACAACGTGTTCGTCGTAATTTACTTAAAAACATGTCTGAGTATTTCCCTAATCTTCCTTTGACCGAATCATGGGAAAAAGTTTATGATGAAGGTGTTGCGAATCGTTCTGTTCCATGGACGGTTTATGGTTCACGCAAGAATGATCCTAATTCTCTTCCTTATCTAGTTTCTTACATAATTCAAAATGGTGAAATTCTAAATAGTGTTCCTCAAGTTTCTACTTCTTTGATGCAAACTCTTTCTTTATGCAGAGATGATTCAGCTGAAACTCCTATGACAGAACAAGGTAAAACTATTTATGCTGGTCTAAATAAACCTAATCAAGAAGTTCGTATTTCTGGTGGACGATCAGTTACTCCTGGTCGTGGTCGTCCTTCTACACGAAATGAAAAACCTTCTTCTCGCGGTTCTTCTCCACAAGGACGTGTTATTCCTCCTCTAGATCCTGAACGCAAAAAATACTTGAAAGATCATGTTCTAAACTTAGATGAATCACGATTCATGGAATATACAAAATGGGTTCAAGTTGGTCTTTGTTTACATAACATTCATCCTGACCTACTAGATGTCTTCCTTGATTTCTCATCACAATATGAAGAAAAATATAATGAAGCAGATTGTATTCAGAAATGGAATATGTTGACGTTTCGTAATGATGGCGATAGAATAGGCGAAGGAACTTTGAGGTATTGGTCTCGTGAAGATAATCGTGAAGGTTATGATGAAATTGAAAAGAGTAATGTTGGAAGATTAGTTCTTCAAGCATGTTCTGGAACTGAACATGATGTGGCATGTGTAATTCACGCTAAATTTCGTGATTCTTATATTTGTTGTGATTTTGGTAAAAATGTATGGTATCGTTGGTCAGGACATATTTGGCGTGAAACTGATCGTGGTGTAGATTTACAACTAAAACTTTCCAAAGAAATCGCAGGTGTATTCTTTAAAACTATGGATGGAATTACACATGAAATGGCTAATCGTGGTCTTCTAAATTGTACTGGTGAAGGGAAAGGTGATTGTGGTGTTTGTGAATATTGTCAAGAAGAAAAGAAACGTTCAGGCCTAAATGCTATTTATACTAAATTGAAAACTACTAAATTCAAAGATAATGTTATGCGTGAATGTCGTGAACTATTCTTTGATGAAGAATTTACGAAAAAAGTAGATTCAAATAAAGATTTGATTGCCTTTAATAATGGTGTTATGGATTTAATTAAGATGGAATTTCGTGATGGTAAACCTGAAGATTATATTTCATT
>Ga0315909_10004330_pt1 | contig 16834 bp, 19 predicted proteins | sample LakEriMetagenome_11_FD_203527 | JGI IMG/M metagenome (GOLD analysis project Ga0315909, IMG submission 203527) | Freshwater fungal communities from buoy surface, Lake Erie, Ohio, United States - Buoy 2 MA125 | ecosystem: Environmental > Aquatic > Freshwater > Lake | place: USA: Lake Erie, Ohio...
CTTGCGCACGCATATGCGCAGAACTTTGGCTTTCGCCCGCCCACAGCCACTACGATTGCCTGCAGTGCATTTGAGCCGACCGATGAAGCCAAGGCCTCACAGCCACACAGAACGCGCCACAGAGCGTCCTGCTGCGCCACGCGTGATGATCGAAAGCCTAGTTATGCACCGTGAAGAACCAGCGTTCATGAACAAGGGTTTCGCATGATCAACGGCAGGCCTCCGAAGCCGAACGCTCTTGCTGCACTCGCTGGTGATCGTCGCCGCAAGGGCAAGGGTCTTGACCTTCCGAACGCCATGCCAGCCGTGCCGGAATGGCTACCGGATGACGCGAAGGCAGAGTGGGCTGGCATCACGCACACTCTTTCAGCGATGCGCGTGCTTGCCGATGTTGATGCGATCGCTCTTGCGCAGTTGGCCGACTACCTTGCCAAGTGGAAGAAGGCAGCGGAGCAGGTTGCCAGACTCGGACTTGTGCTTCCGATCAGAGATGCCGGAGGAACCGTTGTGAGCTTCAGGCGGAATCCATATGTGACGATGCATCTTGAGTACGGCCTGATGGTTCAGCGTCTGCTTGCTCAGTTTGGTATGACTCCATCAGCGAGAGCGAGATTGATGAATGGCGAAGCGCAAGCGACCGACAACATCTTCAGCCGCATCGCGAGCGTCCAAGTCGGCGGCTCGTAGTGGGCCAGAGCGATTCAACAAGCTTCCATCGTATGACGCGATAGCGACAGCTGGAGACGCCATCTGGAGTGACGCTGCAGCAGAGCACGCGATTCGATTCATCGAATCAATGTGCAAGCACACGATGGGTGAGAAGACTGGGCATCAGTTCAAGTTGCTGGAGTGGCAGAGATGCTTTGTCGGGAACCTGTATGGCTGGCTGCGCCCTGATGGCACGCGCCGATACAGACAGGCGCACCTGCTCGTGCCTCGCAAGTCTGGCAAGACAGAACTCGCAGCGGCATTAGCCCTGTATCACTTGCTTGCCGATGATGAACCAACGCCTGAAGTGGTCGGAATCGCTCGCGACCGAGAGCAGGCGAAACTGTGCTTCGGTCGCGCGAAGAGGATGATTGAGCAAGAAGAGCGGATGAGAGAACGAGTTGAGTTCTATCAGTCTCGTATCGTTGCTCCGTCAACGCACGCGCTGTACAAGGTGCTTTCTAGTGACGCACCGGGCGCACACGGATTGAATGTGTCTGCGTGTATCGCCGACGAGATTCACGCGATGGAGAACAGGCGTGAACTCTGGGAAGCTGTCATGACTTCAATGGGATCGCGCAGGCAACCGATGATGGTCAGCATCACAACTGCTGGCACGCTTCGCGAGTCTCTTGAGTTCGATATGTTCACATACGCGCAGAAGGTCTGTGAGCGAGTCATCGACAACCCTTCCTTCCTACCCGGACTGTTCTACGCAGATACAGAAGACGCGTGGGATGATCCTAAGACCTGGGCGAAGGCGAATCCGAGCCTCGGAGTGACGGTGAAAGAAGAGTGGTACACGACAGAAGCGAAGAGAGCGCAGGATCAACCGTCGTATGAAACACCATTCAGAACCTACTACCTGTGTCAGCATGTGACTGCATCAGAACGATGGCTTCGTATGTCTGACTGGGATGCCTGTGGGCAACAGATAGACGAGTCAGCGCTCGAGCAGTTGCCTTGCTATCTCGGCCTCGACCTCGGTCAGACAAGCGATCTCTCTTGCATCAGTGCGGTATGGATCGATGGCGAGTCCATGTATGTCAAGTGCTGGTCATACGCGCCAGAGGAGGGAGCAATCGCTCGCGCTCGTCGCGATGGCGTGCCGTATCTCGACTGGTCGAAGGCAGGTTGGCTGACGCTCACGCCCGGTGACACGACAGACTACGCATACATCACCAAGCAGGTGCTTGAGATCGCGAAGAGGCACAAGGTGCGAATGATCGGGTACGACCCGTACAACGCGCAGAACATCGGCAATGAACTCGATCATGCTGGCCTCAAGGTCGTCCGAGTGCCGCAGTCCTACCTGAATCTTTCAACGCCTACCAAGATGTGGGAACGAGGTGTTGTAGGTCACACTCTGCGACACGACACGAATCCGGTACTCTCATGGGCGATGAGCCACACTGTCGTTGAGCAGGACTTCGCTGGCAACTCCCGCCCAAGCAAGCGCAGGTCGGTCGAGAAGATCGATCCGGTTGTCGCATCTGTCGTGGCGATCAGCGCAAGCCTGCACGATGAGAAGATGGCTGCAAGCCCATACGAGAAGCGAGGACTGATATGGCTCTGACAGACTGGCTCAAGCGAAGGTTCAAGTCAACGACGCAGCCCGGAGTTCCACTGTCTGGTTCTCAGATCTACACGGGTCTGTATTCTGACACCGGACAGCCAATCACGCCGCAGGCGGCGATGAACTGCACCACCGTGAATGCGTGCGTGCAGGCAATCTCAACTGAGCTTGCCAAGCTTCCTTGGAGCGTGATGAAGCATGAAGGTGGCGGCAGGACTGTGGCGCAGGAGCATCCTGTGCATCGCCTGTTGTCGCGTGCAGCGAACAAGGACACGACCGCACTTGTGTGGCGAGAACTCATGTTGATGTCTGCGTGCTTGACGGGCAACGGATACAGCCTGATTGAACGAGACGCTGCTGGCAGGCCGATTGGACTGCACTACATGCGGCCAGATCTGATGCAGGTCATCCGTCTTGGAGCTGGTCAGATTGCATACATCTACAGTGGCAGCGAGGGCGAATCGGTGTTCGATGCGCACGATGTCTTCCACCTGATGTGGCTCTCGCCAGATGGCATCTTGGGATATTCGCCAGTGAGTCTCGCTCGTCAGGCCATTGGCCTTGCGCTCGCACAAGAAACATTCGGTGCTTCGTACTACCGCAATGCAAGTCGACCGAGCGGTGCGCTGGTGACCGACAAGGAGTTGAGCATCGATGCGTTGCAACGCATTCGCGAGTCATGGGAAGCTCGTATGCGTGGTGCGACGCAGGCTGGCAGCGTGGCGGTGCTTGAGGGAGGACTCAAGTGGCAAGCCATCAGTCTGTCGCCGCAGGATTCGCAGTGGCTGCAGTCGCGTGAGTTTCAACGCGAGGAGATCTGCAGCATCTATCGCGTGCCTCCGAGCGTCGTTGGCATTGGATCGAAGCAGTCATACAGCAGCGCAGAGCAGGCTAATCGAGAGTGGGTCAGCAACTGCCTGTCGTCGTGGGCCGCTCGTCTTGAGGCGGAAGCACTGCGCAAGTTGTTCCGCGAGGATGAGGCTGGGCACTACTCAACAGACATCAGTTTCGACGCACTGCTTCGCAGTGACATGATGACTCGCTATCAGGCGTTCAGCGTCGGTCGGCAGTTCGGCTTCCTGTCGGTCAATGAGATTCGTGCAGAGATCGGTCGCAACAGCATCGGCGAGTTGGGCGATGTGTATCTGCAGCCAGTCAACATGGTTCCCGCTAGCAACGGATTCGGAGGCGCACAGGTTGCGCCACCGAACGCAATGCCAGACGATATGCCAGATGAGACAGACAGCGGCATCGCTCAAGAGCGAGCCAAGTCTTTCACTCCGACAGCTGGAATGATCGAAGAAGCGAAGCGTGGACTCGCTTGGCGTTCTGAGTTCAAGCGCGGCGGAACTCCAGTCGGAATCGCTCGTGCTCGCGACATCGTCAATGGCAAGAGCCTGCCCATCGATACTGTGAAGCGGATGTACTCGTTCTTCGCTCGGCACGAGGTGGACAAGCAGGGCACAGGCTTCACACCAAGCGAGGACGGGTTCCCGAGCAACGGTCGCATCGCGTGGGCGTTGTGGGGTGGAGACGCAGGATTCACTTGGAGCAAGTCCATCGTGGATCGGCTCAAGGCGAAGGCTGATTGAAGACCTTGCAATCACACGCGAAGCCACTACTCTAGTGAGCATGGACATCGAATACCGATCCACGCGAACGATTGAACTCCGCAAGCAGGGTGCAGATGCTGGCGACAGACTTTCGCTGGCGGGCTATGCGTCAACATTCGATACGCCCTACGAAGTCGATGGAATGGTCGAGACCATCAGCCGCAGCGCATTCGACGCGACGCTGCTGTCCAAGCCAGATGTCTTCGCGCTGATCAGCCATGATCCTGGCCGCCCGATTGCACGCACGACCAACGGAAGCCTCACGCTTGCTGTTGATGAGCATGGTCTGCGAGTGATCATCAGCCCTATCGACACGCAGGAAGGCCGCGACGCGGTTACGCTCGTGGAGACTGGAACGCTTGACTCAATGTCCTTCGGCTTCATCGTGAAGGACGACGCAATCGAACTGCGCGATGGCCGTATGCACCGCGAGATTCGCGATCTTGAACTGCACGAAGTCAGCATCGTTGCCTTTCCTGCGAATCCAACTGCACGCATCGCCACGCGATCCAAGCAGCGTGCAGAGACGCTCCTGATGCAGCAGACAACGAAGCAGAACGCAATCCAGCTGCGGAGGTTCCTCGTGGTTCCACCGCTGGCGAATCTGAAGGGATCCATCAATGGCACTGTCTAACAGCGGCAACGGTCAACTCGCACCACGCGCAATCGCAGAGATGGCGTGGCTGCGTCTGTACGACACCTTCCCGATGTCTTACATCTCGCGAGCGACTGGCCCTCGCGGCATGATCTACCCGTATGCGACGACTGCGACTTCTGGCTCGATTGCGACTGTGGCTGAAGGAGCCGCAAGCAACGCGAGCGCATTCGATCCAACATTCGGTCTTCATAGCAGTGATCTCGCGACCTATCGCGCCAGCATCACCGTCAGCAACGAACTGCTTGCCGACTCGGCCGTGTATCCGTTCATCGCGCAGCGTCTCGCAGGACAGATCGCGGAGGTCGTCGCGGCAAAGATCGTGACGGACATCCGAACTGCGCTTGTCACCGCCAGTCGCTACACCGAGGCCGATCACTTTGACATCGGTAAGATCGGCACTGGTGCGACTACTGGCATCAGCGACCACAGTGGCTTCAAGTGCTGGGCCAACTTGAGCAACACCTATCGTCAGCGCGCGTGTTGGATTTTCTCACCGAGCGGCGCGGAGAACTGGGGAACGCAGGAAGGTCGCAACACGCTGTCTACGCTTGGCGTGCGTCAAGAGGACTACCTCTATCGACGCCTGATCGGTGAGACCAATACGCCATCTGCTGCGTTGAGCAACGCCATCGGTCAGTTCAGTGGCGCATACAACTCGGGTGAGATCACCTCGCCGGGTGAGGGAGGAACGCCTAACTGGGCAGTCGGTGCGCCTGCTGAAGAAGGCGGCGGTGGAGGCGAGCAGGAACTGTCGTCGTCAGTGAAGCTGGAGAAGCGATCGGCTTTGAAGGCTGCATCTCCAACGAACGATATGTGGCACACCGCATACCTCGGCTGCCCGATTCACACTTCGACTGGTATGGCTGCGGTTCACAATGAGGCTGGCGCTGCGTGGGCAATGCTCGTCGATATGACGGCGTGGCTGCACTTCGATCAGCCACTGACAGTCAAACTGGACAGCGAGTCACGAATGAGCAACAATCAGACCGTGATCCATGCGGCGTATCGCGCAGCTGGATCGTTCATGGAATCAACTGCAGGTTGGGCACTCGTGTCGCCCGGAGCCTGATTCAACACCCCAAGGAGCATGAAGATGGACAGCACTGGCGAGACGAAGAAGATGAGCATCCGTGAGATCACCGACGAGATCGGCAAGGTCTACGAGATGATGAAGTCGATGGTTGAGGGTATGTCCGAAGCCGGACAGCCCATGACCGGAGAGAAGGAAGCGCAGTACAACAGCATGAACGCTCGGCTGAGCGAACTGATCACCATGCGTGATCAGCACTACCGCTTCCTCGATGCGCAGGCTCTGGCGACCAAGACGATGGATCGTCGGGCTGACGCAATCAGCAAGGATCGCACCGAGGGCAAGCGTGGCAACGCGCTGCGCAAGTTCGTGGACAGCGAGGAGTATCGCAGCGCATTCGGTCGCTACCTGCGCGTTGGTATCAACGATATGCGTCACGAAGAGCAGCGAGCACTCGCAGAGGGCACGGACGCGAACGGCGGCTATCTGCCCGCCACCGAGTTCCTGACCACGCTCGTTGAGAAGCGTCTCCAGGCCAATGTGATGCGTCAGATCGCGAATGTGATCCCGCTCGGCACCTTCGAGACCGAAGTGGTCTTTGAGAACGCCTACCCGACGGCGACCTACAAGACCGAAGCCGATTCGCTGGCAGAGAACTCCGGCACCTTCGATCAGTTGGTGCTGACTCCGCGTACCCTGCGCTGCTTCACCAAGGTGAGCAACGAACTGATCGCAGATGCACCGAGCCGTGGCCCTGCGTTCAATGTCGAGTCGATCCTTGCGCGTCAGTTCGGCAAGGCGATGGGTGAGAAGGAAGAGAACGCCTTCTGCACTGGCAACGGCACTGCGCCCAACCCGAAGGGCATCTTCTCGTTCACCGCAACTCGCGTGATCACTGCTGTTGAGACCGCAACTGCCAGCACCGTGGTGGCAAACGATCTGCTCAATGTGATCGCTGCACTTCCTCGTCAGTATCGTGCTGGTGCTGCGTGGGTGATGACGGACGCGATGTTCTTCAAGATTCGCGCTCTGCTGCAGGCCACTTCGATCACGACCAGCGGCGGCGGTTCTTACGCTCCGTTCGCGTGGTCGCTCGGTGACGGTCGTCTGCAGGATGGCGAGCCGGATCGTCTGCTGGGTTACCCGATCTACTGCTGCAACGGCGGCAACGCCTTCGCTGGCGGTGCGATCACTGGTGTCTTCGGCAACTTCGACTACTTCCACATCGGCGAGCGCGAGTCGGTGTCTGTGAAGGTTGCTCGCGAGACCTACCTCGCGGATAACCAGACTGGCTACTTCGCATTCAGCCGCCACGCTTCGGATGTGAGCGTGCTCGATGCGTTCCGCTACCTGAAGATCAAGGCCTGAGTCTGAGTCATGATGCACGGCCCCACCGCAGCGACCCTGCGGTGGGGTCTTTCACTAACAGGAGAACGGCATGAAGATCAGGATGCTTGACACCGCACTGGTGACCTACGCCAACAGTCAGAAGCAGCCCGTGCCGCAACTTGCTGGCAAGGGCGAAGTCATTGATGTGCCAAGCGAGGTGGCGGCGGATCTCATCAAGAGCAAGGTGGCCGAAGCTGTCAAGGTTGTCGAGACCGCAGTCCTTAAGACAAAGAAGGCGACGACATGCGACCGTACCCGACCGCTCGACTCGCACGACTGAGCACGACTGCGCCGGAGCCAGTTACGCTGGCCGAAGCGAAGTTGCACTGCCGGGTCGATGGATCAACTGAAGACTCTTTGCTGACTGCCCTGATCACAGCAGGTCGAGAGTACTGCGAGGCTCTGACTGGCTGCACGCTCATCAGCACGAGTTGGCGACTTGAGTTGAGTCGATTCCCGGACGCTGGTGGAGACATCATCATCCCGCGCTCTGCCGTGGCTGCGATCTCGTCTATGACCTACATCGCGGACGACGCATCAACAGTGACGATGACATCCGGAACAGACTTTCGGCTCGTCACTGGGCTAGCGGTCGCACGCATTCGCAAGCCAGTTGCCACAGCGACAGAGGCATGGCCGATCACGCTTCCGATTGAGGATGCGGTGCGCGTCACATTCACCGCAGGTACTACTGTTCCGACCGCAGCTAAGCAGGCAATCCTGCTGCTGGTCGGCCACTGGTACGCCAACCGAGAAGCAGAGGTGGTCGGCTCATCCACCAACTCACTCAACCTGACGGTGCGTGCGCTGCTTGATGCTGTGCGCGTTGGAGAGGTGATGCCGTGAGAGCCGGACTGCTGCGCCATCGGGTCACGATCTCGACTCCGACCACGACGCAGGATGCCTACGGTCAGGCAATCGAGACCTACCCAAACGGCACGACCATCTGGGGTGAAGTGACCGAGCAGCAGATGGCAGAGGATCAAGAGCAGGATGGCACGGTGCGCCGTCGCAAGTTGAGCATCGTGATCCGGCAGCCATTCACGCTCACCACGCGCAGCAGAATCTCCTATGGCGGCAGCGACTTCAATGTGACCGACATCATCGACCCGTATGGCGATTCGTCTCTGTGGAAGATCATCGCGGAGTCAATCGCCTAATGGCACGCAAAGTCAGCGTAGGCCAGGTCAATGTTCGCGCAATCGCATTCCTGACAGGCGACAAGGAGTTAGAGATGCGACTGAAGGGCATCGCTCCGCGAATGCAGGAGCGAGTGTTCAAGAGGGCTGTCAAGCCTGCACTTGAGCGCATGATGAAGTCAGCCAAGGCCAATGTTCTGGCACTGAGTGTGCAAGAGCCTACCAATACGGTGCGAAAATCTATCGCGTCTCGCATCATGGTGCGAGTCAAGGGACGCATGGGCAGTCGATACAAGACGATCGGCAGGCTCGCCGTGTTCTACGGCCAGTCTGCAAGGCAGCGACCAAAGCAGCTGCGAGGTGCCAAGTTGCAGGCGACGCTCGCGCACCTGCTGGAGTTCGGCTTCCGGCTTACTCATGTCTTCGGCCGCAAGGTGCGACCGCGCAAGATTGAGGCGAAGCCATTCATGCGACCCGCATTTGAGTCGAATCGATCACAGGCAGAGGCGACCTTCGTCTCTGTGGTCAAGCAGCAGATCGAAGCGGAGGGCGTAGCGTGACCATGTATCCAATCGTTCGCGCTGTGGTTACTCGTCTCGCGGCCAACGCAGGCGTGAGCGGAGTGGTCGGCGCGCGCATCTACCCGGAGGCTCGCGCACAGGACGGTGCGCTGCCCTGCATCGTTGTTTCGCTGACCCAAGAGGAGACCTCGGGTGCGTTGGTGGCGAGCGCGACCACGCTGCGCAAGGCAGAGGTAGAGTTGGCGATCGTGGCTGCTACGGCCAAGCAGTGCAGCGAGATCGCAGAGGTTATCTACGCCAGCCTGCATGGAGCGACCTTGTGGACTTACAGCACGGCTGGTGCTGGTGCGACTTCCATCCGCGTCCTTCACTCACTACACTCCAAGAGTCTGACGAACTACCAACCGCCGAGCGCAGGAGAGGCAACTGGAGCCTACCTGCACTCAAGCATCTACTCGATCTTGTACCAAGAGGACACCTGACATGGCAGCAATCAGCACAATCGGAACGATCTTCGCAGGCGCAGGCGCGACCAACATCAAGGGCCATGTCACCGCGGTCAACCTCGGCGGCATCAGCACCGCAGAGATTGATGTCACTGGCATCGGCGACACTTCCAAGAGTTATGTGATGGGCACGCTCGACGGCGGCACGATTGAAGTGACCGTCAATGTCGATACCGCGAATGCCGCAGTCACTCTTCCGACCGCAGGTGATGCAACGGCTGACGCATACACGCTGACATTCGGCACTCCTGCAGTCGGCAACGCTTGCCCGCGCTTTGCGTTCAACGCGTTCGTGCAGAACATCTCCGTTGAAGCAGCCTTGGATGGTGCTGTGACAGCCACCTACACGCTTCGCATCAGCGGCGCAATCACCGTCACCTCCGTCACCTCGTAATAGGAACCACCAATGGCAGCAATCAGCACAACCGGAACAGCATTCACAACTGGCGCGACCGCAGTCAGCGGCATCATCACGGCGATCAATCTCGGTGGCATCAGCACGGCCGAGATCGATGTCACGCAGTTGTCCGACACCTCCAAGAACTACATCATGGGCACTCGCGATGGCGGCACGGTCGAAGTGACCGTCATGGTCGACACCGCTGCTCTGCCTGATCTTCCCACCGCAGGCAGTTCAAGCCCGACCTCGTTCGTGCTGCGCTTCGGCGCATCGGGCGCAAGTGGCCCGGTCTTTACCTTCAGCGCGTATGTGCAGTCGGTCTCGACCGAGGCCGCGCTGGATGGTGCGGTCTCGGCTACCTACACGCTGCGCATCAGCGGCGCGATCTCGGTCGCCTGACACAAGTCCCCCGGACGGGCGGCGGTATGGCTTCGGCCTGCCGCCGCCTTTTCATTGCTACCATTCAGCGGTACTGGATCGTTGACCTAACCGAAAGGAACTACATGTCTCTCAAGGCAAACCTGCTCTCACTGCGTGGCTCGCTCAAGATCGAGCGAGTCAATGTCGCCGACCTGTCTGAACCCGTGTACATCCGCAGCCTGACTGGCCGCGAGCGCGACGCATTTGAGTCTGCGTGCTTCCAGCAGCGTGGCAAGACGCGCGTGCTCAACACCGAGAACATTCGCGCGAAGTTGCTGTGCCGCGCACTGTGCGACGAGAAGGGCGCACGCCTGTTCGCAGATACCGAGGTGGACGCTGTTGGTGATCTTCCAGCTGCGGTGCTGGACGAACTGTTCACCATCGCGCAGCGTCTGTCTGGCCTGTCGTCGAACGATGTCGAGGAACTCGCGGGAAACTCCGAGGGGGCGGCGCAAGACGCTTCTACTTCCGACTCGCGCTAGCCCTCGGATGCACGGTCGGCGAACTGCTAGACCGCATTGACTCTGCGGAACTCACCGAGTGGATCGCGTTCGATTCTGTCGAGCCGATCGGTGCATGGCGCTCTGACTATCAGACAGGGTTGATGTGTGCGCTGCAGGCGAACATGAATCGCCGACCGGGCAAGAAGCCGTTCGAGCCGAAGGACTTCATGCCGTTCATGCCGAAGCCAGAGCAAGACATCGGTGAGGCGCAAGAGGCGTTCCTTGCATTCGCGCAAGCCTTCAACGCCAAAGCCAAGCAGCAATGACGCTCGCACTATGAAACGCACACGCAGCCATCTATCCTGACCACATGGCGACAGTAGGCAATCTATTCGTCAACATCGGTGCCTCTACGCAAGGTCTGGAGAAGGGCACGCAGAAGGCGCGATCGCTGGTGAAGTCGCTGAAGAGCGACATGAGCGGTGCGCTGTCTTCTATTCCAGGTCTCGGCGGCATCCTCGGCCCGATGGAGAAGGTCTTTGAAGTCATGCAGCGTGCTGCAGGCAAGTCAAAGGACGCTGCAGCAGCCATTGAGGGCATTGCCAAGCTTCAGACGAAGCTCGCTTCCGCTACTGACAAGGCAACGAAGGCACAGGGCGATCTCAACGCAGGCGCGAAGCATATGCGAATGCTTTACGAGCGCGACAAGTCTGCTGAGAAGATGGGCAAGTTGCTTCCGCACCTGCAGGCTGCTACGAAGGCGTATCAGTCACAAGAAGCGAAGATCAACGCCTCGACGGCACGCGGTGCAGCCTACAACTCGATGCTCGGCAAGCAGGAACGACTGCTGCAGAAGTTGAATGTGCTCAAGGCGCAGCAGGCGAAGATCGGCGCAGAGGTCTCTAGCAAGGAATCGAAACTCGGACGCTCGACCGAAGTGCTGAAGTCGCGCGGCGTGACGATGAAGGCAGATGGTGGAGTTGATCTGACGGCGCTGCAGAAGCGCGCCGAGAGCAGTCAAGGCGTTGTCGCTGGACTGCAGAGCAAACTTGATGGAGCGAAGGCAGCTGTCAAGCAGGTCGGTGGACTATCGATCACGAGCGCAGCCGGAGTCGGACTGCTTTCTGCTGGCATGGTCGCAGCCACGGCGAGTGCGATTGGGTTGACCATTGCGATGGCGAAGCAGGCGAGCGAACTGAACGACCAAGCAATCGCGCTCGGCATCAGTTCGTCTGCGCTGACTGGCCTGCGTGATTCAATGGCGATGATCGGCGTGCCTGCAGGTGTTGCAGAAAGTTCGATGCAGAAACTGCAGATTGAGTTGGAGAATGCACTTGAAGGCAGCGAGGACGCGGCAGACAAGTTCAAGCGACTTGGCATTGACATCAACTCACTGCAAGGGAAGGACGCAGCGCAGGCACTTGAGGTCGTTCTGGGCAAGGTGCGTCAGTTGGGTACGCAAGGCGCGAAGATCAAGTCTCTGCGCGACCTGTTCGGTCGTGGTGGCATCGGTATGGCCGCAGCCGTCAATGCCACAGCGGAAGAACTTGCAGAGGCCAGGTCAATCGCAGACTCTTTGAAGTTGCCAGACAGCATGATCACTGGACTCGATGCGACATCAGATCGCGTCGATGCGATGTACCGCGCTTTCGACAACCTGAAGATGATGTTCGCGAGCGCGTTCGGGCCAGCCGTTAAGGACATGGCTGACTCGTTGCGCGAGATGATGAGCAGCAACTTCGATGGCATGATGGGCGGGCTTCAGGCGGTGGCTCTGACGCTTGCGGTAGTTGTCGATCTCGTGGCCGCAGTCGCGAACATCTTCCGCGTTGTATTCAACATCGTGCAGTCACTCGCTGGCTTGGTCAACGGCGTGTTCATGCTCGCGTGGTATGGCATTCTCAAGGTCATCCAAGCGATCGTCTACGCCGTTGAGTTCTTGGCTCGTGCTGGGCACGATGTCAGCGGTGCTATCGGTGGCGCGGCGAGCATTGCCTTTGAGACGGCCAAGGAGTCTGCGAAGTCTGCTGGCACGGATGCAATGGAAGCATTCGGTGCTGCGATTGATGCGGTCGTTCCGAACGCAAGCATCGCAGTCGTGCAAGGCATTGCGAAGGGATACGAGAACGCGAAGGCAACGGTCGAGAGCAACCCGCTCATCCCGAAGGTCAACGACAAGGAAGCGACCAAGCGTCTTGAAGACCTCGGCAAGATGATGGACGACCTGCGCCTTGAGGCATCGCAGTTGGGCATGACCGACGATCAGAAGAAGCTGGGCGAGATGCAGCGACTCGGTGCGAGCCCCGCGCAACTCGCAGAGGCGCAGGCACTGCAAGAGAAGATCGCGCTCTTCAACGAGCAGCAGAAGATCGCGGAGGATGTGAAGGGCATCATGGACGACCTGCAGCAGCAGGCAGACACCGCGCTGATGACCGAGAAGGAGAAGTTGGTCTACAAGTTGAAGCAGGCGGGTGCAGATCAGAAGGCGATCAACGATGCGCTGCTGCTGAACGCGGCCATCGAGGAGCGCACGCAACTTGCTGAAGGTCAGAAGGCGTGGGGCGACTTCATGAAGGGCTTGGACAAGTCGCTGATGGAAGCGACGACCAGTCGCGAGCAGCAGATCAGGCGACTGGCAGAAGCTGCTGGTCTGCTCGGCAAGGACCTCGACGATGCCGTGACGAAGGCAATGGAGATGGAGAGCGCCATCGCAGCAGCAGAGAAGGCCAAGAAGGATCAAGAGGACATCGCAAGCACCTTGTCGAACCTGCAGGACGAAGTGCGCAAGTCACAGATCGGCGATGTGGCATTCGAGCGAGAGAAGTTGGCCGAGAAGGGTGCGACCGATGCGCAGTTGCAGCAGTTCGATCAGTTGCAGGCGCAACTCGCACTGACGAAGAAGCCTGACGAGGCGCAGTCGATGGTGCAGTCATTTGACACGGCCTTCGGGGAGTTCAAGTTGGCTGGCGATCAAGGCGATCAGATGCTGTCAGAGTCTGTTGCGCAGACAGACCTGCTGAATCGCATCGCGACCGCGACTGAATCTGCAGCTGTCGCAAGGCAAGGAGCTGCAGGAGCAACAAGCGCAATGGCGACTGACGGTACTATGCAGCCCGTCATGGTCGAAGCGAACCGCTACCTCGCGCAGATCGCACAGAACACCGCAGCCTTCGCAGGAGTGCTGAACTGATGGCGTACTACTTGACCAACGAGAGTTACAAGTATTCGGAGGTCGATCCGTCTGGCTCGATGACCTTCATCGTGACTGGCGAGACATCAGCAGAGGATGCGGCGGCTGCACCGGGATATACACCGGGCAACACAGGCACCATCAAGACCGATCCGTTCACTGGCATCAACATGATCTGCCAGTCCGTCAGCGTGCAGGCGATCCAAGACAGCGTGGGTGCATACACCGTCACGGTCGAGTGGGGAGCGCAACAGAGTTTGTCTACCTTCGTGACAGTGCAGAGCGATGTCGGCGGAACATTCGTTGATGTTTGGCGCAGCGCAACTGTGCCAGCGGGTGGAACGCCCAGCGGCAGCGACATCGCGGGAACAAAGTTGGACAGCGCGGGCGAACCCGTCTCGCAGTTCATCTGGCAGACGACGCTTCAGATATCTCGCCGCTATAACAACTCGACCAACCCAGTGCCGTGGAGCACAATCTGGTCGAACCTTGGCAAGCGAAACAGTACGACGCTTGAAGGCGCAGCAGTCGGTCAGTTGCTCTTCAAGGGAGTCAAGGTCAGCAACATCGGAAAGTGCGTCTGGGAAGTGCAGTTCGATTTCGTTGGCGATCAGTACTACCACCTGCGCCAAGTGCCGACGCGCGAGTCTGATGGTCGCGTGCAGCTCGATGCGAATCAGGCACGCGAAGTCAAGTGGTTCCAGCCGTTCCTCAACACGGCGAACTTCTACACCATGCTCGGCTCGTACAGCGTCTGCGCTGACTGACCATGCCAATCAAGCCAGAGATCACCAAGGGCATCGGCGCACTCAACCCGGATGCGTGGCGACAGATCGTCGCCGCTGCGCAGTTCGTGAGCGAGTTCGGTCAGCAGTTGAAGGTCATCGCCGCGAACGGAGCCAGCAGCGGCGCAGGTGGCATCTTCCTCGCGAAGATCGACAGCGCATCGGCGTTGCAGGGATCGGGCACTGGTGAATACCTCTGGAAGTATTCGTGGACGAAGGTCGTGTTGCAGGGCAGCCAGTCAACTGTCACAACGGCCACGCCGGGACAAGGCACGCTGAGTGGGTCGCTCACGGATGGCTCAACCGCCAGCCCATCTACTTGGGCGATCAACATCCACGAGATCGGCAACACATCTGCGCTGCGCAACGGCTACACGCACGCCAGCGACAGCATCAGTGGCAGCGAGGGCTACCGAATCGTGCGAGTGCCAAACACGACCGTCGTTCCAATGACCACGCTGCGACTTGACACAGGGCGAATGCAGTACGCATTCTGGTATCCCAACCCGGTCGGCGGCTCGTGTGCTGCTGGCTTCACCGGATTCGTCAACGCAATCGACGGCGGTTCATACGGGGTCTGACACATGGCCGACATCATTCAACTCAAGCGAAGTGCAGCATCGGGCTTGTACCCAACAAGCGGCGAGGTCACGGATGGGGAACTCGCACTCAACACATTCGATGGCCTGCTGTTCGCCTATCGCGGATCGATTGGTGATGTGGCTGCGGTCAATGGTCGACAGGTCATCAATGTCAACACAGATGTGACGCTCACGCCCGACCTGCACGACGCGTGTCTCGTATTCACGACCAACGGATCGCGCAGCGTCTACCTGCCGACGGATTCGGCGCAGCCGATTCGCATCGGCAGCACCGTGCAGATCATGCGCGGCGTGGGAGATGTCGAAGTGTGGCCGATGAGCGGAGTGACCCTGCGAGCGGCCAACGGTGCTGCGCTCAAGAGCCAGTATTCGGTCGCCTATGTGACCAAGGTCAACAGCAACGAGTGGGTGCTGCACGGTGACACATCTGCAGGCGACTGGACGCTCGCGTTCGACTTCACGACGAACGCGCTCGACGCACGCTTGACGCTGACGCGAGCGACAGTTGGCACATACATTGACTCCCTTGGGTTCGTCGCGTCTGCTGCGGCAGGCGTAGCGCGGTTCACTCACGATCCGGTGACGCTGGAGCGACTTGGACTGCTGTGCGAACATCAGACGACGAACCGCTTGAACTTCAGCGAGACCTTCGCAGCTGCTGGCGGATCGCAGAACAACTGGACGACGACGAACCTCACGCGCACGAGCACAAACAACTTGAGTCCGCGCAACGACGCGACCGCGTTGCGGCTGACAGCAACTGCAGCGAACGCGACCATCATTGCATCGGCTGCGATTGGATCATCCGCGCAGCGCACACTCAGCGTGTGGCTGCGTCGCGTGACTGGCACAGGAGCGATTCAGTACACGACCAACAACGGCTCCACCTACACCACGCAAGCGATCACGAGCACATGGACGCGGTACACCTTTGCGGCCACAACCGCAGCGCAGCAAGTCGGGTTCCGTGTCGTGGCATCAGGAGATGCCATTGAGATATGGGGCGCACAGTTAGAGGATGGTGATGGCTCGTCCAGTTACATCGTCACAACGACCGCGACCGCAACTCGCAATGCTGACCAGTTGACCATGAGCGACATCAGTGCGCTCGGGTACAGCACGACCGCTGGCACGCTCTTCTACAGCGGACGCTTCACGCAGAGCAACTCTGCTTCATACCCGGTGCGCATCGGATTCATGACCGCCGCAGACCAGCCCACATGGGAGGTGTTCACGAATGCTTCTCGCCTGTTCGCAGCGGCAAGAGGCACAGGCGCAGCACCGGAAGCCAATCGCACCTTCACAGCCAACACCGCGAGTCGGTTCGCTGCATCATTCGATGCAAGCCTCTCGACGGCCGAGGTGAAGGTCGACCTCAATGGGTCTGCAACATCGGCCGGGCCGACATCGTTGAGCGCGACATTTACTCCCACGCGCTTCGTGATCGGACGACCGGGCTACGAGGCGTTCTTCCCAGCAGGCCCAATCGCCAAGGTGAAGTACTGGCCCGTGATCAAGACAGCGACGCAACTCGGCTACCTGACGACATGACTGTTCATCGGCACTGCTGCTGCAGCACGAACCCATGCGTCCTTGCCGACCTGCCGTGGAAGTGCGAGGACGCGGCGCACTGCTACGGTGAACGCATCAAGCCGTTTCAAGAAGGCAGCACGATCGACCTTGTGCTTGACATTGAGACTGCAGCGGGAACTATCCCAATCACTGGTGGAGGCACTGTCTCGCGCGAGATCACCATTCACATCGAAGGAGCATTCGAGTTGGTGAGCGGGCGCACAGGCTGCACATGGCAGTCCACTGGTGCTACGGCGACGCTTCCGACTGGCGTATCGGGCG
>Ga0315909_10004331_pt1 | contig 16832 bp, 15 predicted proteins | sample LakEriMetagenome_11_FD_203527 | JGI IMG/M metagenome (GOLD analysis project Ga0315909, IMG submission 203527) | Freshwater fungal communities from buoy surface, Lake Erie, Ohio, United States - Buoy 2 MA125 | ecosystem: Environmental > Aquatic > Freshwater > Lake | place: USA: Lake Erie, Ohio...
ACCTAACCCAAGCATCACGCCACCAATCACACCTTTGCGCGTGTAGGGCAGCACCACGTAACGCACAACCTCCCAGGTGGTGCAACCCAGCCCATAAGCCGACTCACGAAGAATCGGCGGAACAATCTCAAAGACATCTCGCATCACCGCAGCAATAAATGGCAAGATCATGAAGGCAAGAATGATCCCTGCGGCAAGCAAACCGATCCCGTTCATTGCCCCACCAAAAAGTGGGCCAATCAAAGGCATTTGTCCTAAGGTAGATTGCAAAGCTGGTTGGCCATACTCAGCGAACAGTGGCGCAAATATAAAAAGACCAAACATGCCATAAATGATGGACGGCACTGCGGCGAGAAGTTCAATTGCTGTGCCCAGCGGCCTGCGCAACCACAAGGGGCACGTTTCAGTCAGAAAAACAGCAATTCCAAATGCGAGGGGTACCGCCAGCAACAAGGCAATCAACGAGCTCACTAACGTGCCGTAAATGGCGATCATCGCGCCAAATTCTTCGTTGATGATGTCCCACTCTATGCGCCAGATAAAACCAATACCAAACTTCTGAAAAGCGGGCCATGCGCTCACGAGCAGGGAGATCAGAATCCCTGCCAGTGCCACCAAAACCAACACCGAAAAAAGCAACGTCACTTTATGGAAGAGGAAATCTTGAATGCGCTGCTTTTTCACCACAGCAAGCATGCTCGGCTCCATCATGCTTTTATCTGTAGGGATCTGACTCATTCACCAACTCCTAAGTACGTGCTCTTTTCGGCTATTAAAACTAACGTCTTAGTGCTTGATCTGCGACCAAACCTTATCGGCAATTGCTTTGGTCAACGTATCTGGCAAAGGAACATAATCGAGATCCAATGCTAACTGCTTGCCATCCTTAAACGCCCAGGTAAAGAACTTTAAGACATCTTTTGAAGCAGCCTTGCTAACAGGATCTTTGTACATAAGAACAAAGGAGGCACCTGTAATTGGCCATGCAGCATCGCCTTTCTGCTCAACTAACGAGATCCCCATACCCGGTACGCTAAACCAATCAGCGCCGGCCGCAGCTGCTGCAAAAGTGGCTTCACTCGGATCTACGAACTTACCATTTTTGTTTTGTAACTGCATGTGAGGAATTTTATTACGCTTGGCATAGGCAAACTCTACGTAGCCAATCGAACCTTTCACGCGCGACACGTTTGCAGCGACGCCCTCATTGCCTTTACCGCCTACGGAACTGTTCGCCGGCCACTTGACTGCTGCACCTTTGCCGACTTTGTCCGCCCAGGCTTTGCTGGCCTCGGTCAGGTAGTCTGTAAAAATAAAGGTCGTGCCAGAACCGTCAGCGCGATGCACAACGGTAATAGATTGATCCGGTAATTTTTTCCCCGGGTTCAGAGCAACCAACTTGGGGTCATTCCACTTGGTGATCGTGCCCATGAAAACCTCGGCCAACGCCGCACCGGTGATTTTCAGTTCGCCAGGCTTGAAGCCCTCAACGTTGATGATCGGCACCACACCACCTAGGATGACGGGAAACTGCACCATGCCATCTTTATCGAGTTGAGCACCTGCTACAGGCGCATCCGAAGCACCGAAGGTTACGGTCTTGGCACGAATTTGGCGCAAGCCGCCCGAGGAACCGATCGACTGATAGTTCAAGCCAACGTTTTCCATCTTTTTATAAACTTCTGCCCACTTGGCAAAGATAGGATAAGGGAAAGTAGCGCCAGCGCCGGTGATGTCCGCGGCTTGGCTTGTCAGGGCTGCGCCGCTCAAAAGCAAACCAGCCGTCAGTGAAAGGAGAGCACGTTTAATCATTTGTAGTTCCTCAAAGATCGTTGAAAGAGGTTCTTTCGTTAAATCAGACCGAATACTAGAGGGCTTACATGACGGAATTGTGACAAGCAGAGTTCCAAGTAAAAGCAAAGTATTTTTTAATTTTTTGCTTCAGACGTATGCGCGCTTTTTCAGGAAGCCTACGACGTTCCGAGCCGCTCAATCAGGTGCTGGTGCAAAGAGAAAGCAGCCCCTCTGCGGCGCACAAGCGAATAGGTGCCATCCGCTTGCTGCACCCAAGCCCGCAAATTGTCTCGTAGCGCCTGCGTAAACGCTTCGTCAATCACGCGTTTTTTGAGGTTTTTGTCATTGACGGGAAACGCCACTTCGACCCGTCGGAAGAAGTTGCGATCCATCCAGTCAGCAGAGGAGAGATAGACCTTTTCTTCACCACCCGCGTAAAAATAAAACACACGGGAGTGCTCTAAGAAGCGACCAACGATAGAACGTACGGTGATATTTTCTGAAAGCCCCGGCACGGCAGACCGCAAGGCACACACGCCCCTGACCACCAGGTCGATTTTCACACCAGCTTGGCTGGCCTTATAGAGCTCTTGGATCACAATAGGCTCAAGCAGCGAGTTCATTTTCGCGCGGATACGCGCTGGCTGACCCGCACGGGCGGCACGCGCCTCGGCCCGTATCATCGCAACAACACTACTGTGCAAGGTAAAGGGGGCTTGCAATAGATGCCTTAACTTGCGCCGCTCACCCAGCCCCGTCAACTGAGAAAACACTTGATCCATGTCCTCACATAGTTTGGGATCGGCGGTGAGCAGCCCAAAGTCCGTGTATAAGCTCGCTGTGCGAAGATGGTAGTTGCCTGTCCCTAGGTGGCCGTAGCGCCTGATACGCCCTTTTTCACGTCGTAAGACAAGCGCCATCTTTGCGTGGGTCTTGTGACCCACCACACCGTAAACCACATGCGCACCGACTTCTTCGAGACGAGAGGCCCAGTTGATGTTGGTTTGCTCATCAAAGCGCGCCATCAACTCAACAACTACGGTGACTTCTTTGCCGGACTTTGCAGCAGCAAGCAGCAAGCGCATCAGCTCGGAGTCTTCGCCAGTCCGATAAATTGTCTGCTTGATCGCCACCACGTCCGGATCAGTCGAGGCAGCCGTTAAGAAATCCACCACGGGCTGAAAAGATTGGTAAGGGTGGTGCAACAACCTATCACCCTTAGAAATTGCCTCAAAAATCGCAGAGGTCTTAGAAGACAAACCATTGAAAGGCGCTGGAACGGCGCCCTGAAAGTCTGGAAATAATAAATCCGGCTCTTTCACCAAATTACAAATCTGCATCAGACGCGCAACGTTTGCTGGGCCATTCACACGGTAGGTGTCATCCAGTGTCAAGGCAAACTCTTTCTGCAAAAACGCTTCGATATGCTCGGGCGTGTTGTGATCAATCTCGAGCCGCACCGCCGAGCCAAAGTTGCGTTGTGAAAGCTCCCCTTGCAGCGCTTGACGTAGGTTTGTGACCTCCTCTTCATCCACGAACAAATCACTGTTGCGTGTGACTCGCCACTGGTAGCAACCTTCCATGTGCATACCAGGAAACAGCTCCCCGACGAAGGCCCGCAAAAATCCAGTCAACAAAATAAAACCATGCTGGTAACCAGATACGCTCGCAGGCATCTTAATCAGTCGTGGCAAGGCACGCGGTGCCTGCACAATCGCAATGGTCGCCTTGCGTCCGAAGGCGTCGACACCCGACAAGGGCACGATGAAATTAAGACTCTTGTTGTACACACGAGGGAAAGGGTGCGCGGGGTCCAGACCAATAGGCGTGAGCAACGGCATCACATCACGGTGAAACACTTCTCGTGCCCAGTCAGTCTGCGCTTTATTCCACTCCGAAGCATGGTGCAAAACAACACCTGAAGCTTTGAGTTCAGGGAGCACCTTGTCATTGAGTAGAGCGTACTGCCGCGCGACCAGGGCATGCACCGCCTGCTGCACCTGCTCAAAAGCCCATTCTGCCGTCATGCCGTCAGGTCCCACAACATTGGGGTACTGCGCAATCTGTGCCTTTAGGCTCGAGACCCGAATCTCAAAGAACTCGTCAAGATTCGATCCGACAATACAGACATAACGCAATTTTTCCAGCGCAGGTGTATCGGCAAGTTCCGCCATGGCCAGCACACGCTCATTAAACTTGAGCAGTGATAGCTCTCGATTGAAATACAGGGGCTCGGGCTTTTTGCGGGCAGGCATGGGTAGGAACCTATTCAGTTAGGTTTGTCTTTTAATCCCTGAAGATTACAGTGATTTGACACAATAGCCTTTTATAATGACATCAAACACACTTTGGTTGGATTTTATGAAAAACCTGCTTGCGGCCATTGATCTTGGCTCAAACAGCTTTAGGCTCTCAATCGGTCGGGTAGCTGAACAAAATGGTACGAAACACATCTACCAAATCGACCGACTCAAAGAGACGGTCCGCTTGGCTGCCGGCCTTGACTCGGCAAAAATGCTCAACCAAGATTCCATTAAAAGAGCAATCGAGGTGTTACACCTCTTTGGGGATCGTCTGCGGACTTTTCATCCAGATCGTGTCCGTGCAGTAGCCACAAACACCTTTCGCGTCGCCCGCAATGTGGCAGAGTTTCTGCCGGAAGCCGAAGCGGCGCTTGGGTTTCCCATTGAAGTGATCGCCGGGCGCGAGGAAGCGCGTCTGATCTACACAGGGGTGAGCCACACCCTGCCCGTGTCTCAAACCAAACGTCTGGTCGTCGATATCGGTGGCGGCTCCACCGAAGTCATTATTGGCAAGGGTGACGAGCCGATTTTGATGTCTTCGCTCTACATGGGCTGCGTAAGCTTTAGCCGAAAGTTTTTTCCGGACGGAAAAATCGATGCCTATTCACTCAAGCTCGCAGAAGTGGCCGCGCGACGCGAAATAGAACCGATCACCAAACCCTACCGCAAGATGGGTTGGGATGTAGCCTACGGCTCATCAGGTACTGCCAAAGCCCTGTATGCCATCCTCACAGAAGGTAAATTCTCCAAGGACGGAATTACGCGCGAGGGGCTCGAACGCTTAAAAGCAAAGCTTGTCCGCAGCGGTCGCGTCATTCCTGATCAGTTGCCCGGCATTAAGGCCGAACGCGCGGAAGTGCTAACAGGCGGTTTAGCCATCATGAGCGCGTTTTTCGACGAAATGGGTGTTGAGCGCATGCAGACCGGCGACGGTGCCTTGCGTCTGGGTGTGCTCGTCGATCTGGCCGGACGGGAAGAGTCGCACGACCGCCGCGACCAGACTGTTGCGGCCTTTGTTCGACGCTATCAGGTCGATGCACGTCAAGCGACGCGCGTTAAACGTTGCGCCCTCACCCTTTTTGACAGCTTATTTCCTGACCGTGGCGAACAAGACGAACTAAAACAGACGGTGCGCTGGGCGGCCACGCTGCACGAGGTTGGAGTCTCAATCGCGCAGGCTGGTTACCACAAACACAGTGCCTATATTCTGAATAACGCCGATATGCCAGGCTTCTCGAAGGTAGACCAGGAAAGTCTGGGGCTGCTTGCACTTGCACACACCGGCAAACTGTCGCGAGCTGACGCGCTGATCAAAACCAAAGACCAATGGCTGGCTATTCTGTGCTTACGCCTCGCAGTGCTGCTATGCCGGCGCCGCGAAGATGTCAGCAAACTACCATTAACAATCGGCGTCAAGAACCAAACGATCACCTGCAAAGTCGACAAAAAATGGCTGGCCTCACACCCACTGACAGACTTTTCTCTGCACGGAGAAGAGGATGAGTGGGTAAAAGTCGGCTACACCTTTGAGCTTATTCCTGTCTAGACGTCGTGCTTAAGCGGTCAAATCGACAGCAGCTAAGATGTCAACGCACTGCGTGGCAAGTGCCTCTTGTTCGGCCTCGACCATCAGCCTAAGTTTGGGCTCTGTCCCTGAGGCCCGAATCAACACGCGTCCCTTATCACCCAACAGCGACTCCACCTGCTTTTGCGCAGCCTGCAAGCCGGCGTGGCTTGCCCAGTCCATCCCAGGCTTGAGAGGCACATTAATCATCTTTTGTGGATACATTTTGAGTGAAGAGACCCACGTCTCAAGTAATTCGCCACTGCGCTTAAGAGCAGCCAATACTTGCAGGGCCGCAACGATGCCATCCCCCGTTGTATGACAATCTAGACAAAGCAAGTGGCCTGAGCTCTCGCCCCCATAGAGCCAACCACGCTTACGCAACTGCTCGAGCACATACCGATCACCCACTTGCGCCCGTTCGAAGTTAATCCCTAAGGCTCTAATCTGTTTCTCAAAGCCGAAGTTAGTCATCAAGGTACCCACCACACCGGCAACAGCGCCCCGCGTCATGCGCTCGCGCACCACAGCAAATAGCAACTCATCGCCGTTATAGATCCGACCAGAGGCGTCGACCATTTGGACGCGGTCCGCATCCCCGTCTAGCGCAATACCAAGATCAGCGCCACGCGCTTTCACTTCCGCAGCGAGGCTCTCGGGATGCAGCGCACCGACATCCTTATTAATATTAAAGCCGTTAGGCGATACACCAATTGCGTGCACCTCTGCTCCTAACTCCCTAAAAACATGGGGCGCGATGTGATAAGCCGCACCGTTGGCCGCATCAATCACCAGTTTTAAACCATCTAAGTCCAGATCAGACGGAAAGGTACTTTTACAAAACTCAATGTAACGACCTGGTGCGTCATCGATACGACGCGCGCGCCCAAGCTTTTCGGAGGTGACACAACCCAACGGCTCCTCGAGGGCCGCCTCGATCGCCGCTTCAGTTTCATCGCGAAGCTTCATCCCGTTGGACGCAAAAAATTTGATCCCATTGTCTTGATACGCATTGTGTGACGCACTGATCACAATTCCCGCGACCAAACGCCAAGTGCGAGTCAAGTAAGCAACCGCCGGCGTGGGGAGTGGACCCGCCAAGAGCACTTCAACACCAGCAGCGGCAAAGCCAGCCTCAAGAGCCGACTCCAACATATAGCCACTGATACGCGTGTCCTTACCGATCAGCACTGTTGGCTTACCGCGGCGCGTCGCATGCTCTTTGGCCAGCACCTTGCCTGCGGCGTAGCCTAGGCGCAGAGCGAACTCAGCATTAATCACATCGCCGCCAACTTCGCCACGCACACCATCTGTTCCAAAATACTTACGTTGACTCATACCGTGTTTCCCGCATCCTTTACCGACTGCCAAATAATCAGTGCATCGCGGGTCTCACCCACATCATGCACCCGAAGTACCTCCGCGCCATGTGCGACCCCCGCCAGGGCCGCCGCAATACTACCGGCCAAACGCTGATCAACCGCCCTTCCGGTAACTGCCCCGAGCATCGATTTACGCGAGGCACCAAAAACGACAGGATAACCGCTAGATACGATAGTCTCCAACTCGGCAATCAGTTGATAGTTTTGAGCAACTGTTTTACCAAACCCAAAACCAGGATCCAGACTGATTCGAGCACGGCCCACGCCCAATTGCTCCAAGCTGTGCGCTTGTCGCAACAAAGCCTCATGGACCTCACGCACAACATCCTCATACTGCGGGTCTTGCTGCATCGTGCGAGGCTCACCCTGCATATGCATCACGCATATGCCGCAATTGGGATGGGCCGCCACAACCGCACGGGCTTGCGCGGACCGCATACCCGTCACGTCATTAATGATGTCTGCACCCGCGGCAAGCACTGCACGCATCACCTCGGCCTTGCAGGTATCAATAGAAACGGCCACGCCGCTGTCTCTAACAGCTTCTAGAACCGGCATGACACGCGCTAGTTCAGCTTCTAACGCAACGGGTGCTGCACCGGGACGCGTGGACTCACCACCAATATCGAGAATATTTGCGCCCTCGGCTACAAGCTTACGTGCATGCACAATGGCAGCATCCGTATGATCATGCCGTCCCCCATCGGAAAAAGAGTCGGGGGTGATGTTGACGATGCCCATAAGAATCGGGCGCTCGAGGGAAAACTCGTAGCGCCCGCACTGCCATACTTTATGCATACCGGAATGAATCGTCGCGTTTAGACCGCAGCGGCTGGATCACTCGTTGTTCCCGGTGCAGTTCCGCTGGGAGGCGAACCTGTCGAATCCATCGGCACATCTGGAACTTTCGGCTCGCGAGGAGGACGACCCTCAATGATGTCATTGATCTGATCCGCATCAATCGTTTCCCACTCAAGCAACGTTTTCGCCATCAGTTCAACTTTCTCGCGATTGTTTTCAAGAATCGCGCGGGCTACCGCATATTGCTCGTCGATGATCTTGCGAATCTGCCGATCGACTTTTTGCATCGTATCTTCAGACATATGCGTCGTTTTAGTCACACTACGGCCCAAGAAAACCTCACCTTCATTTTCTGCGTACACCATGGGGCCGAGTTCTTCAGACATACCGTAACGCGTCACCATGTCACGCGCCATGGCTGTAGCACGCTCAAAGTCATTCGAGGCGCCTGTCGTCATTTGGTTCATGAACAACTCCTCAGCGATACGGCCTCCAAACAACACGGCGATCGTGCACAACATACGCTCTTTGTCCATGCTGTAGCGGTCACCTTCAGGTAACTGCATCGTCACACCGAGCGCACGACCACGAGGAATAATCGTGACTTTGTGCACAGGATCGGTTTTGGGCAGCATCCGCGCAACCACGGCATGACCAGACTCGTGGTAAGCCGTATTGCGGCGCTCTTCTTCGGGCATCACGAGCGAACGTCGCTCAGCGCCCATCATGATTTTGTCTTTAGCCTTTTCAAAGTCAGACATATCGACCGTGCGGCCATTGCGACGCGCCGCAAACAAGGCAGACTCGTTGACCAAGTTAGCCAGATCTGCGCCAGAAAATCCGGGACAACCACGTGCCAACACATGTGCATCCACGTTTTGTGCCAAAGGCACTTTGCGCATGTGAACCTTGAGAATTTGCTCGCGACCACGAATATCCGGCAGCGGCACGACAACTTGACGATCAAAGCGGCCTGGTCGCAGCAAAGCCGGATCCAGCACATCTGGACGGTTAGTCGCGGCGATCACAATGACACCCACTCCCGACTCAAAGCCATCCATCTCCACCAACAACTGGTTGAGCGTCTGTTCACGCTCGTCGTTACCGCCACCTAAGCCTGCGCCGCGCTGACGACCAACGGCATCGATTTCATCGATAAAAATGATGCAAGGCGACTGTTTTTTAGCGTTTTCAAACATGTCGCGCACGCGCGCTGCGCCCACACCGACAAACATCTCGACAAAGTCGGAACCGGAAATACTAAAGAAAGGAACTTTGGCTTCACCAGCGATAGCTTTGGCCAGGAGTGTTTTACCTGTACCAGGCGAACCCACCATCAACACACCAAGCTTTTGAAACTTAGTCGGATCGCGCAAAAAATCGACCAATTCCTGTACGTCTTCTTTGGCCTCGTCGCACCCGGCCACATCAGCAAACGTCACGGCATTGGTGCTCTCGTCAAGCATCTTCGCACGTGACTTACCAAAACTGAACGCGCCGCCTTTGCCGCCACCTTGCATCTGCCGCATGAAAAACACCCATACGCCGATCAGCAACAACATCGGGAACCATGAAACAAAAATACTCATCAGGAAGGAGGGCTCTTCACGCGCCTTGCCGGACACTTGCACACCCGCCTTCATCAGGTCAGAGACCATCCAGAGATCCCCTGGAGACGTCAAGGTGTAGGGGCGCCCGGAGTCAGGTGTGACATGTAGGACGTCGGTTTGAACGTCGACCTTACGAATTTTTCCGGAGCGCGCATCGTCCATGAACTGGGTATAGCTCACCGAGTCTTGCGAAGGCGCACGCGTGTCGAACTGTTTGAATACAGTAAACAACACAAGCGCAATCACCATCCAGACCGCAACTTTCGAAAAAGAATTATTCAAGGCCGATCTCCAGCTTGTATTCTGACGAGAGGCGATTCCTTTTGGCCCAAAGGAATCACCGCAAAAGGATCTATACCCCATTCTACCCCGTTTCAACCAGGCAATTCGTAGCAATGCCGGTTGACATGAAGGGGTATAAGAGTCTGAAAAAACAGCTAAAAAAGCACCGACGTGTGACCAACTTCTTGGGCGCTAACCCTTTCGACCCTTGGCGATCAAAAAGGTTTCAGAAGATCGATCTCGCGAGGCCTTAGGCTTGCGCTCCACCACTCTTTTGAAGTGGCGCTTAAAACTTTCCACGATTTGGGAAAATCCGCTTCCATGAAAGGCTTTGACGATTAACGCCCCCTCAGGTTTGAGGTGCATTAGTGAAAATTCAAGAGCTAGATCGCAAACTTGTTGAATTCTGGCCGAATCGGCACTGCCCACCCCTGATAGGTTGGGCGCCATGTCCGACATGACGAGATCTACAGCCTGCCCTTGGAGAAGGGCATTTAACTGCTGCGCCACGCCCTCTTCGTTGAAGTCGCCAAGAATGAACTCCACACCCTCGATTGGCTCCATCGGCAATAGGTCCAGGGCAATAATTCGACCATCGATTACACCACCCTTCACCACCAGGCGTTCGCGCGCAACCTGCGACCAACTACCTGGGGTCGCGCCCAAATCGACCACGACGTCACCCCGACGCATGAGTTTTTCGGCATCCAGGATCTCGGTCAGCTTAAACGCCGCACGAGCCCGATACCCTTTCTGTTGCGCTAATTTAACGAATGGGTCGTTGATATGCTGCATTACCCACTCTTTTGAAAATTTGTTCTTGGCCATTCCCGTACAATTCACCTTATGACTATGGAACTCACCCCACGCGAACGCAGTGCGCTGCGCGCCGCCGCCCACCCTCTCAAACCTGTCGTGTTAATTGGCGACAATGGTTTGACTGAGGCCGTATTAAAAGAAATCGATCGCGCACTTTCTTCACACGAACTAATCAAAGTGCGCGCTGGCACAGCAGATCGCGACGATCGGGACGCAATGCTTTTGGCAATTTGCGAAGCGTTATCGTGCGCACCCGTGCACCACTTAGGCAAGATGTTGATCCTGTTCCGGTCCGGAGAACAGAGCACCTACCTCCAACCGCCGGCCGAGCCTCGCAGCCCCGCGATACGCAAGCCCTCCGAACCGCATACGCCCAAAAAGCTTGCGGCTCATGGCAAAAAACTTGAAAAACCCAAACGCCGAACACGTGCCGAGCGAGATCAAGACCTTGACAGCGAACGGCCAACAGTGTTCGCCGGAGACAGGCCTACCCGTCCAAGTACGCGTGCAAACACTAGCAAGGATACAGCACACGGCATTCCTCGCCGCAGTGCGTTGTCGTTACGTGCAGGTGCTCGGCGAGGCACTTTAGCCGGTGCAGCAAGTGCGCGTAAACGCGCGCCGGTGAAACGCTAGTCTGCGCAGCTCTTAGAAAATCAGAAGCTCAGACGTACTTGATACTTAGAATTTCGTACTCACGCTCGCCAGAAGGTGCCCTCACGGTCACCACATCGCCCTCGTATTTGCCAATCAGTGCACGTGCAACAGGACTCGACACCGAAATCAGGTTCGCCCGGATGTCGGCTTCGATATCCCCAACGATCTGATAAGTGACTTTGCCGCCGGACTCGAGGTCTTCGATCTCGACGGTCGCGCCAAACACGACGCGACCATCCGCATCAATCGATGCCGGATCAATTAACTGCGCATTGGATAAGGTGCCGTCGAGCTCGCCGATGCGAAACTCGATAAAGCCTTGACGTTCACGCGCGGCATCGTATTCAGCGTTTTCAGACAAATCACCCTGCGCACGCGCTTCCGCGATCGCGTTGATTACAGCAGGACGTTCGACATGCTTGAGTCGGTGCAGTTCAGCCTGCAAGCGCTCGGCCCCGCGCACGGTAAGAGGAATAGTGGCCATAATGTTTTCCCAAAAAGCAAAACCCCGGATCGAGTCGAAACCGGGGCAATCAACAAGTTTGTATTGTGAGGAAAGTTTAGGGCAAATGCAAGTACTGCGTCCTTTTTGATCTGACGAATTGGATAAAGAAATCCTGAGCAGCTGTAATTAGAAGTGCGACTTTCTTGATTTTTGTCGTTCAAATCAAACACTTTTTGATGAAATAATGTAGCGCCCACTAAAATTTAATGTTGTAAATGCTACATTACAAACACTGTAAAAAAACTGTCCTTGCCAGGCCAGTGTGCGTGGTGTCAAGGACAGGTTTCTTTCTCTCACTTTACGACGAGTCCGCCATGAGTGCCTTTAATGAAGAGCGTGTGTTAACAGTTCATCATTGGACTGATCGACTGTTTAGTTTCACAACAACACGCGATCCCTCCTTGCGTTTTAGCAATGGCCATTTCACGATGATCGGGTTGCGCGTCAACGACAAGCCCTTGCTGCGCGCCTATAGCATCGTCAGCGCCAACTACGAAGAGCATCTTGAATTCCTAAGCATCAAAGTCGAGGACGGGCCGCTAACCTCTCGCTTGCAGCACATCAAAGTCGGAGACTCGATTGTTGTTGGACGCAAGCCTACTGGAACTTTGCTCATCGACTATTTATTGCCTGGAAAACGTCTGTATATGTTTTCCTCCGGGACCGGACTTGCACCTTTTTTAAGCGTCATCCGCGATCCAGAGACCTACGAGAAATTTGAAGAGGTCATCTTGGTGCACTGCGTGCGTGAAGTCGCCGAACTGGCCTATCATGATTACCTGACCCAGACGCTGCCGCAACACGAGCTGTTAGGTGAAATGGTCTCCGAGCAATTGAAGTACTACCCCACTGTCACGCGTGAAGCCTATAAAAACACGGGGCGTATCACCACCTTGATTGAAAACGGTAAGCTTTTTTCGGACCTGGGTGTGCCTACCTTAAATCGCGAACAAGATCGCATCATGATTTGCGGAAGTCCTGGCATGTTGCGCGACCTTAAAACCATGCTTGAAGAGCGCAGTTTTAACGAGGGCAACACCTCGAAACCTGGCGACTTTGTCATTGAGCGTGCGTTTGCGGAACAGTAATTAGCCAACCAATGACCGCCAAGGCCATGTCTAACTCGCAACCCCAGCGCAAAGTCGGGGCCCGCGAAAAGTCAGCGGAAGCCACCCGTGACAGCCTGCTCAAAGCTGCCATCAAAGTCTTTGCCAAGCACGGCTTTGATGGTGGCAGCATCGACCAGATCTCGAAAGCAGCGAACTCACATGACCGAATGATTTATTACTACTTCGGGAATAAAGAAAGTCTATTCGTTGCGGCTCTCGAGGAAATCTATCGTCGTTTCAACGTCGCAGAAGCCGCACTCAAACTCGATCTAGAGCAACCCAAGCTTGCGCTCGAGCAAGTGGTGCGCTTTGTTCTGCACTATTACAAGAAACATCCGGAGTTTGTAACGCTGCTCAATAGCGAGAATCTCCACCGCGGCAAGCATATTGCGCGCTCGAACAAGGCGCGGGAGTTTTCCTCCCCTGCGATCAGTGTGGTCGACGAGGTGTTACGCCAAGGTATTGCGCAAGGAATCTTTCGCGCAACAGTCGCCTCGCGCGACCTCTACATGATGATCGTCGCTTTGGGCTATTTCTATCAATCCAATAGATTCACCCTATCCGCTTTTTTAGGCGAAGATTTGGAGACTCCAGCCGTCTTCGAACAATGGGAAACCTTTGTCATTGACGCGGTGCTCCGCACGGTACTCACCCCCGCCGCACTGTAAACTGCTCGCTTTGTTTAACTGAGTATTAGCATGACAGAAATCTGGTTGGTACGACACGGAGAGACGCCTTGGAACGCAGAGCGGCGCGTGCAGGGGTGGGAAGATATCGGTTTAAACGAAACAGGTGTTGAACAAGCACGTGCGCTAGCACTGCATATCAAGAAGCTCGCGCAAGCCGGTCAGCCTCTTGATGCGATCTACACAAGCGACCTAAAACGCGCGCATGCGACTGCACAAACCGTTGCGACCGAAGTGAACTTACCGCTCAATATCCACAAAGGCGTTAGAGAGCGCCACTTCGGCGTGCTGCAAGGACTGGTCTACGACGAGATGGATACTCACGCTCCGGAAGCTGCGGCCGTTTGGCGCTCGCGGGATCCAAACGCTGTACTCCCGGGTGGTGAATCACTAGGTTTCTTTCATACTCGTGTCGTGAGCGCAATCGATGAAATCGCAGCACGTCATCTTGGCCAGCGTGTGATGGTGGTCAGTCATGGTGGCGCCATGGACATTATGTGGCGTCATGCTAACCAGGTTAGCCTGCAAGTGCCGCGTCAAGCCCCTCTATTGAATGCGAGTCTGAACCGACTAAAGGTTTCACCACAAGGATGGAGCGTTATTCGTTGGGGTGACGTAGATCATTTGGCACACGGAACACAAAACGACGTCACACCTTAATAGAAGCTCGCCTGTTAATGCTCAGAACGGCGAGGCTTGCGAGGCGCATTCACGGCCAACCGATCGTACAACCAGTCTGGCAACAGGCGCATCACCTTTGCCACGACGCCCATCTGCCAGGGAATGACAACATAAGAGCGGGCAGCGGTTATGGCCTTGGCCGCATGCCTCGCGAACACATCCGCGTCCATCAAGAACGGCATCGTATACGGATTATGCGCTGTCATCTCCGTCTTGATATAGCCCGGTGCAATGGTGACCACACTCACCTTGTGTGGCTTGAGCTCAAGCCTAAGGCTCTCGCAATAGATCGCCACCGCAGCTTTCGATGCACTGTAGGCACCCGCCCCCGGCAAGCCTCTAATCCCCGCGACACTGGCAATACCTACTAAGGTACCCGCCTGTCTAGCTTTCATCTCAGCAACAAAAGGTTCAAAACTCGAGACAGTTGCATTGACATTCGTTTGCATGATCGAACTGAAGACCGCAAAATCATCCTCACACTCTGTCAAGGTGCCCGCACTAATGCCCGCGCTGGCAATCACCGTGTCAACAAAACCAACTTGCGCTTGAAAGTGATGCGCAGCGGCGTGCAAGGCATCCCGATCGCACACATCGACAGCATACACATGATGCTGACCGGGCAAAGAGGCGGCTAAGCGATGCAGACGATCGGCACGCCGAGCCAACAAACCAAGAGTCTGCCCCTGCGCAGCATAGTGCTGCGCTAGCGCAGCGCCTAGCCCGCTACTCGCACCGGTGATAAAGACTGGCATGAATCAGGCGGCGTCAGACACTGAGCCAGCTTGCTTGACGACACCGGCAGTCAAGAGCCGCTCGATCTCGGGCTTGGCTAGCCCATACTCCATCAAGACTTCCGATGATAAGGGTGCGAGGGCAAACCCATGTAGGGCAGCGTACCCACACCTGCCTGCTCTAGTGCCTGAAACATTTTCAGGTGCAAGGCTTGCGGGTGATTCATGACACCTGTGTAGTCGCGCACAGCTGCATGCAATACATCGTGCTTTTTAAACAACGTCGTCCAGTGTGCGGTGGGTTTGAGTTTTAACTGTTCATTCATGTCCGCGTGCAGTTGCCCGCGGTTGTCAAAGCGTATGGCGTTATCTAGATAACGCGCATCCGTCATCCACTCGGGCCGCTCCATCGCACGACAAATGCGATGAAAATGATCTGTGTTTACCGTCACAACAGAAATTTTTCCGTCCGAGGTGTCAAACACGCCATTAGGTGCACTCACTGCACCAAAGGGTCTTTTTCCTGCCATCGCTTGTTCGAGAAAACACATACCCTGAAACGACGCACAGGCTTCAAACAAGCTGACTTGCACGTGCGTGCCACGCTTACGTGCCAAACGTTGATAAAGCGCAGTAGCCGCCCCTTGGGAGGCATACAGGCCAGTCATCACATCCGCTGCCAGTAAGCCAACACGTCGGGGCATCCCGGACTCATCCTGGTTCGAAAACATCAAACCACTGTCGGCTTGCATGACGGAGTCTGTGGCGGGCGCATCGGCATAGGGACCATCAGGACCATAGCCGCTGATCGACACGTAGACAAGCTCAGGTTTTTCGCGTGACAACTCGGCATAGCCCACGCCTAGGCGCTCTGCCACGCCAGGGCGAAAGTTCTGTACGACAACATCAGCTTGTGACGCTAAGCCGCGTAAAATTTTTTTTCCTGCGTCTGTACGGGCATCCAACGCCAACGCCTGTTTACCGGCGTTGTATTGGATCGCTAAGGCGTTATGGTCACCCTTCGCCACACCCACAAAACGTATCCAATCACCCGCCGGCGGCTCGACCTTTAAGACATGGGCGCCCTGCTGCCACAAAACATGCGCACAATAGGGGCCCGCGATCCCTTGGGAAATATCCAGGACGCGAAGACCTGCATAGGGAAGGTCGGCGTCGGCGATCATAACGAACGATGCAAATCCTGCAAGGCGTAGACCTTGATACCCAGCCCTTCACGCAAATACTGCATCCCCTCCACCGCCGCCCAAGCTCCAGCGATGGTGGTGTAGTAGGTTACGCGTGCAGCAAGCGCCTGGGTGCGAATGGCGCGAGAATCGGTAATCGCATTCCGACGCTCTTCTACGGTGTTGATCACGAGCGAGACCTCACCATTTTTGAGCATATCGACAATGTGCGGACGTCCCTCGGCAACTTTATTGACTACAGCGACTGGAATTCCTGCGTCCTTAATCGCCGCTGCAGTACCACGCGTGGCTACAATCTTAAAGCCTAGTGCATTCAAGCCGCGCGCAACCTCTACCGCTTTAGGCTTGTCCTGATTCTTGACGCTTAAGAACACCGTGCCGGAGGTTGGCAAGTTCACACTTGCTGCCATTTGTGACTTCACAAAGGCCTCACCAAACGTGACACCCACACCCATTACCTCACCCGTAGACTTCATCTCGGGACCGAGAATTGTGTCAACACCTGGGAACTTAACAAACGGGAATACCGCTTCTTTCACCGAGAAATAATGCGGTACAACTTCGGTCGTGACACCTTGAGAAGCCAAGGTCTGCCCCACCATCACGCGAGCCGCGATCTTGGCAAGCTGAAGGCCCGTCGCTTTGGAGACGAAAGGAACTGTGCGCGAAGCACGAGGATTCACCTCAAGCACATAAACAT
>Ga0315909_10004332_pt1 | contig 16823 bp, 11 predicted proteins | sample LakEriMetagenome_11_FD_203527 | JGI IMG/M metagenome (GOLD analysis project Ga0315909, IMG submission 203527) | Freshwater fungal communities from buoy surface, Lake Erie, Ohio, United States - Buoy 2 MA125 | ecosystem: Environmental > Aquatic > Freshwater > Lake | place: USA: Lake Erie, Ohio...
TAGATACACAAGATATATATTACCTGACAATAATGTTATAATATTTATAGAAAGGTCCTTCTCTTCCTTCTTCCTTGTTTATTATAAAGAGCAATAGGTCTCTATATACACACAATATATCATCTCCGACTGCTTTGATATATAGGATATATATTAGAACTATTAATACAGAGAATATAATATCGCAGTGTTTCATCCCAGGATTATTATTGTATATTAGTATAAACAATGGTACTTTTGCTAAGAAATTAATAACAAAATAATAAAATAGATTACTATTTTTATTATGATAATATAGTGTTATAATAACAGCAGCTACAAAAACGACGATAGATACTCCAAGTAATATTATGGGATTATAAGGAAATATTTTTAATACATAACCGAATGAATATAATACTATCCAAAATGACAAAAACTTATCTAATGTTATCTCACCCATCATTTGTTATTATATAAAAATATAATTATATATAATAATAAATGATATCTAATATATTCCTCTTAATACTCGCATCTTGCTATATATTATCGACGGATTCCTTCATCCCTTATAATGCCAATAATTATCTCTTGCGTGTCTTAAAAATCGGATCGGCAAGATCCGGATTCAAGAGTCCTTTGAAATCCCCGAGAGCAACAAGATGTCCTAAAGATATAAATAATTGCAAAATGAGATATATGAATGATATAAGCAGGCGCAATATTATAGAAGTATTGCCATATTCTGTTTTTCCTCTTGTGATTCATCCTAAATATGTATTAGGATACAAAAATGCTCTATCTGATATTAAAGATGATATTGTAATAAATAAGGTTGCTGTATTCGGAGCTTCTGGATATACTGGCGGGGATACTGTACGAACTTTGCTAAATAAAAATATAAATGTCATTGCTATTACAAGGAGAAATGTTGAAATTGTAGATAGAAATAATGCGAGAAGCAACACACTTGTAATAGATAATATCAAAGACAAGGATAAAATTAAAAAGGTCGTGGGCGTAGATGTCGTAAATCCACAATCTCTTGTTGGTATATTGGATGGTTGTGATGCTGTAATTTATTGTGCTGCTTCAAGGCCGGCTGTTAAAATTACTGGGACACCCGGGACTGAAGCATATGATAGGATGCTTAATGATACCAGTAAAAATATTCAAATAGCCGAACCAAGTAGTAATGTAGAAGATATTGGATTGGTTAATGTGGCAAAAGAGGCAATTAAAGCGAATGTCAAAAGATTGGTTATAGTATCTTCAATATGCGCCAAGTGCCAGTTTGGAAAAGAGAATTATGGGGAAACAATTGACAGGGGTTTTGCAAGTTGCGATAGCTGTTATAAAAAACAGACGGGGGAAGAAAGAGTTCGCATATTGTATAAAAATGTTCCCGCAAATATGAGCTATACTATCGTAAGGCCTGGGATGTTATCTCCTGGCGAAAGAAGAGGCCCTAAGGAAGTAGAGTTTAATCAGGGTGTTTCAAAAAGCGGCATTATATCAAGAATTGATTTGGCAGATGTTTTAGTGGCTGCTGCAAAAACTAACAAAGGGGCGCAAAAAACTTTTGAAGTATATTACAAAGATACAGCGCAGCCGGTAGATATGTATAAATCTCTAAAAACTTGCAAGGAGATGGGTAAGAGTGTTAAAGAATGTTTCTTTGGCGAAGGCTATAATAACACAGAGCCCTTATCAATTGATAAAATGCTAAATACGACTATTAAAGGCACTATATTTCCATCGGGCAACGAAGTATCCGGAGATAATTATGAAAAAATGTTAAATAGCCTTACAAAAGATGTATATGAAACCTACGACATAAATGTCTTAATGTCAAAAGATATCATATGACATCAATAATATATATAAATATTATAGTATATATATATATAAAATGAAAAAGTATATTATTTTATCGCTATTGTTAATCAATGATTCTCTTTCATTCTCAACGATATCAAATCTAAATAATTTCAGACTTAGAAAGAATGTTGCTACACTTAGGGATATACCAAGTGCTTCAAATATACAACGTAGGGAAGTTTTTAGAATTGCAAGGGCTATTAGTATTCCATATGTATTCGGTAATTTTATTGATATCGCAAATGCAGCTAAAAAAGAAGATAAGAGCATTGAATCTCTAAGAGAAGAAGCTAACAGAATTATTGAAATTATTGAAGTACAAAAAGACACTTTCAATCTCCCTGTAATAGCTGAAGCTAACAAAAATATACTGATAGACAGCAATAGCGCGACAGCTGGCAGTGGAGCTGGAGCTGGAGCTGGAGCTGGAGCTGGAGCTGGAGCTGGAGCTGGCGCAGGCACGGACGCTGATAGGGATAACTTTATGACTATTAAGGAGGCTAAAAATATTAGCGAGAAGGAAGATATTAAGAATACCTTGAATATTATTCTGGATGATTTTAAAAAGAATGGAAATGAAAGGCCAGAAGAAGCACTTAGGACTCTTCAATCCTTCTGTTCTGATTCTAATGTAATTAAATCAAAAGATACCTCTAAACTGAGACAGCTATTTGCCGACGGAAAATATGGGATTTTTCTGGGTAAGTTTGATAACTATTATATTACAAATTATAACAAAATATATGATACGGATGATGAAAAAACATATTACGAAGTAGATATTAAGCTTGAAGCTCCATATAAAACAATGATATACAATAGCATTCAATTTGATGAGATGTATTATCCTGAAAACTCAGGAGACCCTTGCTATATCATTTATAGATGGATATTCGTAAAAATAAATGATAAATATATGATTGATGGTTGCTATCTTCTCCACAAACCCAGTCTATAAACGTGGCTGTATAGCAGGTTCAATATTTTTCAAAGGAATATTAACGTTAGTAGTAGCATCGGTAGCCGCTCTCTCGTTTTCTAATTGTGTAAAAGTAGTTCCTTTATAACTCCCCAATATTAATTCGCTCTTTTTTATTTGATTATCTCGCAAATATTTAACAATTACCTTGTCGCCTGGGCGATATTTCTTTAATATTACATTCAAATCATTGGGATTGTCTATATCGCTGTCATCAATAGATAATATAATATCGCCTATGCTCTCTATTCTCTGCGTTTTATTATTTTTTACAACTCCTCTCAATCCCGCATCGTATGCTGGTGATTTATCGGGAACTTCAAGAATTAGCAAGCCCTTATCAATTATAGGGATGCCGCTTTTTTCAGATTCTAATACAGAAGGATTTCTCTCCATATATGATATTCCCAAAATAGCCTTTTTGACAAAACCAGTTTCAATAATATCCGTAATAGATTTCAAAGCATTTGCAATAGGTATCGTAAATCCTATGCCAGCAGAAACTCCGGCACCAAGAGATGCTGTATTTATACCAAGCAATTCTCCCTTGCTATTTAGCAGAGGACCACCGCTATTTCCGGGATTTATTGCGGCATCTGTCTGTAAAACATTATATATCTTGCGACCTGTAGGTGCTGTTATCTCCCGATTAGTAGCCGAGATTATACCAGCGGTGAATGTATGGTCTTGGCCGAAAGGATTCCCGATAGCATAAGCATTTTCGCCTACACTCGGTTTAACATTCTTATTGTATTTAATAACTTGTAAATCCGCCTTGCTATCCACATCAATTTTGAGTACTGCTATATCAAGGTCGGGATCAATCCCTGTCAATTTAGCTTTATAGTTCTTCTTAACATTATTTTTATCTGTTATAGTGATTATAGCGTTATCTACCTTGTTTATTACATGAAAGTTAGTTATAATATGCCCTTCCTTATCCCACAAAAAGCCTGTACCAACGCCCTTTGGCAAATCCTCCTTATTCAGATTATATTTATCAGCCATCGCAGTATATTCGGTGCTTATATAGCAAACCGATGGGATTGAATTATAAAATATATTAGATTGCTTCTTTTCAATATTAGGCAACACATTATTATACAAATATATAGAATTGATGCCTAATAAGTTCGTACTTAAATACATTAGTAATATATTACGCCTATTATAAAGCTCGCTTGTCCCACCATTATCGCCTTTACACATTTTGAGAGCCAATGGCTTTCTTAGCATTTTATTATACGGATAAAGATAAGATTCTCCAAAACTGGAAAATAATAAAAAAACATATATTACAAAATTACAGCGATTACCAAACATTCTTTTTCTAACATAATTATTATAATAGCTGTAATATTTATATAATTGCATTATTACATAATTGCAATTATATTAAGAGATTTGCTTCCAGGTTTCTCCGCAGTGTTCGCATACATATAGATATTTCATATTCTTATTGTCATATTTGATATATATAACTTGTTTTTTGTCATCAGGGGCATTACAATTCTCATTCGAGCAATTAATTAAAGGGTCTTTGATTCTTCTAAGAGTAGGGTCATAACGCAGATACTTATTAACGTGCTGATTATACAGTAAGTCATCTCCGCTGTAAAAAGTTTTTGAGATGTTAATAGCAGTATTAACAGTCTCTACTTTTTCAAAATCACAGTGCTTGCAAAATTTTACCAACTTTTTTTCCTCGTTTGATTTAACATATAACATATTATCGCATATTTCGCAGAACTCCATTTTATTATAGTAATAAGAAAATTAAATCTTATATAATCAATTTTTATCATAGATATCATAGATATCATAGATATCATATACATACCCTATCAATTATCATCGTCTTCATTTTCCAGTTTATAGGCAATTCCGCGCCATCCCTTATTATCATATGGGACACATAGAAGTTTCTCAAAATATGCCTTCAATTGATTCCTGTCGGGGCACTTTTTACCCTTAACAACATTGGAAGTGCACCAAATACGGAAATCATTATATAGTTTAGTTATCGTAACCCTTGGCTCTCTAATCTCTTCGTCAATGATAATCTTTTCGCTAATAAATTGCCCGATGATATCATTGTTCTGCTTATAACTCTCAGTGGCTATTCTTACCTCACAAGGCTCCACGATAGATGATGGATTAATATTCTTATGTCTTTCAATTAGCATACTTATGAAAATCTCCTTCCACTTATCAAACTTATCAGTCAATTCCAAATCCATATGAAACTCATTTTTACTGGGAACAGGATTTTCACAGAATCTACTAGAGAAATTGCAAACCTTAATACGCCTCCAAGTACCGCCATCATCGCTGGGAACCTCTGGCAATTCATTGCAAGTCAAAATCATCTTAAATTGTGGCTTGAACTCATAAGGCTCTTTAAACAATGTTCTTACCAAAATCCTATCCTGTCCCGAAAGCTCCTTCATAAGACCAATATTTAGCCTTTCATTCTCACTCGGCTCCTGCATAACCGCAAATCGTCTTCCTTTAGTCCTCTCCAATTCACTTTGTGCTGCATTACTCGCCGCCCGTTTTTGTGTCAATAGAGCTATAGGCAAGATACAATAATATTCACCAATCGCCTTTTGAATTAAATCTAACATTTTGGATTTACCATTACTGCCCTGTCCGGTAAATATATAAAACCGTTCTTGTGATATGCTACCATCCAAAATACACGATAGAATATCCATAACATAATTTCTCAGATTTTTATTAGTAAATATCTTCGCGAAGAAATCATTGATATCGGCAATCTCAGGAAGGTCGCTATTATATTTGACATAGCTATTTTTAGTAGATAACAATATATAATCATCAGGCATCCCGTCACGAAATATATGTAGCTTCAAATCATATACTCCATTCTCAAATCCTATCAAATGCGAGCGGCTATCTAGCAACTCCTCAAACTTATCATCGATGAATAGCGTCCGGCATTCTTTCATAATAGAATCCTTGAAACTCGCATTTTTCAATTGCTTCGCGATACTAATACATTTTTTACTCTTCTCCTCATTAATCGTTTTCATAATAGGATCCTCACAATGTTCAGCGTAATGCTGACTCCGTTCCATAAACTTCTTACAAATATCAACGCTCAATATCTTTCTCAATTCCAGACCTTCGCGCGCTCTTACCCACTTGTGCTTCTCTCTATCATATTTATACCAGTTATCCTTAGTAATCGCTTTAAATTCATCTTTAAATATCGCATATACGACACATGCAATATCAAAGTGCGAACCATCGCTACCCAACGCCTCGTCAATAAGCCTGATGATAGATTTATTGACGACATCATTATATTTCGTCAAATTATCTTGTTTCGCCCACCATCTCAAAGTACCGATTCCCATATTATCCTTTCGCATCTTGTCCCACAATTGCTGACATTCCCCCTCAATATATACGCTGCTAATTTTGGAGAAATCTACCCATGTCTCCAAGAGCCTGTAATCAATATTACGCAATACCCAGCCAAGATTAATCCAATCCGTATAATTATCCGCGCGGCTCGTAGATAGACATTCATTCACAAGCTTTTTAATAAATATCAATTCGTCCTCTGACACATACCTCTTATCATTATTTAATGCCTTCCCCAAAATATTATTCTGAACCTTGCTTTTCAATTTTTGATCGAGAGCCGGCAAAATATGCTTGCTATATTGCGTAATTTCCGTTGCGAACTCTTCTTTAATACAATTGATATCATAATTCATCTTTTTTCGCATAGAAAATAGCTTGATGAATTTTATTTCATCGCGAGCATTTAAACTATATTCTATTTTATCCGTTTTATCTCCGACATATTTATATATTGAAGATACGCGATAAGTGTCGCAATCCGGCTTTTTACTACCATACATTTGCCAACAATTTACATCAATAATTGCCTTATCCACAATAGATTCATAGTCATTACAAATTGGCAAATCCTTAAAAATAACATCACCAATATCTATAATCTTTCTTCTAATAAAATGCTGAGCATTATTAGCAATAATAATATTCGGAAAGATAATATGAATGCCGTCCTTCAACTTATTTCTGAACTCAACAGGATTCGGCTTTTCCATAACATATGCAATTTTATCCTCTTCGGATATATTCAAATATTTATTAATTATGCTAAAATAACTATCAACAATTTTGTATATATTTTCATCGCCGTATAATCTCTCATATTTTTTGTTATTATTTAAAGAAGAGTTTGAAGATTGGGAACTGTAAAGTCCGGATTTATCATCAGGAATAGTAAAACGAAAATCTATATCTACGCGCAAGGGACTCGGTTCTAAGGGTTTTTCTGTGAAATACAAAGGGACACCATTCGTCAAGGCTAAACTATATAAATTGATGAACTCCTCGTAATTTTCATCAGGTATATTTAAACTAACTTTTGGTGAACCTATGCTTGTATTTGTGAATATTTTCACCCCTTTCTCTACACGATATTTATTTATAAAAGAGCGCAAATCTTCGTTTATACCCATACTTATAAATATATTACTTTATATATATATCAATTTTTATTTTTATACATATTTTTACATTTCAATATTTTTATTTTAGAGCTTTTTAACCATAATATTTTATAGCTTTTTAACCATAATATTTTATAGCAATAATATAGATTATAATATTTTTTTATTATGGAAAAAAATGCAGATAAAAAAAATAAAAGCTTGAAGAATACCAAATATTGTAGTCCCAAAAATATTAACAATCCTACGCTATTCAATAAGAAAACGCTCATCCTATTAATAGATACATGGAATGCCTGCAAAGATAACAAAGGCGGGGCAGCGATTGCCGATAAAATAGAATATAAAAAGTCATTTAATGTCGCTAAATTATCCGAGCTATTGAATGCCAAAATAAAGCCTATATGTAATGATAAGGAATATTGGTGTTGGCCGAGTGCTATTAAAGAGATGACAAAGGATTCAAAGACGAAGGAAATTATCAAAAAGATTGAGGAGAATGAATTGCGTCCCGAGATGCCCCTTGAATGGTATAAGAATCCTATTGAATGGCTCTCTAATTATGATATAGAGGATGTAATGATACAGTATAATAATGATAAAAAATATAAATACTGTTTTTTGGGAGTTTTTCCAATAGATTTCTCGGAACAAGATAGTTTCGGAAGATGCCTTTACAGCCAAATATGTTCTTTGGATATCAATAAATATATTAATAAAAATATAAAATACCTCGGGCTTATTACAAATCTTGATAAACACGATGAGCCTGGGTCTCACTGGACTTCTACATTCATCGTATTAGACCCTAAAATAAAATGTTATGGAGCTTACTATTACGACAGCAATGCTATAAATACCCCTTCGTATGTTTCTAAGTTTATTAACAATATAAAAGCGCAATTGAAAAAAAAATATCCAAATAATGTTTTTAAAATTCATACTAATAATATTAAGCATCAGAGGAAGAATACTGAGTGCGGAATGTTCTCTATGGCTTACCAAATAAGATGGCTAAATGCTTTGTTAAAACACAAGGAGTTGAAGTTTAAATCTCCGTACGAATATTCAAACTTTGTTGGGTATATAATTAACGATAATAAAATTAAGGACGAATCTATGGAAGAAAGCCGAACATATCTATATCGCCCGAATTTCAAGAAATACATCAAGGACCGAAACATAACAATCTAATACGCGACAATATCAAGAGATACTAGGAGATATCGGGGATATATCTATGATATAAACATCTATTTTCTATATTATATTATAATAATGGGGGTAATAGATGATTTTAGACAAGAGAAAAACAAAATGGTGATAAATGTAGCTACTGAGAAAATGATAATGGATAAATATAATTTAAATATAGATAAATTGGAGTTGAAGGGAATTGTAGAAAAAGTTATAATTTCTATATGCAATGATGCAATTTTAATAAAAAGAATCGGCAAACTGATAGAATTGAATACAATAGCCCTGACAAAAATCAAGGATTATATAGAGGTTAATATTATTAATAAAAGCGCGAATAGCGCAAATACAGTAATTAGTGATGAATTAAAAACAAGTGATGATGTAATAGATAGCATTAATAAATATAATACCGACGAGCTATTGTCAAAAGTAATAGAGTTAGAAGAAAAGAGAAAAACCGTAAATACACTGGCATCCGCGGAAAATGCAAATATCAATATATCTTCAGAGCATTCTTCTACAATATCTGCAGGCACCCCTAATACTACTATAGGAATACCTGGTACTCCGGGGACAACTCAACAATCACCTTCTATATCCTATACATCATTTCAGCCTACACAAACATATCAGAAGTATTCACTTGTTAATAATGTTAATGTTGAAAATCTTGAAACTATCGCGTATATTATTGAAAAAATGGAAAGTATTATGAATAACAAGAAGAATATCAATTATAAAACCCTTATAATTAATAGCTATAATAGAGATTGGACCATATATAATAATAGAAATAATTTATCACTATCTATAAATATTGATTTAACTAAAAATATCATTGAACCTAAAAAGCTTTTAATGCCTAAATATGTCAAAAACATAACACCTTATATAACAATGACTATCAATGATGGGAAAAAAACACAGAAATTCCAATTTATTTTAAGCGTCTCCGCTACGACTGCTACGACTGCTACGACTGCTACGACTGCTACGACCGCTACTGATGTTGTCGGTACAGGAGGAAACTGGGATACCTGGACAATAATGAATAATGAATTGGAGACAATAAATAATATTATACAGCTAAATAACAAAGAATGGGTTATATCATTCACAGACTTTTTAAATAATGAACTGGAATTAGGCTGTGACTGTATAAATATCAATAGAATTACCAAAACATTCAATGATAACCAATATAATATTATTACGGAAAAAACTGATATGTTAGGATATAGTGGTTATCATCTTGATTTGATTAACAAATATGACAATATCCTATTAAAAACAAGCGATGATAATGATATCCTATTGAAGGTTTTAGAGATTGATGATAACAACATAACAGTATTATATAAAGATGACAAAGATGACAAAGATGTGCGAGGAATTTGGGGTCCGGGAGGGACTATAACGGATATAACAGAAGCATATTTGCTCAATTGCAAAGCTCAATACAGTATAATATTAGCTTATCATTCGCGCATATACAAGTAAATATAGCAATTATTGCTATTACATTAGTAATATTAGGGTTCCTGAGAATATAAATATGAGCATAGATATTATATCAAGTCTGTATTGTAATTTTATTTTTTCGTCTTTTGTCAGGTTATTTTCAAATTCGCCAGACAATATATTATCAAAATTGAATGTATATATATAATTATATATATGTGTGTAATCTAAAATATCTCCTAAATTATTAATAAAGTTATCTGTTTGTATTATTATGATAACGAGAAGCGAAAATATTATAAATAACATAATGTGTAATATAATTCCCGGAGTATTTATGTGCATATTTAAATAATTAAATACAATTCGTAGTTTATACGAATCAAGATTGACAAATGCCGTAAATAATAATAATATTAAAATGTAAAAGACAGCGTATATTAATATGGCATATCGCAGGGATTTAACAATATTATAATCTATTAAAAACTCAAATAATACCATAATCATCGTGCGAATTGCAAACATTAATGCGAGGAAAACGACCTTGTCCTGAAAAGTAATTTTGAGAACTATCTCTGGATCCAAATCGTATAATATTACCTTATTTTTCAGCTTCTCGCCTTCGTTAATATATGTAAGAGGATTCTTGTCCTTCTGATTATTATAATAAGCCTTAACGCCATCGCTATAATCATTCCATATCTGCTCGTATAATGTTTCCTTCTCATTATATTTTTTCCCAGAAGCATTATCGGAACCGATATCTTTATCGTCGTCATTATCAAATACCGTTTTCAATTCGGCGATAAATGCGAATAAATTGTTGTCGCCTTCCGACTTTCCCTGTCTAATTAATTTATATAAGTTTCCTTCCAACAATCCTCTTAATTTATCCTTTTCTTCTTTATCTTCTTTAGCTCCTCCTCCATATAGAGCACCTCCTCGCGGGTAACGAGGATTATTTATACCCTGTCCTTGAGACTTTGTAATCTCCTTTTTATCGTTGATTTTTTTTGCATTAGAAGTAATATCAATTTTGATATCTCCTAATTCCTTATCTATCCTATCAATTTCCTTATTGTAAACTTCAATAATTTCATTATTATTATTAATCTGAGGATTATCATCTATTATATATTTGAGCTGCCCGACCTTTATGATATTTTTAACAAAATCATTGTATTCTGTGGCATACGGCAGATTTATATCTATACATGCTTTGTATAATTTTCTCAATTCATCCTTAATAACTTTTAAAGAAGCCGTTAATTGTTTTTTTCTTTCTTCTAAATTTTTACTTTTTTTCTCATTTTCCTTATTCTGATTTTCTAATTCTTCAAGTTCTTTCTTCGTCTCTTCGCTCGCTAATTCATTTGTTCCAATACCATAAGAAACCCTATAATTTTTAATTTCTGCATTAATCACTTCTCCGTGATCTGACAACTCTTGTGATATCGTATCAAAATTAGTTTTTATACTTTCTCTTTCTGTGTTTTTTTCTTCTTTATTTTTTTTTTCAGTACTACTTAATGCTTTTAATGAATTATTAAAATTTAGCAGTTCTGTTAATTTTTTCCCATATTTATCTATTTTTACTCTAATTTTATCTATCGCAGTTATTTTATCAGCCTTCTTATCAGCCTTCTTATCATCATCCTCTTTGGTATTAGTATTTTCATTTTCTATCGCACTTATTTTTTTATGAATATCTGCAAGAAGCTTCTGATATGAATCTATTTTTTTCTCATTATCTTTTATGTTATCCATTATTTTATTCTTTATCTCTTCGGTATTATCTATACTTGCTTCTGCATCTTCTTGGCTTTTAATAACTAATTTAATTAAATGTTTTATCTCACTTTCATCTTTTATAAATTTACCATATTCTTTTGCCAAATTTATATATATCTCTGTGAGATTTTTTAAATATTCTTTCCCGGGATTTCCTGGCATTTTATCACCAATACCTTGTTTTTGATTCCCTTGATTCCCTTGATTCCCTTGATTCCCTTGATTCCCTTGATTTTTAATATTACCAGAAACTGCATTCTGATATGCACCACCAATCATTTCCGAATTTGTTTTTAGTGCTTCAAGTGCTGTTTTTAGTGCTCCAAGTGCTGTTTTTAGTGCTTCAAGTTCTGTTTTTAGTTCATTAAGTTTTTCTGTTGTATCATTTTTATCTTTTGCAACTACTTCTTTTACTTTTGCTGCTTTTGCTGCTGCTTCTTGTGCTTTTGCAACTACTTCTTTTACTTTTGCTGCTTTTGCTGCTGCTTCTTGTGCTTTTGCAACTACTTCTTTTACTTTTGCTGCTTTTGCTGCTGCTTCTTGTGCTTTTGCTGCTTCTGCTGCTTCTGCTGCTGTTTCTGCTGCTGCTGCTGCTGCTGCTGCTGCTGCTTCTGCTGCTTCTGCTGCTTTTGCTTCTGCTGCTGCTTCTGCTGCTGCTTCTGCTTCTGCTGCTGTTTTTACTGCTGCTGCTGCGTCTGCTACTGCTTTTTCTGCTGCTGCTTTTTCTGTTGCTGCTTTTTCTGCTGCTGTCTGTGCTGCTGCTGCTTTTTCTGTTGCTGCTTTTTCTGCTGCTGTCTGTGCTGCTGCTGCGTCTGCTACTGCTTTTTCTGCTGCTGCTTTTGCTGTTGCTGCGTCTGCTACTGCTTTTTCTGCTGCTGCTTTTTCTGCTTGTGTCTGTGCTGCTGCTGCTTTTTCTGCTGCTGCTGTCTGTGCTGCTGCTGCGTCTGCTACTGCTTTTTCTGCTGCTGCTTTTGCTGCTGCTGCTTCTGCTGCTTTTGCTGCTGCTGCTTCTGCTGCTTTTGCTGCTTTTGCTGCTGCTGCTTCTGCTGCTTTTGCTGCTGCTGCTTCTGCTGCTTTTGCTGCTTTTGCTGCTGCTGCTTCTGCTGCTTTTGCTGCTGCTGCTTCTGCTGCTCCTATCGCTTCTGTTGTTTTTACTAATGCTATTTGAATTGTTTCTGCTGCTGCTGCTTCTGCTGCTGTTTTTACTGCTGCTGGTGCTGCGTCTGCTGCTGGTGCTGGTGTCTGTGCTCCTGATGCCTTTTTCATTATAATATTTAGGGATTTTATAATCGCTAAATATCTATTACTATCGTCAATCATCCTATCTTTAATTTTTTCTATGAATTTGTTAAAATCACCAAATGTAATATTACCTTTATCAATTTTGCCGTTTATTTTGTTAGGAGTTCTTTTAAAAAACTGTTCTGTTATTTCAGCTAATTTATTGACAGTCTTTTTGCTTTGCATTTCAGTAATATATTCATCTATTTTTTTATTATTAACAATCCCTTCTAATATATTTTTATCAATTTCTAAATAAGCTTTACGTCTAAATTGTTCATCATTCCCAACTGCTTCAAAAAATTTATTTAAATCAATATTTAAATTAGGTTGTTTTATCTGCCCCGGACCCCCTCCCTTTTTTAATGTAGTTAAATTATTAAATATTTGAGCTCTTTTATTAATTTCACACAGTATTTGATTAAAAAGGTTTTTATCATAATCTATTTCGCATATATCTTTAGGAGTTTTTTTTGGTTTAGGAGGAGGTTCTTTTCCATTAACTTCTTTTAAAATCGCTTTAATTGGTTTTTTAAGAACCTTCTTGTTTCTACCTATTTTAATCTCATATATTATAGCAAGTTTATCATAAATATTATCTATCAAATCATATTTTACATCATCATCTCTGCTAATAACATCATCCTTTAATTTTTCTACCTTTTTAGTAAATTCTTTATAAAAATCTAAAATCACCAAATCGTCTATGTCCTTATAATTACTCTTCTTAAATATACCATTTAGCTTATTTAAATCGTCGTATATTTGCGATTTTTCTTGAAAATCATAATTAGTATAATTATATTCCAATAATGGTTTAAAATAAACAGGGTTTCCACTATTATCTAATATTTTAATAACCGGTATATAACCATAGTTTATTGAACTATCTCTATAATTTTTTCTCAACCCTATATCGCCATTAAATATATCATCAGGTATCTCTATATCTGTGTTTTTTTCAGGGTTTTCTTTATATTTTTTCTCTATATGTTCTTTTAATCTTTTAATTGCTATTCCATCATCACCTTCTCCTTCAATAATTTTATATATTATTTTATTCATAATCACATCACCAAGAACATCAACACCGCCTTTGCATATTTCTTCTTCGCCTATATTTTCTTCCAATGTCCATCTTCTGTAATTGTATCTGTATTTATTTTTGAATTCAAGTTGAAAGTATTTTATCAAATCTTTTATCAAATCAACTCCAATTTTCGTATTATCCGATAGAGTTATATATTTTGAATTATAATCATTTTTATTTAAACTTTTTAATGCCTCAATCCTTTTATTTGACATAATTTAATAAACTCTATTATAATTAATAGATATAACTTTTTATTAAAACTTCGTTGCTATTATACTTGTTAGTACCCAAATAAATATAGTAAATAATGATAGTGATTTTGACAGTTTTTTTCGTTCTTCGTATGATATAATATTCTTGTCCTTATCGTTGTTCTCTTCTTCAATATAGGTGCTCTTCTTTATATTTAAAATTATAGGCACTATTAATAGCACGCATATTATACAAGAATGTACTAATAATCTCGTTATTCCATTTGTTCCCATATAGAAATAATAAAATACCGAGCGAATGCTATTCATAAAATTATCAAAGTTCATATAATCTACCTTCGTCGTATTATCAATATTTACAAATAATACTATAAACCAAAATATAGCAAGGTATATAACGGCGTAATAAAAAAATCCTTCTTCAAAACTCTTAATTATATTAATATCAACCGACCATTGAATAAGTATTAGCGATAAATATCTAATAAAAAATGTTGTTATTATAAATACGAGCCTATCTTCTATAGTCAATTCTAAATAATTAAAAGTATTCTCTGGGTCATTCTCAAACTCTATTATTTTTTTCTTAATATCCTTATCAAATTTTGCTATAATTTCAGTTTTACCTTCAGCATCTTCTATATCTATGTCATCATAATATTTATCAATTTGATTATTAAAATCGGTTATTTTGTCGCCAGTATCTTTGTCTGAATTTGGATTCTTTTCATTAATATTTTTATTAAGCTTTGATATATTGGGCATATCATAGTCTTTTTTTAAGACATCTCTTAGCTTTGATTCCTTGTAACCTTCTAATACGCCGTCTCCGCCGCCTCCGCCGTCTCTACGGTCGCTTTTGCTACTGCTTCTGTTCCCTCTGCCACTGCCGCCTGTTGTCTTATCTAGTTTATTATTATAATAAATTAGCTCGGATAATAATTTCTTTTCCATACCATTTAAATCTTTGATGGCATTCAGCTTCGTATATACTTTCTTAATAATCTTAGGATTCTTGTTATATATTTTTAAAAGTTCAGTATAGAATCTATATCGTGAATTATAGTTCCTTTTCAAATCTATATCTTGAATCAATATATCAGCAGGTGATATATCATATGCATCTTCATCGTCATCTTTATCGGGGTCATAGGTGTTATTATTGAATATATTGGCAAACTTAATTTTTTTATCCATTATTAATTAAAAATAATACTTCCTTATAGGTATTATAGATAAAAATAATAATTATAACTATAAATATAGCTATAGCGGAATGAGCTATTATGAACTATGAACTATATAAAACATCTTGAATATTATAGCAAATAGGAGCAAGGCAAATAGTACAAAGGATAATATATAATTAAAGGCAGACGAATAATAATAGTAGAATATATACATAAAACTAAATATTACTATTGTCCAGAATATTATTAGTATTATAATAAAAGGAGTCGTATGTAAATTATTGTATATAGAGTGTTTGCTCCTAAAACCCTTAATCAGTCTATCTAACTTTGCAGACAATTCCTTTTTATAATCCATACCAGGTTCGAACTCTTTTGCGTAATCTTCTTTTGTAAATGTGTTGTTTTTAGATATTCTATTGAAGTTTCGCGATAACTCTTTATAATTAAAAGGTATATATGATGCCGGCATATTATCGCAAGGGAATATTCCGAATAAATATAAATACTTCGTATTAAATTTCGGGCTATATGTTGTATCCGTAAATATATTTGACAGTAATCTATATCTATATTCCTCGTCTATATTTTCTTCCTTAGAATACAACATATAATTGTAAGGTTGTTGAAATTCCTTTAATATTTCACTATCCGCCATTATTATAAATACCCCCTTTATTTAATGTATTAAAATATTTTATTATTATGTAATCCAATTGAATAAATAATTCCTAACATAATCAAATTTACCGTGTAATTAGTGGCAAAATCATAACTTACGCACTGATTGGCTTTGTGTAAAATATTAATATGATTATCGTGTGCATCCCCATTCTTATTTTTTATATTACTTGTGCCTACTTCTGCACTCCCTTTTGCACTCACTTCTGCACCGGTACCTCCTTCTTCATTCATAATAACATCTCTATTATCAACTTGGTAGCAAATAGTCTTAACAACATTCTCTAAATAATTATCACTAATATTAGTGACATTTATATTATAGGTTTCTATAATATTTGTATAAACATACATAACATCTGCCACAGTAGCCGTAGTATCTGGCTGAGTAGCCGTAGTATCTGGCTGAGTAGCCGTAGTAGCCGCAGAAGTAGCCGCAGAAGTAGCCGCAGAAGTAGCCGCAGAAGTAGCCGCAGAAGTAGCCGCAGAAGTAGCCGCAGAAGTAGCCGCAGAAGTAGCCGCAGAAGTAGCCGCAGAAGTAGCCGCAGAAGTAGC
>Ga0315909_10004333_pt1 | contig 16822 bp, 22 predicted proteins | sample LakEriMetagenome_11_FD_203527 | JGI IMG/M metagenome (GOLD analysis project Ga0315909, IMG submission 203527) | Freshwater fungal communities from buoy surface, Lake Erie, Ohio, United States - Buoy 2 MA125 | ecosystem: Environmental > Aquatic > Freshwater > Lake | place: USA: Lake Erie, Ohio...
GCGTGAACGGCATGTCCATCGTGGACGAATGCAAGGATGCCATCGCACTAGCCCGGGCTTGCGAGTTGCACGGGGCACGCTTTTTTGCGGCCGGTGCCCGCCCCGGGTTTGTTCTTTCGACCGAGGGCCAACTCAACGCCGAGGCCCGCGAGCAACTCCGCTCGCAGTGGGACCGGCGTCACGGAGGCGTCGGCAACAGCCACAACACGGCGGTCCTCACGGGCGGGCTGAAGCCCTACGACATTCCGCAGGCCAGCAACACCGACAGCCAGTTCATCGAACTGCGCCGCTACCAGTTGGAGGAGATCGCGAGGCTGTTCCGCATCCCCGGCTCGCGGCTTGGCATCGCGGCGGACAGCCCCGACTCCGACATCGCGTTCGTGACGCACTGCATCATCCCGTGGCTGCGCCGCTTTGAGTCGGCGTTCATGAGGGACTTGCTGCCGGATGACGATCGCTATCTGGTCGAGTTCGACGTGCGTGGGCTGCTGCGTGGCGATGCCGCCAGCCGCTCGGCGTTCTATCGGGCCATGTGGGACATCGGCGTGGTCAGCACGAACGACATTAGAGCGACCGAGAACCTCGACCCAGTGGAAGGCGGCGACGTTCGCTATCGCCCGCTCAACATGGGAACGCTCGGCGAGCAGCCGACCGCGACCGACGTGCTGTCCCAGCAGCAGCCAGACAGCGGCATCGACGGGCAGGCGGTCGAAGGCGGGCTGGCCGCTGCGGCTGCCGACTCGGTTCCGACCAGCGAGGCACCGGCGCAGCCCGAGGCACCGCAGGTCGCCGACGTGTCGCTCAACGGCGCACAGATCACCGGCCTCATCGCCATCATCGCTCAAGTCCCCGCTGGCCTGCTCACCAAGGAAGGCGCTGCGGCCCTCATCGCCGCGTCGTTCCCGAGCATCTCCGATGCTCAAGTCGCGGCGATCCTTGCGGGGGTGTCGGCTGGCAATCCCGCAGGCAGCGTGCAGCCTCCGCAGGCCGCTCCTGCCCCAGCCGCACCGCTCGGTCGGTCGCTGCCCGAGTCGCGGGCCATGACGATCAGCATGGACTTCGACCGTACGTTCGCAGCCGACCCGCAGATGTGGGGCGAGTTCGCCACGCAGGCGGTCGCGGATGGCAATACGGTCGTGATGATTTCCCGCCGTCCCGAGGCGGATCGCCAGACCGTGCTCGACACGCTCGGTGACTACGCTTCCGCGTTCTCGCAAGTCCTGCTCGTCGGCACCGACACGCTCAAGGCCGATGCCGCCGAGGCCGCAGGCATCAGCGTGGACGTGTGGGTCGATGACTCGCCGCAGACGATCACCGACAAGCCGGTGAAGCGGAGCCGCAAGAAGAAGAATCCCGATGGCGAAGTATGACCACATCGACTTCTCGCCGCCCGCTGGTGTTCGCGACGAGGCCGCGAAGGGGCTGGCGTGGCGCGACGAGTTCAACCGTGGCGGCACGGCGGTCGGCGTGGCCCGCGCCCGCGACCTTTCCAACGGCACGAACATTTCGCCAGACACGGCGAAGCGGATGGCGAGTTACTTCGCCCGCCACGAAGTGGACAAGCAAGGGCAGGGATGGAGTCCCGGCGAAGACGGGTTCCCGAGTGCTGGCCGGATTGCGTGGGCCTTGTGGGGCGGCGATCCGGGACAGGCGTGGGCGAGCAAACTGACCAAGCAGATTGACGCGGCAGACAACAACGACAGGAGCATGGCGATGAACATCGAGCGACGTTCGCTGATCCTTGACGAGATCGAGTCCGACACCCCGCTGCTCGCGGTCGAGACGCGGAGCGAGGAAGGCAGCGACGAGTCCCGCGAGTGGATCGTCGGCTATGCGGCGAAGTTCGGCGTGCTGTCGCTCGACCTCGGCGACTTCGTGGAGCGGCTGGACCCCGGTGCGTTCTCGCTCGTCTCCGAGCGGCGTGGCCGCAAGAAGCCGCTCCAAACCCGCGCGCTGTGGAACCACGACGCCAACTTCCCGCTGGCCCGCTATCCCGACACGCTCAAGCTCTCGGTCGATGACGTGGGCCTGCGGTACGAGTTTCCCGTGCCGGACACGACCTATGGTCGCGACATCGCCGCGAACATTCGCGCCGGAATCGTGAAGGGCAGTTCCTTCGCGTTCCAAGTCGCGCCGGGCGGTGACGATTGGAGCATGGAGGAAGGCCGCAGCGTGCGGACGATCAAGCGCGTGGACTCTTTGATCGACGTGTCCCCGACCACGTTTCCGGCGTATCCCGACTCCGACGTGGCTGTGGCGAAGCGATCCTACGATGCGTTTCGGCAGTCGCTGTCCGCGATTCGCGAATCAAGGACAGTTGCAGCGTGTAAGGCCAACGAACTCCGCGAGTACCTCAAGCAGCATGGCCGCTAAGACGGGCGATCCGTGTTCCAAGTGCCGCGACGGCAAACTGCTCGTCGCATCGAGCCAGCAACAGGGCGAATACCAAATCCGGTATCTGCGATGCCGGTGCTGCGGCGCGACTGACAAGCACGTCCTCGCCGCCGCCGAGGTTCGCCGCACCAAGGCGGGCTGAGTCTTTTACTCTCGCTCGCCGTGCGTCTGCATGGGTGTGGGCTGCGATCCGTAGTTTCGACCGTAGGCGATGCGTCCGCGTCGCCACGAATCGAACTAGGAGAGATCGCCGTGGACAAGATCAAGGCACTGCTGGACGAACTGGCGAGCGTGACCGCGCAGATTCAAGCCGCGATGGAGCAGGAAGAGGCTCCCGCTGCGGAAGGTGACGCCGAGGCGGTTGCCGCCGAAGAGAACTCCCTTCGCTCGCTGATGAGCCGTGCCGACGCAATCAAGGCCAAGATCGACTTCTTGGAGAAGGTCGCGGAGAAGGAAAAGGAACTGCGTTCCGTGCTGGAGCGCTCCGCTCCCGCCAAGGCGATCGAGACCCCCGAGGCGAAGGAGCCGACCGTGGAGAAGCGAACCGAGTACGCCGTGCCGAAGCAGCACGGCAACCTGAAGGCGTTTCGTTCCGCCGAGGCTGCCTACCGTGCCGGTATGCACCTCAAGGGCTACGTCTTCGGCGATGCCGAGGCCCGTCGGTGGTGCAAGGATCACGGCGTCGGCACCGAATACCGCGTGCAGGCCGGTGGCATCAACTCGCTCGGCGGCGTTTTGACCAGCCCCGAGCTGTCCAGCGAGATCATCCGGCTGGTCGAAGAGTTTGGCGTGTTCCCTCAGTACGCCAAGCGGGTCACGATGAACTCCGACACGCTCGTCTTCCCGCGTCGCACGGGTGGCCTCACGGCCCGCCCTGTCGGCGAGAACGTCGAGGTGTCAGCGAGCGACGTGACGTTCGACAACGTCGAACTCAACGCGAAGATTTGGGGCGTGGCGAACCGCACTCCGAACTCCCTGCTTGAAGACTCGGTGGTCGACCTTGCCGATGCCATGGCCGTCGAGACGGCGCAGGCTTTCAGCGAAGCCTTCGACAACTCGGGCTTCATCGGTGACGGCACGCTGGCCTACCACGGTACGACCGGCATCTGCACGAAGATTCTCCTCGCCGCCTACTCGGCGTCGGTCGTGACGGCAACGTCCAACACGACCTTCGGCGACCTGACGATGAAGAACTTCACCGACACGCTGGCTCGGCTTCCGCTGTACGCCCGCAACCGGAACGCCCGGTGGTACATCTCCCCGGCTGGCTGGGGTGCCGCCATGCTGCGGCTCGCCATGCTCCCCGGCGGCTCGTCCGGTGCCGGTGGCAACACCACCGACAACGTGGCGGCTGGCTTCGGCGAGACGTTCCTCGGCTACCCGGTCACGCTGGTGCAGCCGATGGAGTCGGCCCTCACCGGCACGACCGGCAAGGTGGCTGCCCTGTTCGGCGATCTGTCGCAGGCCGCGATCTTCGGCGAGCGGCGGGCCATCTCGATGAAGACCGCCAGCGAGCGGTACATCGAGTTCGACCAGACTCTCACCTTCGCCACCTCGCGGAACGCGATGGTGGTGAACGACATCGGCTCGACCAGCAAGGCTGGCCCGGTCGTGGCCCTCAAGTTCGGCTGATCCTGACACCTTCCCCGGAGACTCTGACAGATGAACCACGTTGCTGCTACGAAGAGCGTCAGCAAGGCCGAAACCTCGGTTGCCCTGACCGCGACGCACTCGCTTGAAATCGACACGCTCGGTTTCGAGTTCGCGTCGATCGATGTCCTGTTTTCGCCGTTCACCTCGGCGACCGGCCCGAACACCGCAGCCAACGTGCTGCGGGTCGCCCAGAGCGATACGAGCGGGTCCGGTCAGGCCAACATCAGCGGCTTCGTCGCTGGCACCGACTTCACGGTCGCTGCCGGTACGACGGCCACCGCTGGCGTCGGCTATGCCCACCGCTTCGACATCGACCTTCGCGGCAAGCGTCGGTACCTGACGGTCTACGCCACCCCGGCCTCGACGTGCGGCGTCATCACGACGTGCCGTCTCGGCAAGGGCGAGGCTGGCCCGATGAGCGCGTCCGAGAAGGGCGTGAGCACGCAGGCGGTCGGCTGATTCGCTTGACACGACGAGCAGAGTAGACGGCGGGGATGGCACAAGCCTCCCCGCCGTTTTCTCGTTTTTGGAAAGTGGAAACTGATGCTGGTGCAAGTCGGCGGCTCGTCGGTGGACGTGCGGTGCGAGGCGATCCTGAGCGGCCCACGGTTCGGCCCGCTCATCAACATCTTCGGCTTCATCGAAGCCATGATGCCGCTGCACATCCGCCCCACGCTGGGGCAGGGAGCGTTCTGGAGTCAGGTTCTGACGCGGATGCTGGAGAAGTTTGAGCCGACCACGGAATACATCATTACGCTGGACATGGATTCGTTCGTCTCCCGCGAGTCGATTGAGCACCTATTCGCCCTTGCGATGACGTTTCAGTGCGATGCCTTGGCTCCGCTCCAGACCAAGCGGGAGGACGGCAGGCCGATGCTCACGCTGCTCGACACGCTCGACAACCCGCCGGAAGACGGCGTGACGCAGGTGCCGAAAGAGTGGTTCGGACACCCCGTCCAGCAGGTCGACACGGCTCACTTCGGCTGCACGATCATCTCGACCGCCGCCCTGCGGCGGATGGCAAAGCCGTGGTTTCACGAACAGCCCGATCCGACCGGGTCGTGGGGGGACGGAAGAATCGATTCCGACATCTCGTTCTGGAAGGCGTTCAAGGCGTGCGGAAACCGCCTCTACATCACGCCGCGCGTCTGCATCGGCCACGGCGAGTATGTCATCACATGGCCCAGCCAAGAGCTTGGGAAGCCTGTCTTCCAATACTGCAACGAATGGCAGGAGACGAGGAAGCCGCCGGAATCTGCATGGAAGGTGGGGTGAGCGATGAAGATACAGATGCTTCGTGCCTACGGGGCGTACAAGGCTGGCGAGGTGCTGGACCTTCCGCAGCGTCAGGCAGAGGGATTGATTGCGTGGGAATACGCCAAGGCGGTTCGCGGCGACCAGCAGAAGATGATCGAGACGGCCAGCGTTGAGCCGAGCCAAGAAACCGCCGACGTGACGCCGAGGAGACGCCGCCAGTGAAACGCTACCGCAGCCTCAAGCGACTGACCGCCCCGGCTGCGGAGCCGATCACGCTAGCCGAGGCCAAGGCTCATCTCCGCGTCGATACGGCCACCGACGATACGCTGATCGCTGGCTACATCACGACGGCGCGAGAGTGGTGCGAAGACTATCTGGATCGGGCTTTGGTGGCCCAGCAGTTGGTCATGCGGCTCGACGCGTTTCCCGAAGAAATCGAGCTTCCTCGCCCGCCGATGATGGCAACCGGCACGGCCACGGCGGTTTCAATCACGTACACGACCGGCGACACGCTCGCTACTGCCACGCTCGCCACGACCTCGTACCGTGTGGACCGCGATGCCACGCCGGGCGTGATCCGCAACGTCTACAACGGGTCGTGGCCGAGCCACTTGCTCGACCAGAACTCGGTGTCGGTCGCATGGTGGGCTGGCTACGGCGACGCGTCAACCGTGCCGCAGCGTGTCAAGACGGCGATCCTCATGTGCGTCCACGAAATCTACGAGAAGCGTGGCGGCGGCGAGATGCCGGATGCCGCCAAGCGGCTGCTCGACAGCGTGTCGTGGGGGTCGTACACATGACCATCGAAGGCCGCATCGGCATCGACGTGCTGTTCCACGACAAGGACGGCACCAACGCCGTCAATGTCCTCTCGCTCGATGACAGTACGCAGTACGCGGCAGGGAAAGCGGCGATGATTTCGCGGACTGTGACCAGCGGAACGATCTCGCTGGATTGGTCGACGTGGCGTGATTCCCAAGGGAATGCGACTTCCATTGGAAATCCGACGCGATTGGCGTTTCGACATTCCGGGTACGGCATCGTCACTCAGACCGACGAAAACGGCGGCCGAGAGACGCGGTTTGTCTCGACGTCTGGCGAAGCAGTTGTGATTCCTGTGAACCCTGCGTACTCGATCGAGGTTCAAACACTCGGAGGACCGGCCACCTTGACCGCGATCATCTACGGTGACGCATGAGCATCGAAGGCCGCATCACCGTTGACGCGTTGCTGCTCGACCGGTCCGGCACCGCGCGGCTGAAAGTTCTGTCGATGGAATCGTCGACGGAGTACGCCAGCGGGCAGGCCATACGAGTGAGCGGCGTCGCGGGGACTTCCGCGACTGCGATCACGTTTGCGTCATACAGAAACTCGGCGGGCGACATCGTCAGCCTCGTCAACACGCGCAAACTTGCTTACGCATGGTCTGGCCCGACGCCACGCAAACTAGACGAGGTTGGCATTGAAGACTTTCGTCTGATGTCGAAGAACAACGAAGTGGCCGTGACGAACCTTGACGGCACGCAACCTGTTCTAGAACTGCAACTGCATGAAACAACCGGGGTCTATAGCATCATCATTTGGGCCGATGACTGATGGACGCAGGAACACTCCGCGAGCGCGTAACGGTGCAGCAGGCGACCGAGAATCGGAATCGCCTCGGTGAGACGCTGCTTGAGTGGTCGGCGTTCGCTGAAGTGTGGGCAAACGTGCAGGGTGTCACCGCACGCGAGTTGCTATCGGCGGGCCAGCAGCAAGTTGAGATTTCGCATCGCGTTCGGATGCGGTATCTAAGCGGCCTGACGTCGAAGATGCGGCTGTCGTGGCGAGGCCGTACGCTGGAAATCATCTCGATTCTTGAGCACGACAATCGCAGCGTCCACGAACTGATCTGCCAGGAGACAGTCTGATGGCAGTCGCAGGCGTGCGTGTCAGCCTCAACACCGACGAGTTCAAAGGCTTTGTCGAGCAAGTCGGGAAGCTCTTTCCGCCGAAGCAAGCGGCGAACGTGCTGGCTCCGATCATTCGTAAGGCGATCAACCCGGTTGCGAAGCGGCTGCGGCAGATCACGCCTGTGGGGCCGACCGGGAACCTCAAGAACGCGGTAGCGTCCAAAGTGGTTCAGTACGCGCAAGACGGCGTGGCGGTTGGCATCGTCGGCTACACGCGGGCCGGTCGTGGGTCGGCACGCAGCGCAGCAGGCGGCAGCGTGCGGGCCGGGAAGGACCGAGCGTTCCACCAGTGGTGGCTGGAAGCCGGAACGCAACCGAGGCAGGTAGCCAAGTTGGCAAACAAGCCATACCAGCGGAAGTCGCCGACCACCCCCTACACCCGCGTCCGCATGGGCAAGCGGGAAACAGTGGTTGGCAAAGGCATTGTTCACCGGGTCAGCGGCCAGAACGCCTACATCGCGTCCTCGTACAACAGGCTCGGGCCGTTCAAGGTTTTGGCAACAAACTCGGACGAAGGTCGAGTTCAGACATATCCGGCGTATCCCAAGGCGTTTTTCAAGAAGTCGAAGACGCCGATCATCATTCCGGCGATGCCGGCGGGCGGCACGTCTGGAAATCCTCCGGTCAACACGGCGTGGCTGGAGACGCAGGCCGAAGTGGCGGCGATCCTCCAGCGGGAGTTGTCCCTGTCGCTTGGGCAGGCATGGGCCGCGCTGAAGTATCGCGAGTCGGGAACCGCCAACGGTACCGACACGCTCTAGGCTGCAAGGGGACGGGGCGACGGCGGCATAGTGCCGTATGCCCCTCAAAAGCCCCGAGCAGGCCGTCTGCAACGTGCTGGTGACCGACCCGGTCATCGCCCTGTCCGTCGGCTCCCGCGTCTATCCGGTCATCGCACCGGCCACGGCGGACCTTCCGTTCCTCACGTGGCGGCGGTCTGGCGTCCAGCGGCAGCAAACCCTGTCGGGACCGATGGGAACGCCGACGGTCATCATGACTCTCGACATCTACGCCCTGACCTACGAGGCAGTAAGAGACATCGCGGACAAGGTTCGCCGGTCTCTGGATGGCTACGGGGGGACGCCGTCAGACTCGGTAGTAGTGCAGAACGTCAGCCTCGACAACGAGGTGGACGGATTTGTGCAGTTGGCGGGTGGCGATATGCCGCCGGTCTACAGCGTGGCGATGACGTTTTCGATCATGTGGTCCGAGTCGTAGGAGAGACAGCACAATGGCGATTACCCCGCACGACGGAACCGGCACGACCCTGCGGCTCGGTGCCACGCTCTACACCGTCACCAACATCGTCATCACCTACACCGACCCGACCGCCGATCAAGAAAAGATTGACGTATCGCACCTCGGGCTGACCACCGGCGCGTCGATCCTGACGCAGGACCGACCGCTTCAAGGCTCGACCTCCGATACGGGCCGTCAGGTGCAGTTTGACTACCTCGGCAACACGATCATCGCTGACGCCTCGACCGGAACCTGCACGATCGTCACGGGCGGCGTGAGCCTGCTTTCTGGCATCGCGTACACCGTCAACTCCTCGACGCTGACGCTGGCGACGAACGACGCGATCCGGGGTCAGGCGACTGTCCGAATCGCCCGATAAGCCGTGACGGAGGCCCGTCATGGCTATTCCATGCACCGGAGTCACCGTGACATGGAACGGCACGTCGCTTGGAGAGGTATCCAAGATCGACGTGACGCGCGGCGGCGAGTTGCCGCTGGCGCGAGCCAGCGCGTGGACGCTTGACGCTGGGACTATAGAAGTATCGTCCTTTTCCACGGCGCAACTCACGGCGGATCAATACGGCAAGAAGGCCGTTTTCGCAGTGACGGGCGGTGGCCTTACGCTCACCACGAAGGCCATCTGCCAGACGCTCCGCGCGACAGGGACCGTGAACGACGTGACGCGCTACGTCGGAACCTTCAAGATTGTGATGGAGTAACCATGGCCCTGACGGCAGCGGAACTTGCGGCTCAGATTCTTGCGACCGATGACCTCGGAATCCTCAAGGTGACGGTCAAGGAGTGGCCCGGAACGGACGGCAAGCCGATGGTGCTTGGCATCCGCGTGATGACGGTCGGAGAGCGAGACGCGTACGAGCGCGAGTGGATCGGCAAACGCGAAACCGGCATCGACAACTTCCGAACGAAGTTCCTCGCCCGTTGCCTGTGCCATCCGGAAAGCGGCGAGCGGTTGTTCACCGACGAGCAGATCGAGAAGCTCGCCAGCAAGTCGGCGAAGGTTGTCTCGACGCTGTTTGAAAAAGCGATGAAGCACAACGCGATGAGCGAATCCGACGTGGAGGAGTTGGCAAAAAACTAAACATCCGCCCGGCGAGGCAGTTCCTGTTTCGCTTGGCGGGGCATCTGAGCATGACGGTTGGCGACATTGAACGTCGCATGACCACCAGAGAACTCGCGGAGTGGATGGCCTACGCCCGCTACTACCAAGCGTTCCCTGACTCATGGGCCGAAACCGGCCTCATCGTTTCCGCGATGCTGGCACCCTACAGCGAGAAAGGAAAGACCCCCAAGGCAAACGACTTCAATCCGATTGAAATCCCACCGCAGCACAACATACAGGCGCGTGAGGTCATTCTTGATCTGAAGAAGCAACTTGGCGTCGAGTGATGGCTACCGTTCTCGGACTCGCGATGAAGATATCTGCCGACGCCTCTGGCGTCCAGAAGGCTCTCACGCCTGTGCAACGAGCGTTCCAGCAACTCGACGCCGAGGCGGCGAAGGTCACCGACGTTTTCAAGCAGTTTGAGGGCGCGAGCGCAGGAGCCGGAGCGGCCCAGCAGAAGTTTGCGACCGATCTCGCGTTCCTCAACTCGGCCCTACGAACCGGTCAGGTTGATGCCAAACAGTATGCCGAAGAGTTTGCGATTCTTGAGAAGGAGGCGAAGGCAACCGCCGACGCATTTGCAGAAGGAGCGAGGCTGACCGAGGCCAATCGCACCGCCGAAGAGAAGCGTGTGTCAACGCTGCAGCGGCTTGACGAGTTGCTGCAACTTGGAGCGATCAACCAAGAGACGTTCAACCGTGCGTCTGCCGAGGCAAGCGGAGCAAACGCTGCGGCGGCGGAAGCGGCGCAGGCTGCAGCGGCTACTCAGGCCGACGCAGACAGGCAGCGAGCCGCAGACGCTACGCGGGCTGCATCGATCATCGAAGCCAACATGACCCGCGAGGAGCGGGCGCAGCGCGAGTTCCAGCAGTCAACAGCGGAACTCAATCGGCTCCGGGCGGCTGGCCTGCTGACAGAGAATGACTACGCTGCTGCTTTGCGTCGTGTCTCCGGTGACTACTCGCGGGCAACGCTTGCGGCCGACCGGTACGGTCAGGCGGCCAGCAACGCCGGCCGAGGTGGGACGCTTCAGTTCAACGAGTTGAGCGGCATCCTGTCTGCGCTTCCCGGTCCGATCGGAAACGTGGCCGGCAGACTTTCCGGCCTGTCATCTGCGAGCGAAGGACTCTCACGAATCTTTTCTGGAGGACTGACACAAGGGCTATCTGGAATCGGAACGACGTTGGCCGGTCTGGTCAATCCATTTACGGTGGCGATTGCAGGGTTCACCGGAGTTGCGACCGCTGCCGTATCAGTCGTCTCGGGTCTTTCGCAGCTAGAAGCCGAGACGGAGCGGCTGACCAACGCGGCTGAGAAGATGGGAGTGTCGTTCGGCTTCATTCAGACGCTGGAACAAGCCGCGAAGATGGCCGGTATCGAGTTCGGCAGCGTCAACTCGGCGATGACCAAACTGCTCAAGACGCTGGCCGGTGCCGATGAGGAGAGCAAGCAGGCGACCGCCGCGCTCGGGCGGCTCGGCGTCAGCCTCGCAGACCTCGATGGCATGGACAGCGAGCAGCAAATCCGGCTCATTGGCGAACGGCTTCAAGGCATCGAAGACCCGGCGAAGCGTGCCGCCGCCGCCACGGCGATCTTCGGCAAGAGCGGTGCGGAACTGCTGCCGTTCTTCAACAACCTCGGCATCGCCGAGCAGACGCTGACGCGATTCAACGCGAAGCTCAGCGACATCGACGCGACCCGCGTGCTGGCTCTTGGCGACTCGTTCGACGGCGTGCAAGCCTCGCTCACTGGGCTAGGCCGCGAACTGCTCACGCCGTTTATCGGCATCTCGCAGTCGATTGCAGACGGGCTGGCTCCAGCCATTGCGACGTTCGGCAGGAACATCGGTGCCATCCTTGACATCCTGTCTCCGCTTACCAGCGCGCTGGGGCTGGTCATCAACAATGTGCTGCAACTCGGCTCTGTGTTTGGCAACGTCATCGGCACGGCTCTGGAGCCTTTTGCCGCGCAGGGGAGAACGATCAGTTCTGTCATTGACGCGATGAGTCAGGTAATCACGCGGGTATTTGGAGCAGTAAACGACGCGGTCATTTCATTCCGCGAGTTTTTTCAGTTTGAAAGAATCGCCGCGTCGTTCCGCGACACGCTTGCGCAGATTGGCGAGGTTGTTGATCGCATTGCGACCATCGCGCAGGTTGCGTTCGGAAAGTTCGTCGGCGTGGTCAGCGAAGCATTTGGCAGTACGGTTGAGTACGTCACGTCGACCGTTGATTCATTCCTTCAGTTTGTTGGGCTTGGCGACTCACTGACTGCTATCGGAAGCACGATCAGCAGCGTGTTTGGATCTATCTCCAGCGTGTTCTCGACCATTGCCGACGCTATTGGAGGCACGGTCGGGAGGCTGCTTACGATGGCCGAGAACTTCCTCGGCATCGAGCGGTCAGCAGAGCAGGCATCGGCTGGAATCGACAAGACGGCCGAGAGCGTCAAGACGCTGACGAAAGACGAACAGAAAGCGTTCGATGAGCTGACCAAGGCCATCGAGGCAGGAGATAAGGCACTTGACACCGCGATTAACAAAGCCGGCGAGTTTGGACAGGCAGGGTTTGACGCGGCGTACGAGTTCCAGCAAGCGTTGCAGGACTTGCAGGAGCAAGCCAACGAAGGGGAACTCAACGCCGAGCAGTATGCTCGCGGCGTAGCGAACGCGACGGCCGAGTACGAGAATCAGATCGACGCGATTCGCCAAGTAACCGAGGAAACGAAGAAGGCCGCAGACGAGGCCGCGAAGAAGGCCGAAGCCGACAAAAAGCGGATCGAGGAGTTGCTCAACCCGAACGACGCCGCGTCGAAGGTTCAAAGCGACATAGCGTTCGCCATCGAGCAGCAGGCGGCAGCGGAAAAGGAACTTGCAGCCGCACGGTCTGCTGGCGATGCGGAGTCGGCCAATGCCGCTGCCGCGCGGCTGGCTCAACTCGACGGTCTGAGAACGAAGTTGGAAGAGCAGGCACAGGCGATCGACCAAGGATTCGCGGACGGGTTTTCTAAGGCGTTCGAGAAGACCGCCGAAAGCGTGTCGGGACTTGTTGACAAGGCTGCTCAGTTTGGCAACGCCGGGGCCGAGGCGGCGATGAGGTTGCAGGAAGGCATCGCAGCGGCACAGGAGCAGGCCCGCGACGGCATCATCTCGCAGGAAGTCTACGACCGCGAGGTTGCGAGCCAGCGGCGAGTGTTTGAGGAACGCATCGCTGGAATCGAAGAGGCTCGCAAGCGTGAGCAAGAAGCCGCCAAAGAAGTCTTCGACCAGCAAGTCGCAGCCAACGAGCGGGTGAACCAGTTCATCGGCCAGCAGGCGCAGGCCGAGATCGCAGCCGCCGAAGAAGCAGCGGCTCGTCGCGAGCAGGCCGCGTTCAACATCGAAGCGATCGAGCAGCGCATCGCCCTTGAACGACAGTCGCTGGAGGCGGCACGAGAGCAAAACGATACGAACGCGGCTCGGGCGGCGGTGCAGCGCATCGACGCGCTCAGGGAAGCCTTGACGGTCGAGCAGCAAATCGCCGACGGCCGTGCCGCTGAACTCCAGAAGCAGCAAGACTTGATTGCGTCGCAGCAGCAGTTCCAGCAGCAGCAACTGGCGCAGGCTCAGGAGTACAACCAGCAGCAACAGAAGGCCCAAGAAGCCTACGCGCAGCAGCAGGCCAAGGTGTTTGAAGAGCAGCAAAAAGCCGCCGCCGCCGAGGCCGCACGTCAGGAAGAACGCCTCGCGAAGTTGAACACTCTTGGCGCGCAGACGATCAAGACGCAGGACGTTCGCACCGTGGAGGGGGCGAATCTTGTGCTGCAACTCGCGGCCAACGCTCAAGACCCGGCACTCATTCAGCAGCGGTTGCAGACAAAGTTGCTGGAGCGAATCAATAGCGGCATTGCGCAGGCGGCAGGCAACTACTTTAACCAGCCGGTGGCGATTGTCGGTGCAGGGAGGCTGAACTGATGGGCGTTGCGTCATACCAAGAACTTGCTCGCACGTACGAAAACGAGATCAAGGCGGATCGCGTTGCCGTGCGTCGGTTCGTCTGCACGCTGTCTGACAACACGCTTCAAGGAAATCCGACCGACAACATCGACGACATCTTGACGGCCGTCGGCGTCACCACGTTTGGCCAAGCACACCCGGACATCTCATTCGCCTTTCTTCGCAAGATTCAAATCAATGAGAGATACAGCGATTCGCCGTATCACGTCGAGGTGGTGGCCGAGTACGGAGAACTGACTGCCAATGATGTTCTCGCTCCAACCTCACGATCCGCTGAGTGGACTTTAGAGGCTAGCCAGGGGCAGGTGCCGGCGTTGTTCTACTACCCAGACCCGCCAGATGGCAGCGGGAACGGAACGCAGTGGCCGCTGACAAACTCGTCCTACGATTATTTTGAAGGACTCGTAACCGAAGAAGGCATGGTGAAGGCGACTTTGCGTCAGAACTATGCCACTGACGCGCTTGGTCCAGCAGGCAGAGACAGCGCAGATTTCTTTGCTGGCATGCGCGCCATGAATAGCTTGAACAACGGGGAATGGTGGGGCGCGCCAGCGTGGTCGTGGAAAGTCACCGGAGCAAACGGAACTCGCACCACCGAAGTATTCAACGGAGTTTCGTACACGTACTGGGCGGCTCAGTTTGAGTTCACATACCGCCAGACCGGCTGGCGGTTGCAACTACCAGACGTTGGATGGAACTACATTAGCGGCGGACAAAAACGCCGTGCGATGGTGTTTGATTTCCAGAATAGCGAGTGGGTGGCGTCGGCGAATCCCGTGGCTCTTGACGGCAACGGCAACCAGACACTCGGCCGACCGGCGATCCTTGCTCGTCGTGTGAATCCAGAAGCCGACTTCACCGCGCTTTTCGGTACGCCTCCGTCCTAATGGCACGCCAGCGAAAACCCGCCGATGCGGTGCAGTTCACGTACGAGTCCGCTGAGCGGATTGCGAATGTGGTGCGTGCGGCTGAAACCACGCCGCCAAGTGCGTCGCCGCTGACGTTTGACAAGCGGTTCGCCGACCGGATGCCGAAGCAAGTGCGTGTGGCCACGTTCTCTGGTGCGTGGCCAATCGACAGCAGCAAAACGGTGACGCTCAAGTACGCACCGACTGCCACGGTCAGCGCTGTCAATCTGTCGTGGCCCATCACACTGCCGGGCTACACCGCCGAGACGTGCATCGTGGGGCGTGAAGGCACCAACTGGTGGCTCGTCGTGCCGAAGCTTGAGGCACGGACGGCGGTGTTTGTGACGCAGACACAGCAGAGAACGTACTGCTCGCAAACAGCGTCCCAAGATGTCGTGACTAGCGTCGCCACTACAAAGGCGACGATCACGTGCCTATCTGACGTTTCAGTTACTGCCTCGCTTAACACCGCCGACTGCACGATAAGTGTTGGCGTCACCAAGTCCACGTCGTCAACTGACGTTGTCGGTTCGGTCTCGGTCAGCACTGCCAACATCAAAGTGGTATCCGCAACCGCCACCGCAATCTTCATTCAGTCGCACTTCACGTCTCAGTTCCTACGCATCCGGGTGCCGTGATGAGTTGCCCGTGCTGCGAAGGCGGCGTGAACTGCGGTTGTTCGTGTCCTGGGCCGTTCTATGGCCCAGTGTCGGCTGGCTATCCAGAAGTTCCCGCAGTGCCGCCTGCGCCGACGGTTTGCAATCCATCCGCACCTTCGCTTGGGGACGGGTGGAGCGGGTCGTTTCTGAACGGCTCGTACACAACTGGCCAGATACTGGATCCATGTTGGTCGCCCTTCCCACCATACGACGCAAACCAAGCATGGTGCAATCTTCCTGCATCAAACTGGCGAATGCCCGACGCCAACGGATGCGATACGGAATGGGTAGCAGACACCGCAGGTCCATACATTGCTGCAAACTGTAACGTGAAGGTGTGGCTCGGAAGTTCTGCCCGCAGTAACTGGAGCGAGCGATCTGGAGAGGCTGGGTGCGAATGCAGCACAGGGTCTACTGGCTTGGAGTACCAATACCGATTCTTCATCATCAACTGCGAGACGGGACTCTGGGAGGATAAGACTTTTACTTTTGTCAAAAGGAACAAGTATCGATCTTGCTCAGGCGGGAGCGTGTCTTCTTTTGGAGGAGCGGACTGCTCTGGAATCAATCCTGCAGAGGCTCTCTATCACCCAACTCCGATCCCGCCAGCAACGCTACCAGGCTGTAACCCGTTGCCATGATTGAGTGTCAGATGAGCCACCTTGTGGCAAGGTGCGTTGAGCGAGGCTATACGCTTGATGAGGTCCGTGCGTGCATCATCAGGGAAGACGGCGATAGCATCACTGTTGACGAGCAGCACCCAGCCTATCCGCATCAGAAAAGCAGGCTGGTACGCGACTCCGACGCTCCGACATGGCTTGAGAAGGCCAGAAACTTTGCTATCGCAACGGCCAAGCACGTCGCCGCTGGTATGCCAACGTGCAGCGACGAGGAAATCCTGCGACGCCACGACATCTGCATGGGCTGCGAGTTCTATCAGAACTCGGCCTGCACGAAGTGCGGCTGCCCCGTAAAGCGGGATCGCCAGTTCATCAGCAAGCTGGCGTGGGCTGACCAATCATGCCCCGTTGGCAAGTGGGGGCCGGTGGAAGGTTGACGCCTCGTCTACGGTGAGTCGTGAAAGGGCAGGCCCGTGGAAGACCACGTATTCACGCTGAACGGCGACGAGCGGTGGCTGATCCGGTTCACGAAACTGGAAGGCGGCGCGTATGGCTACACGTTCTCGCAAAAGTCGAAGCGGCCTCGCATCCTCATCCACGACGGCCTACGAGGCAGGCATCGCCTCACCATCATCATCCACGAACTCATTCACGCGTTGTTTCCGACCGCGTCCGAGGAACACGTCGAGCAGGCCGGAAAGGACATCGCAAAGGTTCTCTGGTCGCTTTCCTACCGGGAGACGAGCGATGGCTAGCAAGTCGAGCCTGTGTGCCGACGTGGAGGCAGAGGTGCTGTCGACAGGACCGTGGCAGGACCGCATCGGCAGCGAGGCTCTTGACGAACTCAAGGCACTGAGAGATCGGTTCCGCTCAGGCTTGCTTGGAACTAAGCCGCACATGATTGCCCGCATCACGATCGAAGCCTGCAAGGCTCGCGGCTGGTCGATGCCATCAGAAAAGGTGCTGGCCGAATGGCTGAGAAGAAACGACTGACCGACGCCGTCGAGGCGAGTCTCGCATCGG
>Ga0315909_10004336_pt1 | contig 16815 bp, 28 predicted proteins | sample LakEriMetagenome_11_FD_203527 | JGI IMG/M metagenome (GOLD analysis project Ga0315909, IMG submission 203527) | Freshwater fungal communities from buoy surface, Lake Erie, Ohio, United States - Buoy 2 MA125 | ecosystem: Environmental > Aquatic > Freshwater > Lake | place: USA: Lake Erie, Ohio...
CCCGTCAAGGATTGCCGCCAAGACGGATGCTTCTGCTTCTGGGTCGTGTGGCAATTCCATTTTACATCCCCCACGGATCTTGTTGGACGTCCTGCTCTGGCTCAGGAACCGCCTCGTCCATCCATCGCTTGTTCCGCAGGTATCGGATCGGGTCTGGGAGGTATTTGATCTCTTTGCCGGCGATGAACGCCTCCACCCCACCAGCCGCTGCCCTCCGTGTGTCCGCGTCCATTTTGTCGCACCAGTGATCGTATGCCTGTGCCACCCCGACCCGCTTTGGATACGCCTGCCAGAAGATCTGGAAACCGTGCTCGGAAAAGTCATCCTTGTTCCGGCGCTTCTTTTTCGACTCTCCGGTTGGTGCCGGCTGGACGGCATCGACCAGGGATGTCTGGACCTGCTCCAGATCACCTGGTGGCTCATCGTCTGGCCCTGGCCCCGGGCAGCCATCGCACACACCATCCTCCACTGGCTCTTCGCGTGATGGTAATTTAATTTCTTTTCCTTCCTTTTCCTTCCATTCCCTTTCCTTTCCTTTCCCATCGGCACATGGCATACCATCTGGTATGGCACATGGCATACCATGTGGCATGGCATCGTCGCTGGCCTTTGCCCATCTGGCCATTGCCCCCGCCACGCCGTTTTTCCTGTTTTTCCTTACCTTTTCCTCTGATTCCTTTGGGTATCCGTTCACCTCCACATCATCTCCAACCACACGGAGAAGCCTCTTGGCCGCCATGACCTCACGAAGCATTACGCCGCACGCCTGCTGCCACTGCCTGTCCTTCCACCCAGCCGCACCCACCAGCACCCCCCCACACTCGATGGAGCAGGCATAGGACAAGACGCAAAGCCATGTTCCACGCTCGGATGGAGACGACCCTACGTACTCGGGTGATCTTAGAACGGTTGGGATGTGGATATTGAGGTAGTCCATCACGCCCCCCATCGGAAGCAGAAGCGTCCCCACCGCCCTTTCGGGATGGCCAAGGCCAAGCGGCAACGGTCGCCGGCCAAGGGTGGGGACGCTTGTGGTTTCGATGCGGTGCTCATCCGTTGCCCTCCGTCCGCACGGTGCCACCCGCCGGACCCGTCGCTTCTACCGTGTCTTGGACCCTGGTCAAGCCGTCCTGCATTTTAACAGCATAGGAACACAAAGCGGACAGAGTCACTTCGCTTTCGCCCCACTGATTTGACGCCAGGAACTGTGTCTTTGGGACGAGAAAAACTACGCCACCAGCGAATACGGCAAAGCAAGGCCTGCCGCACGCCTCGGTTTCGGTTATTTTATCAATGTCCATGTCAGTCCCCTTTCACGTTGTGCAACCACACCCCATGCCACCAGAACGCCCCGCCGGCCTTCACGATCTGCTTGGGCCGGCACCTGCAATGCGGGTGGCACCAATGTGGATTCGGATCATCAACCGGTATAGCGTGGTACGTCGCGCCTCGTGTACGGATCCTGTGGCGCGGATACGATGTAAGGTCGATTTTCATGGGGGCAGCCTTCCAATTGACCGCAAAAGCGCATCCAATCTAGCGCGGACAACCTTTGCCTGTTCTCTCCATGGGTTTACATCAAACCATGTGTCAACCTCTTTTGATATGGCGTCCAATGTGTCTACGATATGATTGTATTTTGTCCGCCACATTTCCGCCTCTCCTCCGTCTACAGCTTCAATAGAAAGGCGTGTTTCCATTCCGCAGTGTTTACAAAATGTGCTCAATAACTGGGGATGCTCAAAGAGGGGGAAGTCTTCCCTGGTGATGTTATTTCGTTTTATAACGGCTCTCATTTACGTTCTCCTGGTGCGGATCCTGTGGCGTGGGTATGCGGTTAGGTCTGGCTTCATGTCGATTACCTCTGATATTATCGAAGTTGCAGCAAACCTTTTCTGGCAGTTCGCTGATCCGGCAGGTCTGGTAATGGCGGCAGTTTTCACAGCGGCGCGACATGCGGCGTAGAAATATCGTCATGGCGTCACCATCTTGAACTCAACCACCCACACGTACGGGTTTGCGTCCAATGATTCCATGCTATATAAATCACACCACGTCTTGCAAAATGCGTCAACCGCAGAATTATCTGGCGACCAACCACAAGACGGCTCTTTCATTCCCTCGGATCTAGCGTCGGCCTCGGTTATATGTCCGAGCTGCTCGCATCGTATTCCGGTTACCTCCAGCGTGATCCGGCTGGCCCATCTCGGCATGTGGATAGATGGACGTGGGTTCCATCCGATAACTTCTCCGTCTGCTTTATATTTGCACTCTCCAGTCATAGGAGATTCATACCATGACTCCCGCACCCACAGTCGATCCCCTGGCTGGCCGTATGGGCAATGTCCATTTAAACATTCTTGTCCATTGTTATTTTCTGAGAAGCCAACCCAATGACTACCCCAGCTCTTCGGTTGCCAGTGCCAGCATGGCCCATAGCCGTCTGGCAATACGCCCCAAACTGGTTGCGGCTTGACGATCCTCCGCGCCTGCGTCTTTCTGCCGTCCAGGATGGCTCGGACCTCGTGATCGCGGCAGATGATTGGTCGTTCTTTCATGGCTTGTCCTTCTTGTTATTATGCGCCGCATCCATCATCGCTCTCATGGTTTCAACCACGGCCTTGCAGCATAGCTCCAACTCGCACCCGTCTGGATGTGAGGTGATGACGCAATCCAGAGGTTCCCCTTTATATTTAATAAGTGTTATGGTCGCAAGTTGTTCAATCTTACTCATGGCTTCTCCCCCAATCCACTGCGGTGTCTGGTCTGATTTATTTACGCAATCAAACACCACGCCCCCGCAATTCTCGCAGACGTTGCTCGCTCGCGGTCCAAGAGGTATATGCCCGCCGCATTTATCGCAGGTGGATAGGCTCATTTTTTACCCTTCCCAGTCGCTTGTGTGTGCACCGACTCACCGTCACCGTCTCCGGCAGCGGCTTGCCTTCCTTCGTCTCCCTGCATCCACACTGCGGGCACGCCGGGCCGATGATCTCGACCAGCCAGCGGGAGCCGCAGTGGAGGCATTCGAGGACGGGCGGTTGATCGCTCATGTCACTCGCTCCTGTCTGTGCTGGTGGTTACCTGGAACAGGCACGACGGCGTGTCGTCCTGCCAATCTGGTTCCTGATATTCTTCCTCATGCCGCTTACGTCGCGGATTCAATTCCGGATGGCAAGCCGGGCAGTCATCGGCGCCGCAGAGGCACGGCTCAGGGTCGCGTGGCATGTTTCACCTCATGTCCTGGTTGATTCGGTTCGCTTCGTCTCTGATAGCCCTTGCCATTGTTTGGATCTGCAATCTGCGCTCATATTCGTCTGCTGTTTGGCTCTCTGACCACGACACTTCATCCATTCTTAATATCGCGCTCTTTTCTTCATCAGACATGCGCAACGCCTGATTGATAAGAACATGCCGGTGCATCTCAGGGTCGCTGGGCATGTCTCACCTCCACCTGATCGGCGTCAACTTGGCACGCCCACGACATGCCATACGATAGGCATAGCGCAAATTGGTTCCACCCCTTGATCGTGCCGCGCAACGTATTGCGAACATGGCCGGTGATATGCTCACCCTCTGATTTCCACATTGCAAGCTGGACCTGATACCTCCCGCCCTGCTCCATGATTCGCGGGATGAAGCATTCGCGGAGGATGGTGACCCTAGGGAATGGCTTGCGTGGCATGGTCGTCTCCTTTGTTGGTTCCACCTGTTGCTGTGTTGGGCGGATTTAACTCCGCTTCGTCCTTTTTAATCAATTCCTCTATGCGTTTCATCATATCTTCGTCGGCATAGTCTCTTTGTGGTGAAACTGGGACGCCTGCACATTTTTTCATCAGGTATTTAATTAGTCTAATGTATTCTGCGACTTTCCCCTTGTCCCTGTCCCGATATGCTTGGAGTTCCCTCAGCAGCGAAACAGTCTGCATCGCTAACGAAATAAATGGTGGGTTACTATTGTCCATGCTATTGCCGATTGGCGGATTTCCACCTATTGCGGTGTTGGGCGGATCCAGTGCGTCTAATGCAATCATCATAGCGTCTTCATTGGTGACGATTCCATTTGAGTATGGGGTGCTAATTTTTTGCAACGCTTTAACAAGCCTATTTCTCTCAATTTTCACCGACAAAAGGAACCTTTCCATGTAGTCTGATCTACCGCAAAGCATCGGATGCAATGCCCATTCAAAACCGGAATCAATATCTCCAAGAATAAAATCACGCCAGCATTGCCCAACATCATCATTCCGCCCAACAAGTTGCTGCACCGGAGCCGGTGTCGCGTCGTTTTTGATACTCATGGCTTTTCTCCCGGCCCGGTGATCTTGGCGTTAGATTCCTTGACTCCACGCAGTGCAAACCGAGCCAGGAATATATCGACGTGACTGTTGGTGGTGTTTGGCGCGAACTTTGCCTTACCTTGACGCAAATATGAAACGGCCTCTTCTAACAGCGATTTCAGATCGTCGCGCTCACGCAGCAATGCGATGCAGTCTTTGCAGACGTGTGGATTCACGGTTTATTCCTCCTGTAAGGGTTCGGAATCTAACAACTCGATGCAGCGGAGCCGGCATCGTCGGCGCGTTCGGACTTCGCTGGTTTGCTCGCCGGCCCGCTGATCTCTCGGTTGGGCGACTGCTGGTTACCCATGATTTGTCGAATCTATGTCATTGCCCCAGTTGGCACCTAGGTCGATGCCCAGCGCCTGAGCGGCAGATATGACCCCACACATGGCATGGTCGTGATGCACTAGGCATCCGTCGAGCTTGTAGGGATACAAAGGCATGCCAGCCGTTTCTTTTATTTTGCGTATCGCATAATATAAATGGGACGATGCAATCCGCAGTTGTTCATGTGAAACTGTGAGTTGATCGCTTTGCGCGTGGTACTTCATTTGGTTCCTCGTGTGCAGGTGAATGCGCCCAACAACCCTATGCACCGGACCGCGCTTCGCGCGGCCGGTGATACCGGACCGCGCTTCGCGCGGCCGGTGATCGTCGTGGTTTGGGCACCATCCGAAACCGCCCTTGGCCCACCTGTTCCATTCGCCCATGCTTGACTAGAAACGCGCACATATGCTCTTCGGTTGACGACGGTACGCTGAGCGTCAGCGTCCCGTCATCTTCCGAGATGAGAAACCGATTCGCGCATGAGCATAGTACGTCCAGGGATTCAGCGAGCTTATTTCCGGTGCGTTCGTTCTCCTCCTCTAACCGCTTCATATAATCAACCGCGGCAAACCACTGTTCGCAGCGCCCGACACGCATGGCAGCCTCGTTCAAAGCACGCACTTCCCTTGCATGCTCTGCTGCCGCTCCGGCATAGTAGTTGTGGTCAAAGTGGCTCATGTCTTTTCATCTCCTACTTCGATGGTCATGAACTCCTCCGGCTGCTCATTGTCCCAAGTGATCCGCAAGTCCACGATCTGGCTGTCATCGTGCCACATTCCGCCCTTGGTCAGCGAGTCTTCCAGACACTTGAGCAGGTTTGACAGGTCCCGCCTACGCTTATCGGGCCGGGTGACAATAAAATGCACTGATAACTTTTTGTCTGTTGGTCTTATGCCGTTCTGCTTGCATATTGCCCATGTCTTTTTTTGGTGTTCTTTCCCTTTTTTACACACAATCATGCCCCATTTACCGTTACCAGTTGGTACTAGTTTGTAGTAGTGGTTGATACTGGGTGGGTATGGGATTCTCATTTTTTAGCGTCCTTATCTGCTAAGTATAGCGCCAAGTCATCAATAGCCGAAAACATCAAGTGAAAAATCCAGTTATACATTGGGACGCCAGTCGGTGCAGTCTTCTTGCCTCCCGCGCAATCCATCCCTATCTTACACGTCAGCCGGCACCGGTATAGGTTGCATGGAAGCTGTGTCTTGCGCTTCTTTTTCATATCGCCTCCCGCAGTTTCTTGCACATCTCGGTCAGGTAGTCGATGATCAACAGGTGCAGGTGGTGAAGCGAGCAAGCCGGCCCAGCGTGGTGCCGGTTGCCGTCGCACCAAGCGCGAAATGGCATGCCTTCGATCTTGATTTCGCAATGCGCGCATGTCTGCGGCTCAAGCGTTGACTCGCCTGGGTGTGGTGTGCTCATTTCGTGTCGTCTTTCGGATTTCCCGTTGACTCAATGAACGCCATATTAACCCAAGCCTTAACTGCGGCGACTGCGGCAGCCTTGGCGCCGGCAAGTGTTTCTCGGTATGCGACTAGCGACCCTGGGCAATGCGCCTCGTACTTGAATGAATAGTGATAAACAGTTGCTATACGATGCCCTGCCAAATACAGATACGACTGACGATCCTTTGCGTTCTCTCTCCATGTCCATTCGCAGTGCTTGGCGATGGTGCGATATTGACGCTCCATCTGTTTCGTGGGTGGTTTCACCGCTCAACCTCCGCAAGGTGTTCTTGACCCTGCTCCTCATCCATGTCCATGGTCGCGATAGGACACGGCACGCCACGGAAAATCTCGTCAGTATCAGATCCTGACGGCTCGCGGCTGGTGATGGTTGATTCTACCACCAGTTTGCCAAACTTGTTCGGCCTGGCCCGTACCTTGAGCGAGACATGCCCGCCGGTCCCGTGCTCACCGCAGGCAATGAGCATATCGACCACGGCATCGGCAAGCTCTCCGGCCTGCTCGATGATGATCTTGGTCAATTCGGTTTTGTTGATGTTCATTCCATGTTCCTTGCTATGCCTTGCTCGTCCAGTTTCCCCTGGTCATCCCACTTCGCGCCGTTTTCCTCAATGATCTTCCGCAATTCTCGCACGAACACAGGCCAGACGGAGTCACATTCGCAACATATGGCTGTGGCAAGTACTTTTGCAACGCGTTCAGCGTGTGGTGATGGAGCCTTTTCTCCACGAAGCATCATGGTTTCCTTAAGTCCGATTTCTTTTACCAGGTCATAAACGTCTACCTGGCGTACGATTTCTATGGTGGTGTCGGTCATGCCATGCTCCTGGCTTGCCAGTCTGGGATGGGTAGGTCTTCGGGCTCGTCCTGGTGGTGCGTCCAGTTTCCTGACTTCATGTGATTGCCGATGTCGGTAGCATACGAAAGCAATAGGTTTTCGCCACCTTCAATGGCGAACTGAGGAACACGGTAAACGTTGCACCGCGCCCCGCGTTCCCACTCGACAGCGATCAGGTAGACATTTTCTACGGCAATCTTCTGTTGCCGCAGGCACCACACTGCAATGGCGGCCTGCAGGTGATATCCGAGGTCCACTGCCTGCTTCCCGAACCTGGAAAGGTCGTGGGTTTTCTTGAGGTCCCAAATTGTTTTGCCGTCGCGGCTGATCCAATCCGGGCGGGATTGGAGTCCGAAGCCAAGGGTCGTTTCCCACCGTAATGTATGCTGGGCAAGACCACGGTCCTCTATTTCGTTCCATTCGCAGCATGAGGTCACAGCCTCGGCTGCTTCTTCGATGATCAGACCGTCATCGATTCCCAGTATTTCTTTGCCCTCGTTCGCGGCACGCCATTGCTTCCCAGCAGTGGTCCGGAGGTCGATCCCTTCCGGCCTGACGATGAACCGGGACATGTACTGCTCCAGCCCTTCGGTCAGCAAGCAATCCAATGCCATACCTTGCAGCGCACCGTCCGGCCGCTTGTTGGGAATTGCCCTGTCGATGTAGCGCAATTTCCACCATGCCGGACCGTGCTCGCCATAGTCACGAAGCGAGGTCTTCGACAGCCAACGGGGAGCAGCCGCGTGATAGTCGCCGATAGAAAGTTCAGAAGGCGGGATCGTTTGCATTTCCATCCTCCTTCTTCACAGGCGCAGAGTCAACCGTCTTTTCTTGCGGCTTGACGGCGATTGAATCCGCCGATGGTTTCGGCTGCGAGGCTTCTTTTATGGCATCTGCAAAGTTGGACCCGTCTTCCTTGCAAGATTGGATCAGCCCATGGAGTTTCGCCATGTGATCCAGGGTTACGGCATCCTCGCCGGAAACCTCAATCCATTGGTATATCTGCTGTCGTGTCAAGCCATGCTTGCAAAGCCATTCGAGCAATGCTTTGCGGCGGGTAGGAAGGTCTTTCTCAGTTCCGGCTGCGACCTTCCGCGCCTTTTCTATGATCCCTGCCACAAGGGCGCGTGGGATAACCTCAAAGATTGCATTGCGCCTGGCAATTGAACTGGCGGCTGCGCACACTACAGCGACCTGTTCCGGCCCATATCGCTTGCCGTCACGCTTGACAATGCTTTTCACTACGTCAACAGAGGCGGCTGTGTTGTTCTCCAGGTCGTGAGCCATACCGCGCACGACAATCTCAGTCTGTCCAATGGATATAACCATGGCCTGCGCCCGGATGTTTCCGTAGCACGCCATGACGATTTCAGCCAGACGGACAGACGGCCCATCTGCTATCTGACCTCCTCCAACGGGCTTGGCATAGGCCATCTGCGCAGCGATCTCGGGGGACTGCGTGGCAAGCGTCTCCGCAGTGTGGAAGAATTTTTGAATGTCGCGGGGGAACCGCTTGGCCGTGACGATTTGCGTGTCGAGTTCAGCCTTGGCGATGACCTCCATCGTCGATGGCTGGACTATCTCCGCAACCTGTGTCTGTTGGTCGGTCATGTCATGCTCCCATCTGCCGCCGCAGTTTAGCGGCACGTCGCTGCTTCGTTCCCCAGGAATGTTCTCTCGTGCGGTCCATCCTGGTCGGCGACGGTGGCCAGAATCCGTTCAGCGTTGGTTGCAGTATGAGACTGAACCTGGTCAGATAGTTTATCGGCCCCAATCCTAGGGAATACTTACCTGATGCTCGGTTGTCCATGGTCGTTTCCTTGTGCCGGAGTGGGCCGGCTTTCCCGTTGGGGGCGGTTTATGGCCATGCCCAGGGCGTTGCCGTTACGGAAGCCAGCGGTTGAATCCGTCGGCCTCAATGGGCTGGGTGATCAGGTGCCACAGGAAATTCAATATGAGTTTCATGATTTTTCCTTACGTGTGCAACTAGGGCATCAATGGCCTCTGTTGCTGTTTGTCCGTATCCTATAGCTCCCTCCAGCGTTGATTTTCCATTGAATTTTGATGACACAATCCAAGCTCTCCACGGGAGAGGCCAGTCTGTACCGTGCGATCGGTACTCCAAGGTCACCCCCATAAACCTCTCGCCGAGCTCATGCAACTGTCTCAATGGATCTGTCATGCCCTGGCCGCCATTGACTAGCGGAGGCGGTACTGGATATATCCCGCGGCGGAAGGCCGGCGGTTCATTCCGCTCTGATTCCTTGAGATATATCGGTTTCATGGCGCACCAATCCCCTTGGCAAGCTCCCGCAGTCTGGCCACGGTCTTGTCCGACGGAGACCGCTCCCCGCTCACCCAGCGGCGTACTGTCCGCTCGTTCACTCCGAGGCCCCTGGCGGTGGCCCGCTGGGATCCGATTGCTGCGATGAGCGTTGTAAGTTTTTTCATGTTCATGTCATTCTGCTCCTTTATTTGCGATCATGCTCGCCTGTATTGCCTTGCCGCATGTCATGCAGCGGTGCCAGGTCAGTCCTGGCTCCGGACGACTCCGCTGAGCACCAGCCGGCGGGGGACGTGCGTGAACCCGGCCTGAGCGTCCCACGATCTGCGCATCTGCGCTTGGTCCGATCCGGATAAGCGGGTACGCCACTGACCATGTACATAGTGCTGGATGGCGTCCCTCAGTCCCGGCCAGTGCAGGTCCTGGCCTACTGTGTACGGTGCTGTGTCGGTGGTGGGCATGGTCTGCTCCTGGGTCCATCGGACCGCTCGGGTGATGCGCTGGAGTATATGCTACCGATGCCCGGTCCTAGGGCCAAGGCCGGTCCTAGGACCAGGGTGTGTCACACGCAGTTACCGTGCCGGTGCGCGCGAGGGAATGCGTAGGTGCATCCGAGACACGCCGGCGCGGTTCCTGGGGTGGCCGGCCTGGTCGGTGCCTGGCCTGTGTCGTGCTGCCGCTGTTCGCTCATCGCATGATCCGTGGTGTCGTTACAGACCCGGCCCTTTTCCGCATCCCTCCTGGGGATCCGGCTGGTCCTGGCTGTGTCCCTGGGTGGTGGGCGGGGTCCCGGCCGATCTGAGCGGTGCTCGGTGATGCGGTGGCGGGAGCAGGCGGCGGACGAACCCTGATCAGGACCGATCCGCCCCATTCACCAGGTATCTGCGTCAGGCGCGAAGTCAATTGGCGCATCAGGGTGGCGAAGATCGGTCAAGCCAAGGCCCGCCGAGCACCGCCGCCACCCCTCTTTTCCATTCGAAGACCCGGCACTTGGTGGTGCCGCCTGAGGTCTCGCATCGTGGCTGCCGCGTCCGCCGCCCTTGGGGGTATGCTGCCCGGGCCTTCCGTTTTGTCTGGGTGTCGGTTTCCCCAGCCCCTGGCCAGAGAATCTGTAAAAACACAGCGACCTACGAGGCCCCCGCCCGAGGTGAGAACCCGCATGGTTTAACCAGAGGCGGCGGCAGGAGTCTCGTAGGTCGTCGTGTCCTTCCACGGTTCTCACGCCGTTTCGGACGGGCGCACCTATACCACGCCGGCCAGGAAAGTCAACCCTTAGTCTTCGGTGCCGGTATCCTGCCGGTTCCGTGGGTTAAATTGGTTTTGTGCCCCCCCAGCCCACTTGTGGCCCCCCCCTGCATCGACTGCGGCACCTCAATGGGTGTCCATGGTCCAGTCCACGACCAGGACGGTATCCGCCCATTGCGTGTCAGATATTCCGACCAGTTCCCCGTAGCCTGTCGAGTCCGGTAGGGACAGGATTGTCAGGGTCAGATGGACGGCCCTTTGTTACGCCCCAGGCTATTGACCCGGGGCGCTTCGTTACTCTACCTTTTCCGCCCAGGATTAACTAGTTAATTTCAAAAACTATTTGACCTTGCACGCTCGTTGCGTTAGCGGAAGCCGTCCACTTGGTCAAATCTTCTTTCTGTATATCCACCGTCGTGCCTCCGGCGGAAACATAGCACCACGCATCGACCGCATTACCGTTGTCCGTTGCGCGTACCTTTGCCATCATACCCTTAGTGGCAACCTTTCCGTTAGGGATTCGTATCTTGAGGACATAATCTACAACGCCACCTACCGTTGTAGAATCAAGAACGAAAGCAAGGGTCATACTCTTATCGACTGCCTTATATGCCAGCGTCGCCACGTCGCCCGCCGCCAGGGTCCAAGTCATCCCCGCACTAGCGGTGTAGAATCCCGCGTCAAATGCTGGCGAAACCCACAGCCGGCCCGGATCATAATTAGACAAGCAAACGAGATCGCCGTCGATCCATCCCATCGTGGGCTCATTAGTCACAAGATCAATAGACCCCGCATTCACACCGTTGTTGATACATGCACAGGACGATTTACCGGGCGCACCGAGACTGTTGGTAAATGTCCCCTTGGCCGGTTCAGATACACCCGTGACGTAGTCCTTACAGTATCCCCAGTTGTCGCCAACGCTGGCAATTCGTATCGGATGGTCGATCAGGATCGGATTGTTGATTTGATTCTGCGACATTTTAATGCACGTCTCGTACACAGAGTAGGCTTCCACGGGAGTGACGACTTTCAAGAATTTTGGGCGATTCGTTCGCCACGTCTGACCCTGGCCCCAGCATTCGCTAGAGCAACCTTCTATGAGTATGCCGATGCCGACAGAGCATCGAATGAACGCAGTATCCATAACTCCACCGCCGAAAACGCGCCGGATCTGCAACAGATTTGCAACCTTTATATCAATTCCTATGTCATCAACCTGGATTCCTCCGCTTTCAATGACGGACATTTGCCCGGCGTTTCCGGAGTTAATAATGAAACCTACAGATCCAACCATTTGCGACCATATGGTAAATGTGCTAAAACGTGTTCCGTCATTAGCAAATGATCCGCCAGCAATTCCGCTTGTCCCCCACTTGACTCCGACAAGGCATTTTCGGATGCTAAACCTCCGGATTTCATTTTGTGAACCTGACGGGTTGTTGTCGCTATCAAGGAGGATTCCAACCACGTCCTTATTGTCTCCGTCAAGATGTATCCCGTCGATTTCAAATAGGCGCGCGGAAAAAGCGCGAATAATAGGGTCGCCTGCCACGGCTCCGTCCCATTTAATTTCAGAGCCGTTCTTTGATCCGACAACGCCAAAGGTATTGTCTTCTCCATAAACACCGAACAGCTTAACATAGCTGCGCATGTTTATGGACGTAGTTATCCTGTAAGTCCCCGGTGGGACATAGACAAGCCCGCCTCCGGCCGCATATGCTGCGTCAATCGCTGCCTGAATCTGGACAATGTCATCGGCTACACCATCGCCTACTGCCCCGAAATCCTTGACGTTGACAACATCGGCAAAGCGAGTCGCCAGCGTCCGCTCCGTAACGCTCCCCGTCGACGTGACCAACGCGCTGTTGGCGTTTTCTGGCAGGCTTCCGGCCATGACCGGGGAACCATTTGCGTCGAATCCCAGGAGCGAGCTGGCGCGGCTTGCTGCTCCTGGAAGAACGGCCACCGAATCCTCGCCATCCGGGACCTGCAAGGAGCGGTCGGCCCTGGCCTCCAGTTGCTGGGCCAGCATGGTCAGCTTGTCCAGGCCGGCCATGACCTGGTCGGCATAGAATGTGCCCTGGTTTCGGATGTCACGGGTCTGGGTGAACGCGACTTGCCGTTGGATGCTCAGGCCGTGTCCGCTGGTCAGGTTGCCAGCGGTCAGGACAACCGTTCCGCCGGCATCTTCTCCGGCTCCGGTGACGGTGTAGTCGGTGGTCAAGACCAGGGTGGAATCAACCCCGGTGATAGTTTTGACAACCTTGAGGTCGGCATCTTGAAACGCCTTGAAGGTATAGGCGTAGGTCGCGGTTGACCCGTCGCCGATATAGTCGTTGCGTGCGGTTTCGCTGGTGATGGTCATGGTTACCTCTTGGCTGGTGGGCCGAAGATTACAGGGCGTGGGTCGAGGCGTGGGTTGTCTAGCAAGTCTGCGATGCCGGTACCGGTGGCCCATAGCTGGCCGGTGGGCAGTCCGAAGATCCCGCCCATGGTGTCGAGCGAGGCCTTGCCAAGGCCCTTGTCGATCTCTCCCTGCCGGACTTGTGATATAAGTTTTGTAGTGTCCATAATTGGTTTTGTGACGGCAGGTCCAGAGTATTGATACCCCTGGAATGCTCCGGACAACTCGCGGGTCAGGACCATGGTCCCCAGCAATGTTGACAGGATTTCTGTAGCGTATTTCTCGCCGAATCCCTTGGGCTTTTTGCGTTCATCGTCCGGCCTGGATAGGTCTCGCAGGATTACCGTCATTGCCGCAGGAAGCGCAACAACCATGGTGAAACTATATAAGTATTTCATGGTTGCCAGGGTTGGATTGTCGCGCCATTCCTGCCGAAGTTCCCCGCCTATTTCGTGCAGTTGGTTGAACACCGTACTGCCGTAGGTGAAGGCCCCGGTGAATACCTGGCCGACGGCGCTCCTTTGGACAGCGGAAAGATCTTTCATCAGGCCGGATCCCTGGGTGTCGATCACGGTCTGGTCAGCGATGGCGATGGCATCCTCATCGGACTGTCCTTCTTCGCTGGCCTTGCGATATGCGGCGACCCAGGTGGCTACGTCAACCTGATCCTGGACTTTGCGCAGCATCCAGAACCCGCCCATGAGCATCCGTTGTTGCGCTCTGGCAACGATGTTTCTCCGCATGTCGTTTGCAATTTCGGCCATTTCCTGCGTCTGTGTTTTTGACCTCATCCGCATTGCTGCGGATTTCTCTTTGGCCAGGGTGTGGGCGGTCGCAAACCCTTCCTCACCTGCAAACAGGTTCCCGATAGCGTGAATCATCCGGCCTGGTCCGACACGTTTAATGGCGTTCGCAAACCCGGTTACCTGCAATAATACCGTGGAAAACTTGAATCCCATGGTTGAGGCGCTGAATCCGCGACGCATATATCCAACGAACTTAGAAAGCTTATCGTTATTGTGACCCTCGGTTGCGATGTCTCCCAACCAACTCTTGAGTTGGACCACAACGCCGGCTCCCATGCGGCTTTCGATTTCGCGCACGATGGGGGCGCTTGACAGGATCTTGATGCAGTCGCGCAGGATTTCGCGATGGGTTAGGTCGTGGATGACGTTGGAGATGTGCCGGCCGATCACGTTCGGATCCAGTTCCAGCGGTTGGCCTTCGCCCCCGGTGCGCTTCTTGTTGTGGCCCTGCTTGGTCTGGGCTGTGCCGTGGGCCTGGGCAAGCATCTGCTCAGCCCAGGTGGCGGCTGTTCCGTTGATTCGGATGGGGGCAGCTTCATCGGATATGACAATGGGGAAGTACCCGCCCTTGAGCGTCCCGGCCTTGGCCTGGAATGGTGTGGCTTCGACCTTCTCCGGCGGAAGGCCATGGACCCGTTGCTCCAGGGCTTGAATCTCGCTCCAGTAGCTTTCGATGTGGTCCCAGACGCCTTCGATGAAAGTTAGGTCGGCGTCGGTGAGGCTGTCCAGGACAACCTGGACCTGGCCCTCTGTGACTTTCTGGCCACGCATCAGTCGGTCCCGGTTCCCTTCGTTCCCCCAGTTGAGCGCGACCATGATGGCCCCGATGCGATCCAAGCCCCGTTCCCATCCACTGAAAGCGCGGATTTCGCTCGGGTTCCAGCCGTCGGTTTCCTTGTCCACGGCCTGGTTCCAGGCTTTCCAGAGGGCGTCCTGCCGCTCCTTGGCCGCCCACTTCATCTCCAGTTCTTTGGTCGAGGCATTGTTGATCGGTCGGACCATGGTGTTCCACCACACCCCGTTGTCCTGCTCTCCGTCCATGCTGCGGATGAAGCGGGCCGCCTTAATGTGCGACAACCAGAGGTCTTCCGCGGCCTTGGATACCTTGCTGCGGCGGCCGTCGTGGGCCGGCGGCTTCTTGATGTCGGGATGGCTTGACTGGATTCCCTGGATCAGTTCGTCAGATTTTTCAAGGAAGTCAGCCTTGCGACTGGCGGCTGACAGTTCGTTGACGCTCTTGGCCGCGTAGTGGATCTGGCCCATCACGTTGGCTACGGCGGCAAGGTCCTCGACGGCCAAGTCACGCCACTGGACCTTGGCAGCCTGCTCCAGGATGTCCTTCGGGATGTCGATGCTCTGGCCTTCTGCGGCACGCTCCGCGACCCAGGTGGCCAGGGATTTGATCCGGGCCAGTTGCGCGGCCGACATGTCGCGAAACCCGTAGCGGTGCCGGATGGCGTCGATCTGCTCCAGGTACCCGCTGGTGCGCTCCCAGGTTGAGCCGGGGACCAGGGCGGCGGCGGCGCGGGCCTCGTCTTCGGTCGGAAGGATCACGGCCTCGCCGGATGGCTTGGTCACCGTCCATTGCCATCCTCCGGCCCGGCCGATGCGTCCGCGGCGCTTGGCGTCGTCGAATGAGCGGGCGTATTCCAGGTTTTTTTCGATCTGGGCCTTGGCGTCCATGCTGGCCCGGTAGAGTTCGTGATTCAGGATCTCACGCTGTAGGGCAGTGATGGCGGCCTCGGCGTCGCGGTTGGCCAGGGCGGCGGCCCTTTCTCTGCGGGCCCTGATCTCGGCCCGAAGGTACAGGTGCGGGGCCAGGTCTCCGGCCTTGGTCTTCCTGATCTTCTCTTGGGCGGCGTGGCGAATGACCTCGATGGGAGCGGTCCGGCGCTTGCGGGTGGACACCCCGAGCAAGGCATCCCATTGGGCCAGGTGCAGGTCTGCCAGTCGGTCTGAGTGCAGCGCGTCCATCGCCTTGTCGGCAAGGGTCCCGTCCAGCATCGAATCACCGAACTTCTGGCGCATTATGGCGTTTACGCTCGCCTCGATGAAGGGTTTCTTTGGCTTGAGTCCCAAGAGCCCATCCACCAGGGCGTCACCGTTGGCGTAGCCAAAGAGCCCGGCCACCTGATCCAGAGGAATCCCGCCCTCTCTGCGGTGCATCATGGTGAACCGATCCATGGCGGCGCTGGCCTCGATCTTGCTGCCGGCCCTGCGCTCGACCCGGCGGCGCAAGTCGTTGGTGTCCAGCTTGATCGGATCGGTGTCCAAGTCTTCGCCGGCCGGGGTCTTGTTGCGTCTCAATGCAGCCTCAGCAATGTAGGCCTTGTCCGCGTTGATCTCGTCTTCGACCTGTTTCTGGACGATGGCGCGGGCCTCGGCCCACCATGCGGTATCCTCGCGGCGGACTTCGTCCATGACCTCATTGCGCAGGCGGTCAGTGGCCTCCTGGACGGCGGCCTGCTCTGACTCCACGATGGCCTTGACCCGCTCTTCGGGGACGCCCATGGCCAGAGCGTTTGCAGCGAAACCGTCATCACCCAAGGCCTGGTTGGCGGTGGCGATCTCTTCGTCAGTGGCCAGGAGGCGATCCATCACGCCCCTAACCTCTGGCGTCAGTTCCACGTCGAGCCGGATGGATTTGTAGATATTTCTCAACCATTGAGCGAAGCGGGCAAAGATGCCGCGCAGTTCAACCGATGGGGCCTGGCCCTTCATTAGGTAGGCCTCAAAGGTGCGCGCCCATTTTTCATGGGCATTTACGCCGGCAACAGCAACCCGAGCGTCTGCAATCGCTGAATCCAAACCATCGCCAAGGTAGGCGTAAATCTTTTTGATTTTAGCCAGCCCATCTTCCCCTTGTGACGATAGAATCGCCATGATCCCGTTCCTGGGGTCCTTGTCCGCAAACGATGTTTTGGACAGGGTTTCTCGATCTACTCCAAGATACGCCAGGGCGGCAGCGAAGTCGTCCTTGAACTGCTGCGGAGCACCCTGCCGCTCGGATAAATCCCCCAGCATTTCCAGGTAAAGGTGGCCGCTTTCGTGCAGGAACGTGGATAGGTCTGCCTTCTGGAACAGGTTGATGGTTGT
>Ga0315909_10004338_pt1 | contig 16813 bp, 17 predicted proteins | sample LakEriMetagenome_11_FD_203527 | JGI IMG/M metagenome (GOLD analysis project Ga0315909, IMG submission 203527) | Freshwater fungal communities from buoy surface, Lake Erie, Ohio, United States - Buoy 2 MA125 | ecosystem: Environmental > Aquatic > Freshwater > Lake | place: USA: Lake Erie, Ohio...
CAGACGTACTGATCGGAGGCGCGGGCGCGGACCGCTTTGCGTTCTCAGTGTTCACCGATACCGGCACCACCGCCACGCTGCGCGACATCATCAACGAATTTGTAGTGGCCTCGGACCGCATCGACGTTTCAGCCATCGACGCGAATACCGGTCAAACCAACAATGAGGCTTTCACATGGCGGGGTACCGCTGGCATCAACGGCGTGGGGCAACTCGCCATGGCCTACGACAGCGCCACCTACACAACGGTCATCAGCGGCAATATCGACGCCAACCTTGCTGCAGACTTCACCATTGCACTGCTGGGGGACTACACGACCACGCTCTCTGCAACGGACTTCGTGTTGTGAGGGATTGGCCTAACAGCGATGGATGGGGAGGGCGGATTTATAACGATTGATGTTTAACGCCATACGATATACTCTTCCAAGGTGATCAAATCTTTCAGCTGCAGAGCAACGGCGTCCCTGTTTTCGGGCAAGGGGGTTTCTCGATGGGTCAACGTTCGAGTCGTCGCTGAACGGAAGTTGCAGATGCTCAACCGGGCGACTCGGCTGGATGATCTTCGAGTGCCGCCCAATAATCGGCTTGAGTTGTTAAGAGGTGGCCGCGCCGGTCAGTACAGCATCCGCATCAATGATCAATGGCGCGTTTGCTTTCGATTTGAGGCAGGTAACGCGTTCGACGTTGAAATCGTCGACTATCACTGAGAAGAGAATTTGCGTGAAATCAATGAACGGAATGCGCGCGATCCACCCAGGCGAAGTGCTTCGTGAGGAGTTTCTGATCCCGATGAAGCTCTCTGCCCATGCACTGGCCATTGCCTTGCATGTGCCTGCGCCACGTATCAATGACATTGTTCGCGAGCGTCGTGCAGTTTCAGCCGACACTGCCATGCGCCTCGCCCGATTTTTCAACATGAGCCCGGAATTTTGGATGGGGCTGCAGGCCGACTACGAAATGGCACTCGCCCGCGACCAACTCGTTGAGGAGTTGAAGACGATCCGGCCATTCAAGGCTGCGCTAGCGGCCTGATCAACCGATCAGGCGCAACGGTCCGCAGCCTCGCTGCGCGACATCATCAATGACTTCGTGGTGGCCTCGGACCGCATCGATGTCTCTGCCATCGATGCAAACCTGACGGCAGACTTCACCTTTGCACTTCTGGGGAAGGACACGACCACGCTCTTCGCAACGGACTTCGTGTTGTGAGGCGAACCTTCGATCGCCGGGACCGTATATTCGATCCAGGTATACCGAGGTAATACCTTGATATACCTCTATGGGATTGCTAACGATCTGACATATCGTTTCGACGCAATACGTCAATATCTTGACGCCGTACTGAGAGGCGCCTTCCTGGCGTCAAGCACTTTGGGCCGATGAATTGAAGAAAGCTACCAGAAACACGCCAAACACCAAGATCGATCTGGCAAACAGATTGTTTTTCCGGTTGTATCAGTGCGCAAACATGTTGCACAAAACCGGCAGCCGAGCGGTTGAAGAAGAAGGGCTGACGACGCAGCAGTGGGCAGTCCTGGGCGCGCTGTCTCGCGAGAAATCGCAGGGCGGCATGAGCATTGGCGACCTGGCCCGCTACCTGATGGTCAGTCGCCAGAATCTCTCCGGCGTGATCAGCCGGATGGAACGCGACGGGCATGTAAGCGTCGCGGCAAGCGGGCAGGACCGCCGCTCGCGTGTGGTCACCATGACCGCCTCAGGGCGGCATGTGTGGGAAGACCTCGCCCAACCGAAGATTCACGGCTACTACGAGGCGATCCTGTCGGATTTTTCGGTGAACGACGTTACGCACACGCTGCACTACTTGTTGAAGATGCTCGAGAACATGCAGCAACTCGACGCCCAATGGCTATCTGCAGACGACGCAGACGAGGACAAGGCGCCAGCGTGACGCAGTATGCGTCGCGCCGGCTGAGTGCGCCGTGTCGTGGTTCCGAAGCGTGCTTGTCGAAGCCCTACTGATGCAGCTCTGCCACTGACAGATGCCCCTGCGCTGCAGGCCAGGTGCGCATCGCGATGCGTTCGGTGTTGAAGCGCGCCACTACCGTGCGCACTTCCGCTGAGGGCAGAGACAGACGCGACAACGACTGCCCGGCCACGCCAGCGACCACGCCAGGCAGCGGTGCGCCGTCCAGACTCATCTCATCACGTCCTAAGCCGAAGTAGCCGCGGGGGCGTGTCAGGCTCACCAGTGCACCGGCCTTGCGGTCGGCATCGCTGATGCGAATTGGGCGCAGGTTCACGATATCGGATGAACGCGGAAACGGTGCGCGGTACTGATGCACCGTGGCAAAGCCCTGCGCGCCGTACTCGAACTCCAGACAGGTTTGCGCATCGGTGCGCAGCGGTCCCCAGCGACCATCGGCGCCGATGGTGCGATCAAGCAGTGGTGCACCACGGCGCTCGCCTTTGTCACAGTCCACTGCATGCACTTGCACGCGCGCACCCGCCAGCGGCAGGTTGGTAGGCGCGCTGCCCGCCAGCCCGGTGACCTTGCCGTCCAGTACCACCTGCGCCTGCGGCTCTATGCCGCGAGCGGGCAGTCCGCCCGTGATGAACTGCCAGGTCTGCTCGAATGCCTTCTGGTGATAGGACACCTCGCGGTGGTCCAGGCCAACCAACACGCGATTATCGGCGCCCTTCAACTCCGGGCCGCGCGCATCGACGTTGGTCTTGAAGCTCGGGCCCTGTCCAATCCATTCGCCAGTGGGTACCGCGAATTTGTCATTGCCATCGGAGCGCAGGGTCATCCACTTCACCCCCGGTGGCACCTCCAGACCCTGCGGGCCCTGCGGCGCATTCAGGCGCATGAGCACAGGGCCCGCGCCATTGAACTCGTTGCCAGGTCGAAAATCGGCACGTGCCCACACGCCGTGATTGGGCGTGCCTCCCAACACCGCATGCGAGACCTTGGCCGCGCCATAGTCACGCACATAGGTGCGAATGGCATTGCCGCCGCGAGAGTTGCCCACCAGTACCACCTGCTTCGCCCCGGTGCGCTTGAGCACCGCATCGATCTCGCTGGCCAGGTAGGCCGCATGCTCGGCTGCGGAAGTGCGGTCAGCCTGTGCCACCGCATCGTCGTCGCGCGACAGCGGATTGGGCGCATCGATGGCATGCAGCCGCTCACGCGGCCAGCCGTTGGACTCGAAACGCCACAGCGTGGTGAGCCAGTTGGCTGCACCGTCGCCGTTACCGTGCACGAAGACGATGGGCGGACGCTCGGTGAGCGACGCTTGGGCGCCGCCTGTGAGGCTGGTCAGCCAACCGGTTGCACCGGACCCGGGCGATCCGCTCGGCGCTGCACAGCCTGCCGTCAGCCATGCCACTGCAGCGGCAGCCTGCGCCATCCGTACGACGCGGCCAAGGCGCTCCTTGGGTTCCATCGGGCTCATTCGCCCCGCAGTGCCGCCAGTGACGAGACCGGCCGGCCGAGCATCCAGGCTGCCCACGTTCTGCAAAGTCTTCAGACTCTGCCTTTGCACGTTCATTTTCACGCCGACACCTTGCGCTCAACGTTGGTCTTGATGTTGGCCAGCGCAATCGCGGCTTCCGCATCGATGCGCGCAATCATTGCCTCGGTGGGCGCTTTGGGCCGCGCCGGGTTGCGCACCGTGCGGGTGTAGCGCGTGCCCTGCGGCGTGACCTCAAAGTCGTACTGCACCACGATCGGCCCGATGAACCCTGCACCGGTCTGTGCCACCCAGCGCGTGGGTCGATCGGCTTCAAGCACCACCCAATCCAGCTGAATCTCCTCGCGCGAGAACCACTTCTCGCTGAAGGTCTCGCCCTTGCCCAGCGGCCGGTTGGCGCTGTTCACATGATGCGACACCGCGATCCACTCGGGCCAGGATTGCGGGTTGGTGACGTAATCGAACACCGCCTGGGGCGGTGCGTCGATGGTGATGTGATGGCTGCGTTCAAAGGCAACGGTGGCGGTCATCAGGCAGATCCTGCTTCGTCGGAAAGTGGGCGTGAGTCGTGGCGCAATAGGAGCGGGCGCAATGGGCGCGGGGCCCGTGGCCGACTGCCAAGGGCTGCAGATCACATCGTGATGCGTGCGTCAGTAATGATGCGCTTCCACAGGACAAAGTCATCGCGGATGATCTTGTCGAACTCTGCGGGCGTACCGGTCACCGGATAATCCCCCGCAAGCGTGAGAAACTTCTCTCGAACCTCCGGCTCGCGCAGGATCCGCCCGATCTCGGCGTTGAGTTTGTCGACGATCGGCTTGGGCATATTGGCGGGACCAAGAATGCCGGTCCAGATGCCTGCGCTGTACGCAACGCCTTGCTCAATCAGGGTGGGTACATCGGGCATCGAGCGCGAACGCGCAGGCCCCGTGACGGCCAACGCGCGCACCTTGCCGGTCCGGGTGTGAGTCATGGCATTGGTGGTGTCGAGCACACCAAGCATCATGTGACCGCCCGCCATGTCGGTGCCCAATGCAGACGCAGAGCGATAGGGCACATGCACCATATCGATGCCGGTCAGGGACTTCAGAAACTCCCCCGCCAGATGACCACCCGACCCATTACCCCACGAGCCATAGCTCGGTGGCTTGGGTTGAGCCTTCACGTAGGCGACGAATTCGGCCACGTTTCGCACCGGCAGCGACGCATTGACGACCAGCACATTGCCCCCCAGCGTGAGCTGAGAGACAGGTGTGAAGTCCTTCTGTGCATTGAATGGGAGCTTGTCGTTGAGCAACGGATGAAACACGCTGGCCGCCACGAACGTCACGACAAGGGTGTAGCCGTCGGGCGGCGCCTTGGCCACCAGATCAAGCGCCAGTGCCCCGGTTGCACCCGGCTTGTTTTCAACGACCACCGGGACATTGAGTGACTGCGTCAAGCGCTCTGCCACGATGCGGGCCGTCACGTCTGTCGCCCCACCGGGTGCGCTGGGCGATATCAGGCGAATGGGCCGGCGCGGATAGTCCTGAGCGCTCGCGGGCAGTGCCATGAACATCGCACTGGCGACCGCTATCCACCGCAATGCAAAGAGTCTTCGCGTCATGATCAAGAAAGGCTGCCTCTAGAGGAGTGATGAATGGGTAGGCTGAGCTGAGGCCTGCAGGACAGGTCATCCCCGCTCAGTACACACACGGTCGAGCAGCGGGCAGGTCTTGTCAAGCCGGAGCAGCGGGCCCACGCGCTGAGCAGGCTCATGGGCCTTTGCCCTCACGGCCCCTGCATGCACACCGCCGGACAGGGACGGACACTCCCGGGCAGTGCCTGCTGCCTAAGCCTGACCCGAGCCTTGCCATTGCCGGGTTGCCTGCCAATTTCGCGACTTTCAGCAGGACAAGGCCGCCTCAGGCTGCGATACTGCCTTGAAACACCTGCCCGACACCGTATCGGGTCAGACCCCGTCAGGCTGTTCAACCGGCTCGAACATCAGGAGGAGACGCTCATGAAATTCGGCATCTTTTACGAACTGCAATTGCCCCGGCCCTGGGAAGCCCACAGCGAGCTGAAGCTGTTTCAGGACGCCCTCACCCAGGTGGAACTGGCCGACAAGCTGGGCTACGACACCGCCTGGGAAGTGGAGCACCACTTCCTTGAGGAGTATTCGCACTCCTCATCGCCCTCGGTCTTTCTGGGTGCGGCCAGCCAGCGCACCAGGAACATTCGCCTGGCCCACGGCATTTTTCAGCTCACCACCAACCACCCTGCCAAGGTGGCTGCCCATGTGGCCAATCTCGATCTGGTCTCGCGCGGGCGGGTGGAACTGGGCTTGGGCGAAAGTGCCTCGGCCACTGAACTCGACCCGTTCGGGGTGAAATTCGAAGACAAGCGCGCGATCTGGGAAGACGCGGTGCGTTGCCTGATCCCGATGTTCAAGGACGAGCCCTGCGAGTACAACGGCCCGCACTTTCAGTTCCCGTACCGCAATGTGGTGCCTAAGCCCCTGCAAAAGCCGCACCCGCCGCTGTGGGTGGCCTGCTCGCAACTCGATACCATCGAATACGCCGGCCGCCGTGGCATGGGCGCGCTGGGCTTTCAGTTTGTCTCGGCTGATGCCGCGCACGCCTGGGTGCATGCGTACTACAACTCGCTCACCCGCCGACTGGACAAGCTTGCCGACTACCCGGTGAACCCGAACATCGCACTGGTGTCTTACTTCATGTGCGCCAAGACTGATGAAGAGGCACGCAAGCGCGCCGAGGGTCTGACCTTCTTCCAGTTTGCGCTGCGCTTTTACGGCCAGAGCGCTAATCGTGAGCGCCCGCGTGCCGGCACGGTCAACGTCTGGGAAAAGTTCGAGGAATGGAAGAACGCCAACCCCGAGGCCGTACAGACCGCGCTGCGCGGTGGCCTGGTGGGTTCGCCCGACACCATCCGCAAGAAACTGCGCAAGTTCCAGAGCAGCCACTGCGACCAGATCATTCTGCTCAACCAGGCTGGCAAGAATTCGCACGAACATATCTGCGAGAGTCTGGAACTGTTTGCCAATGAAGTGATGCCCGAGTTCCATGCAGCCGAGCCGGCGCACCAGGAATGGAAGCGTCAGGTCATGTCGCGCGAGATCCTTCTGGACGAGCTCGATACTTCGGCCCACAAGGACCGTTTTGGCAAAACGCTGGCAGCCGTACAACCCAACGTGGCGGTCGCTGCCAGCTGAGCACCAGCACGCATCCGATCATGGCCGCTGGCCTGTCGTCCTGACCACTTCAGACCACGCGAGCCGATCAGATGCCCGGTAAGGTTGCCATCATCGCCAACCCGGCATCAGGCCGGGATGTTCGCAGGCTGGCTGCGCGCGCCACCAATGTGACCCATGAGGCCAAGGGCGCGCAGGTGGCCCGCATTGCCACCGGTCTGGATGCGCTGGGCATCGACGAAATCATGGTGATGCAGGAGCCCGCGCGGGTCTCCACCAGCGCGCTGCAGTGGATGCCGCTGCGTGCCCGGGTCCATGTCCTGCAGACCGGTCAGGTCACGCACTCCGCCGCCGATACCGAAGTGGCCGTGCGTGCCGCACGCGAGGCAGGTTGCACCGTGATCGTGTCATTGGGTGGCGATGGGACGAACCGCATCATTGCGCGCACCTGGCCCGAGGTGCCGCTGGTGCCCTTGTCCACCGGCACCAACAACGTCTTTCCGGTGTCGGTCGAAGCCACTAGTGCGGGTGTGGCGGCCGGACTGGTGGCCTCGGGCGCCATTGCAGCCAGCGAAGCGGGTGCGCGCTGCAAGCTCGTGCATGTGCAAACCGATGCCTGGGCCGATCTGGGTGTGATCGACGCTGTGCTGCTGCGCAATGACTCCACCGGTAACCTGATGCCCTTTGACCCCGACAGACTGGCAGCACTGGTCCTCACGCGCGCCGAACCCGGCTCGGTCGGCATGTCACCCATTGGTGGCTATCTGAATCCGGTGAGCTTTGAGGACGAGTGCGGACTGGCGCTGCGTTGTGGCAGCGGCCGTACGCTGCAGGTGCCGGTGTCGCCAGGCCTCTTTGGCACGGTGCGGGTCAGCCTGTGCGAGCGGCTGGCCTTCGACAATGTATTTCTGTTCGAGGGTCCCGGCGTGGTGGCCTTCGATGGTGACCGTCTCCATACGCTTGCTGAAGGCGAGACCGCGCGGGTGACCGTGCGCCGCGACGGCCCGATGGTGATCGACGTTGGCCGATGCATCGGACTCGCGGCGCAGCGCGGCCTGCTTGCAGACAGAGGGCCTGATGCATTGCCCTTCACTGACCGCCTCACCCCTCGGAGAAGCTCATGAGCACCCCGCACCCGCCCGACCGAAAGCTCGACCGTGACTGGACCCAGCCCATTCGCTATCCCGACCCGGCCATCGAGCATCTGGACCGGCGCTTTGCGAAGATCCGCATCGGCAGCGCCGCCATCGAACGGATCTGGACGGGCGGGCATTGGAACGAAGGGCCCGTCTGGTTTGGCGACCTGCGCAGCCTCATCTGGAGCGACATTCCGAATGACCGCATGCTGCGCTGGTGCGAAGACAGCGGCCAGGTCAGTGTGTTTCGCCAGCCCGCCAACCATGCCAACGGCAACACGCGCGACCGGCAAGGCCGCCTGCTGACCTGCGAGCACCGCAGCCGGCGTGTCACGCGCACCGAGATCGACGGCACGATCACGGTGCTGATCGACCACTTCGAGGGCAAGCGGCTGAACTCGCCCAATGACATCGTGGTGCATCCCGATGACAGCATCTGGTTTACCGATCCCGGCTACGGCTTGCTGTCTTTGGACCAGGGTGACCCGGGCCCGCTTGAACTGCCCACTCGCGTGTATCGGCTGGACCCGCACACCGGGCAGGCGAGCGTGATGGACGAGTCGATCGAAAAGCCGAACGGGCTGGCTTTCTCGCCCGATTACAAGCTGCTCTACGTGGCCGATACAGGGGCCTCTCACAAACGCGGGCACCCGCGCCAGATTCATGTGTTCGATGTCATCGATGGGCGCAAACTCGGGTCGCCGCGGGTTTTTTGCGACTTCGGGACGGCTTCGACCGACGGATTCCGGGTGGACACCGAAGGAAACGTCTGGGCGGCAGTTGGCTGGGGTGACCCGGACCACGACGGCGTGCATGTGTTTGCGCCTGATGGCACACGCATCGGCATCGTCCACCTGCCCGAGGGAGCGGCCAACCTGTGCTTTGGCGGCGTCAAGCGCAACCGGCTGTTCGTGACGGCCTCGCAGTCGATCTATGCGCTGAAGCTCAACGCTCAAGGCATGGGCTACTGCTGAGGGCCTAGGCTTGATACACGCTGACGGGTCCAGCACAATATGACTATAGGCAGATGACTATAGGCTTAAACATGAATGACCCGATCCCGAAGTCTCAATTCAAAGCCCGGGCGCTGGAATATTTCAGACAGGTGGAATCAACGGGTCGGCCACTGATCGTGTCCGACCATGGGCGGCCGGTGCTGGAAGTCAGGCCCTATCAGATCACCAAGCCAACTCCCCTGCAGGCCCTGAAAGGCTCCCTGTTGCGCTATCAGCGTCCCACAGATCCTGTGGGCGAGGACGACTGGGACGCAATGCGATGATCGTGCTTGATACCCACGCCCTGGTGTGGTGGGCGTCGGGCAGCACGCAGCAGCTCTCGTCAAAGGCCCTGCGCGCGATCGAGAAAGAGCAGCGCGGCGGCGAGATCATTGTGTCGTCGATCTCGTCGTGGGAGCTCGCGATGCTCACGGAACGTGGCCGGCTGGCGCTGGCCATGGAAATTTCGCCATGGCTTGCGCTGGTCGAACAGATCGAACGCCTGCGATTCGTTCCTGTGGACAACACCATTGCCTTGGCCAGCGTGGCGCTGCCGGGTGATTTTCACAAGGACCCTGCCGATCGGATCATCGTCGCCACCGCACGTGCTTTAGGTGCGCCGGTGCTGAGCGCCGACGAGAAGATCCGGTCCTATCCGCACGTGCGCAGCGTCTGGTAGTGCCTGGCTTCAGCGCGGGTTTACGAACGCCTCAAGCGCCCGATTGAATTCAGCTGCCCGCTCGAAGTAAGCCGAGTGCCCCGCACCGTGCACGAGGACGACCTGCACATTGGGGGCGACGCTTGCGATCGCCTGCTGCGCGAAAGGCGGAATCAGGATGTCTTCGGTGCCCACGATGCACAGCACCGGGCAGCCGATGCTGGCGATGTCAGAAGGGTCGCGCCGGCGCAGCGCCGAGAGCTTGGGCCGGAAGGCGTCCTTGTCGAGCGCATGGCCCATCTGATCGATTTGCAGATAGAGGTTGTGCAGCGCGGGCTGGTCACGCGCCATGCGTTCGCCACATCCGGGGTGAATACCATTCGCAACCAGCCGTGATGCGGTGGCGCGCGACTGCGCTTCCCAGGCATCGACACGACCCAGCCAGGGCTGCGCGATCTTTCTGAAGTCGATCGATCCGGTGGTGTTGCACAACACCGCGCCCGCGAGCTTGCCAGTGCGCTTCATGGCGTACTCGACCACCGTCCAGCCGCCCATGGACTGGCCCACGAGATAAAAGCGTGCGAGTTTCAACTCATCGGTCAGCGCCACGAGATCATCGGCGAAGTCGGCCGGGTCAGGCCCACCGGGCGACATGGTCGAGGGCGCAAATCCGCGATGCGCAAACGTGACGCAGGTATGCGTGGGCGCAAAGTGCCCCACCTGCTGCCACCACGACATCTGGTTGCCGCCTAAGCCATGCGCGAACACGATGGCCGGACCGCTGCCGTTGCCAGTGACTTCGTAGTGGATCTCGCAGTCAGGGCGCTTGAGGCGGCCGATGCGGCGGGCGGGGGCGATCGGGGCGGATGGCGTGGTCATGACAGACAGTCCTTGAAGGGGCTCTGCAGGCGAGCAGGGTGAACCGCGATGGCGTCGAGGGTCAGGTACGCGGCTTGCGCGCTGCAGCCTGATCGGCGAGCGCCCGCTTGACGCTGTCGCGTGCAGCCACGCGTTCGTACCATGCGTGCCCGCCCGGCAAGCTGCCCAGCAGGTCCAGCCCGGCGTTTTGCTGACCACTCGGCTGGGCCAGTGCAAAGGCCCAGTAGGCAAACAAATCGGCATACGTGAATGCGTCGCCGGCGATCCAGGGCGAGCACTTGGCAAGTTTGCCCACAGCCGCAATGCCCTTCGTCAGATCGCGGGCGAGCTCGGCTTTTACTTCGGGCGCCACTTCGCGGCCAAACAGCGTGCCATAGCCACGACGCGCTACCAGCTCGACATACAACTCGATCGATTGCACCAGCTCGCGCACCTTGGCGCGCGCAAAGGGATCGGCCGGCAACAGCGCGGGCGTGGGCTGCGCGTCTTCGAGAAAATCCAGAATGGCGTGGGTCTCGGCGAGATAGCCTGCGTCGGTCTGAATGCAGGGGATCTTGCCCATGGCGCTTTGGGCCAGATAGGCAGCGTCCTGCGAAGGCCGCGTCATCACCTCCTCGAAGGCCATACCCTTTTCCAGCAGGGCCGTCTTGACCACGTTGTAGTAGTTGCTAAGCGGTGCGCCATGCAGTGTGATCATGCGTGTCTCCGATGGTGCACGTCCGTGCACGCTTGAGTCGGTGTATATGCAAACTTACAGTATCCATCCGGGCGGCTGAGCACGGCATGTCGAGTGATCGATTTCGAGACGCGCCGAACGAGGACGAGCAAGAGCACTGAAAAGGTCGCATCGCTCATTGCCTCAGCGCATGGCGTGTGTGCTGGGCACTGCGGGCATCTTCAGGCCTGGCCGCATGAGATCGATCTGCGGCCATGGATGGAGAACTGGTGAGGCCGCGTGCTAGCATCGTTGAAAAACGGCCAGCAAATTTAAGGGCCGCTCCCGACCGATACCCTCAGGGATGGCCATGCAACACCCACCTTTCATCGTGGGCCTCGGCGGCACGACGCGCCCCGGCTCCACGTCCGAAAAAGCCCTTGCTGCAGCACTCGAAGCAGCTGCAGAGGTTGGCTGCACGACGCAACTGCTCGGCGCATCGGCCCTGCCCCTTGAGCCTTACGATCCCACCCGCCCCGAGCGCAGCTCGCAGGCGGTCGCACTGGTCGACGCGCTGCGGCGTGCCGATGGCGTGATCATCGCCACCCCCGCATATCACGGCGGCATCTCGGGGCTGGTGAAGAACGCCATCGATTTCACCGAGGACCTGCGCGGCGATGCACGGGTCTACTTCGACGGGCTGGCGATCGGCTGCATCGTGTCGGCTGACGGGCCGCAGGCCATGGGCTCCACGCTAGCCTCGCTGCGTGCCATCGTGCATGCGCTGCGGGGCTGGCCGACTCCTTTTGCAGCCACCCTCAACTCTCGTGAGCGGCCTTTTGGTGGGGATGGTCAGCCGGCCGATGCCGCAGCGATTGAGGCCTGTGCCATGGTCGGGCGGCAGGTGGCTGAATTCGCACGCATGAAACGCATGGTGAAGTGATGACCGACAAAATTGAAAAGACCGACGAAGCCTGGCGCGCCCTGCTGTCGCGCGAGTCGTATCAGGTGCTGCGCCATGAAGGTACTGAACCTGCCGGCACCAGCCCGCTCAACGATGAGAAGCGCGCCGGCACCTTCGTGTGTGCCGGCTGCGAGACGCCGCTCTTCACTACGGCCATGAAGTACGACAGCGGCACCGGATGGCCCAGTTTTTTCACCACACTGCCCGGTGTGTTCGAAACAAGCCGCGACTTCCGTCTGATCTGGCCGCGCACCGAATATCATTGCGCGCGTTGCGGCGGCCACCATGGCCATGTCTTTGATGACGGCCCGGCGCCCACCGGCAAGCGCTTTTGCAACAATGGCGTGGCGCTCAAGTTCATTCCCGACTGAGCCGCCACATCCCGCCACCGCCGAACAGTCTGGAGCTTCCCATGAGCCATGTCGTGACCGCCCCCTCTCCCGTCGTGCTGCCGGTTGCCGGCGGCGGCTCCTGGCCGGTGCGCCGGGTGTATTGCGTCGGGCGCAACTATGAAGAGCATGCAAAGGAAATGGGCTTCACCGGTCGTGAACCTCCGTTCTTTTTCATGAAGCCGGCCGACGGTCTGATGCATGTGCCCGAGGGCACCGTGGGCGCCATGCCCTACCCGCCCGGTACGGCCAATCTGCACTACGAGATGGAACTGGTCGCCGCGATCGGCGTCGGTGGCGCGAACATCAAAGCCGCAGATGCCATGAAGCATGTCTGGGGCTACGCGGTGGGCTTGGACATGACCCGACGCGATCTGCAAAACGATGCGAAAAAGCAGGGCCGTCCGTGGGAAATCGGTAAGGCCTTCGACGCATCAGGGCCGATCGGTTCGATCGTGCCGGCCGCCAGGGCGGGCAACCCCAGCAGCGCTGCCATCGAACTGAAAGTGAACGGCGTGGTGAAGCAATCCAGCACCACGGCCAAACTCATCTGGAACATTGCCGAGACCATCGAGCATCTGTCGGCCTACTGGCGGCTGGAGCCGGGCGATCTGATCTTTACGGGAACGCCCGAGGGCGTGGGTGCCGTGGTGCGCGGCGACGTCATGGAAGGCAGCGTCGCGGGCGTGGCTGCGATCAGCGTCAAGATGGTCTGACCTACGGCCGGGAAACACGCACCAGGCACTCAAGTGCCTGGCGTCCGGAGGCAGCGGGTCAGTATCTGGCCGCGTACCGCGAAATGGCCGCCAGATCCGGTGGCGGGCCAATGCCCGGCGCATCGTCAAGGACCGCCTGCCCTGCCTGAATACGATTGAGGGCGCCGCACACTGCCGTGCGCAAGGGGTTGGGGTTGGCGTCGACTTCCAATCGGCCATCGCCACCCGCGGCCACCAGCAGATGCGCTGAATGGAGCAGGCCCACGCCACCTCCCAACCAGTGCGGGCAATAACGCAGGCCCGCTGCAATCGCCTTGCGTGCCACCGGCAAACAGGCGGTATGCCCGCCCCATTTGGCGGCATCGGGCTGGATCACCTGCAACGCACCCGAGGCGATGGCTGCATCGAAGGCGGCATCTCCCGCCAGGTTCTCGCCTGCAGCAAGCGGCATCGGCGCTGCCCGGGCCAAGGTCTGCCAATCAGACCAGGGCGCATCGGCACGCAGAGGTTCTTCAAGCCAGCCCAAGCCGAAACGGTCCAGCTCCTGCACGCGCTGCAGGGCGACATCCAGGGACCAGCCCTGGTTGGCATCGGCCATCAGCTCGACGTCGTCGCCCAGTTCGTGTCGCACGGCGTCCAGGTTGATGCGATCGCGGGCCCCGTCAAAGCCGATCTTCAGCTTGAACGCGCGGTAGCCATCCTCGTAGCGTGCCCGTGCCAGTCGCTCGGGCAAGTCGGGATTGAGCCCGCTGGCATAGACCCCGACCGTGGGGGACTGGCCGCCCAGCAAACGCCACAAGGGCTGACCCGCACGGCGCGCCACAAGATCCCACAAGGCCAGATCAATGCCGGCGATGGTGTGCGCAAAGGGGCCGGGCTCGCCCGACTGCAGGGCCAGCACTGCTGTGCCCTGGGTGAGGTCGGCAAAAACCTCGGCCGGGCCTTGCCAGGCACGGCCCTCGACGCGAGGCGCCAACACGCCGGTCAGCAGTCGGGCCCGATGCTCGGCACCGACCGATGGGAAGTTGCACCAGACTTCGCCCCAGCCCACGTTGCCAGCGTCGTCTTGAGCACGCACCAGCACCATGGGGCGATCGCGCATGACGCCAAAGGACGTGACGACCGGTGTGTCGATCGGGCAGCGGTAGAGCAGCGCGCGCAGCGACTCAATGCGAAAAGGCGCGAGGTTCATCGACGGATTGGATCAGTAGTCAGAGTGGCGTCTGGAGACGCTCATTCGATATTTGAACACGATAACCGAGCCCGACCCGTCGCGGCGCGCCGAAACCCGCACAGGCGTTTCGACAATCACCGTACCATGCACCCGATAGGGGAGAGCCAAGCTGTGGAATTCGACTACATCATCGTGGGAGCAGGCTCGGCAGGCTGCATCGTGGCCAATCGGTTGTCGGCCGATCCGGGCACCCGCGTGCTGCTGATCGAGGCTGGCGGGCCCGACCGCAGCCTGTGGATTCACCTGCCGATCGGGTATTTCCGCACCATGCTCGATCCGCGCTTTTCGCGCAGCTTTCCCACCGAGCCCTGCGAAGGCACCGCAGACCGGGCCATTGCCTGGCCCCGCGGACGGGTGTTGGGCGGCTCGTCCTCGATCAACGGGCTGATCTTCATCCGAGGTCAGCATGAAGACTTCGACGACTGGGCCGCAGGCGGCGCGGGCGACTGGTCGTATCGGTCGCTGTTGCCGCATTTTCGGCGCTACGAACGCTATTCGGGCGGCGAGGATGTGTACCACGGCGGGCGCGGCGAATTCGGGGTCTCCGAGCTGCGCAATGACCATCCCGCGTGTGCTGCATGGGTCGAAGCAGGCGTGCAGTTCGGTCTGCCCCGCAACCCCGATTTCAACGGAGCCAGCACCTATGGTGTGGGCGCTTATCAGCTGGCGATTGCCCATGGCTGGCGCAGCAGCGCGGCTACCGCGTTTCTGAAGCCGATTCGCAACCGCCCCAACCTGAGCGTACTCACCGGTGCACAGGCCACCCGCATCCTGTTCGAGCGCGGGCGGGCCGTGGGGCTGCAGTGGGTGCAGGCTGGCAAGCAGGGCGAGGCGCGGGCAAACCGCGAAGTGATCCTGAGCGGCGGTGCCTTGCAATCACCGCAATTGCTCCAGCTCTCGGGCATCGGGCCGGCAGCGCTCCTGCGTGCGCATGGGATCGAGGTCGTGGTCGATGCGCCCGGCGTGGGCGAGAACCTGCAGGATCATTACCAGGCCCGCACCATCGTGCGCCTGCGCGACCCGATCTCGCTCAATGACGACGTGCGTCGCCCCACCAAGCTCGCCGCCATGGGTCTGCAGTGGTTGTTCAAGAACGCCGGTCCACTGACCGTGGGCGCGGGCCAGGTGGGTGGCGCTGCCTGCACGGCCGATGCGCGCAATGGCCGCCCGGATGTGCAGTTCAACGTGATGCCGCTGTCGGTGGACAAGCCCGGCATGCCGCTGCACCGCTACTCGGGGTTCACGGCGGCCGTGTGGCAGTGCCATCCGCAGGCACGCGGCAGACTGTCGATTACCTCGACCGATCCGCTGGCGGCACCGCGCATCGAGACCCGCTACCTGTCGACTGACACCGATCGCAGAGCGATCGTGGCCGGGCTGCGCATGCTGCGAGAGATTTACGCTCAACCGGCCTTCGCAAAGTACTACGACGCTGAGGTGCTGCCAGGCGCCGAGGCGCGCGATGATGCGGGTCTGCTGGACTTTGCCCGCCACCACGGCGGCACGGTCTATCACTGTGTGGGCACCTGCCGCATGGGTACGGATACGGACTCGGTCGTGGACCCGCAACTGCGGGTGCGCGGCGTGGATGGGCTGCGCGTGATTGACGCCTCGATCATGCCGACGGTCACCTCGGCCAACACCAATGCGGCGTCGCTGATGATTGGCGAAAAAGGGGCCAGTCTGGTGCTGAACGCTGCCTGAGGCGACACAGCCCATCCGGTGACTTTGTCAGGGCATCAGGCATGCAACCACGCAGGCGCCGTGCGAGGCCCGAAATGAGGGGGTCTAAACAATGCCGGGCAGCGTGCCCGACTTGACCGTGACTTCGCGCTGCGGGAACGGAATCTGGATGCCGGCGTCGCGAAAACGCCGCCAGATCTCCATGTTGATGGCGGACCTCAAGCCCAGGGTGCCGGTCTCGGGATCACTCACCCAGAAGCCAAGCTCCAGAGTGATGGATGAATCACCGAAATCCACCAGGAAGGCGAGCGGCGGCGGGTCGGTCAGCACACGCGGCTGCGCGCGTGCAATGTCGACCAGGATCGCCATGGCCTGCTCGACATCACAGTCGTAGGCCACCCCCACCTGCAGTGGGATGCGGGTCCTGGTGTTGGTGAAGGTTTCGCTCTCGACCACCGAGCCCACAAGCATCTCGTTGGGCACGATCGCATCCACCCCATCCAGTCCCTTGAGCACGGTATAGCGGGTGGCGATCTCAGAAACCACGCCACGGTACTTGTCGACGCGAATCAGTCGGCCCGGCTCGATGGAATTGTCGAGCAGGATGATGAACCCCGAGATGTAGTTGGCGGCAATTTTCTGCATGCCGAAGCCCAGGCCTACGCCGAGCGCCCCGCTGAATACCGACAGCATGGTGAGGTCGATGCCCACCACCGGCAGTGCAATGAGCAGTGCGATCAGCATCAGCATCGGTTTGGCAATGCGACCGATCACCGCGCGGGCGCTGCTGGGCATGGCGGTCGCGCTGGCCAGGCGGGCATCGAGCGCACTGCTCGCCCACAAGGCCAACAGAGTGGACAGCGCCACGGTCAGCAGA
>Ga0315909_10004339_pt1 | contig 16810 bp, 6 predicted proteins | sample LakEriMetagenome_11_FD_203527 | JGI IMG/M metagenome (GOLD analysis project Ga0315909, IMG submission 203527) | Freshwater fungal communities from buoy surface, Lake Erie, Ohio, United States - Buoy 2 MA125 | ecosystem: Environmental > Aquatic > Freshwater > Lake | place: USA: Lake Erie, Ohio...
TATTAATAAAATCAATAATAATTTTTACGCTGTCTGGTTCAGTATATTCTGCACTTAATGTTGTATTTGCAGTTTTATTTACTAAAGAAAAAGCAATCTTAATTTTGTCAGACAAAGAATTTTGTGACAGATTAATTCCAAGACCTGTTTTTAATATATGTGGAGTAGAGGAAAGATTTGTAGATGATGTTGCACTAATAATATTTGAATAATCTCCAACAATCATCATCATATTATTAAAAAATCTACATCTTTCATGATATTGAGATCTGTTATTTTTATAAAAAATTCTATTATCAGCATTTGCTTGAAACACATCATCTGCTACATTAATAACATTATCATCAGCAGGATCTAGTGGAGTTATTATTGTTGGAATTGTTGTTGGTGTTGTTACAACATATTGCCAATTTTCCTCTTGTGAAAAAATAATTAAATTTTTACTATCAAAGCCAGAGGCGGATGGGTTTGCTCCAGCAGAATATATTCCTATTTCTGTAATTTCATATCTTTCTTGACTTGGAAGTTCTGCCGTAAAAACCAGTTTATTAGTATTATTTTCAAAGACATAACCTTTTGAAGATATTGGAACTCTAAACATCTCAAAACCAAGTTCTTCTTTTGCAGAGTATGTAACAAAATCATGAACATCTCCAGTTCCTAAAGGCTTTGCTGCTGAGCCAAAGGCCATATATGAGGCGTATGCTGGAGCGGTTCCTAGCATATACTTTGCTACTATCTCTTTACCATTATCTGTTATCATGATCCATACTCCTCAATTAAATCTGTATCTATTGTACCATCTGAAAGTATCTCTATCTCTACTCGTTCATCTTTTTCCATATTTACAGTTTCAATAACCAACCTTGCAGACCTGTTATATCCAACAACGACTGCAGTTAAAATTAAATCTTGGCTTGTTGCAAGATAAACATTTGTTCCATTTGTGCTTTCACTACTAGGAACTTTTGGTATTTTATTTTCTAATTTTATTGAAAAGTTACCAAAATAAGTATCTGATGTATCTTGTAAACCTAATATTTTTTTAGGATCATATCGTTTTGCAATTTCCCACATATTTACTATTGGTTGATAGTTAATGCTTGGTGTATTAACAAAATTAGTATTATTTAATAATAAAAGAGCATGTCCATTTATTTCTTCAAAATATAAATTTAATATGTCAGTTGTTGTGACTGGATTTATTTTAGCCTCATTAAATTCAACATATTGTGGTGTTGCTATTTTTACTGGAGATTTTACAACTAAGTTAGATCCAGATGAACCAGAATCTCTTGCACCACCCTCATTTGGTGGAGCATAGTCTGATGGCGTTGTTGGTTTTACGTCAACTGGAGTTCCAGTATATCCATCAACATCATATGAATTTCCAGATGTTCCAGTATTTCCAATTGGTGCTAGATTATTTGACATCCATCTTGTTGCTGCCTCAATAACATTATCTGTAGTTCCTTCATCATAGTTATATGACATGCTATACCTCACTCAAATATATTGTCATATTTGGGCCATCACTACTTCTGCTATATTCAATATTATAAACTAAAAATTTACTTGATTGTGGTGCAACCATATCAATGTTATCATTATTTTTATAATCAATTGTAACTAAATCTCCTAATTGAATAATTGGTGTTGCAAAAATATTTAAACCAACAGCCTTTTTAGGTATCATTAATTTTTTCAAAATCCAATCCATCAACAGTTCTGCATCATCTTGATTTTGAATATAATCACTTTCAATAGAAAATTCATTTTTGCCATATGTAATTCTACTTAACCTAATTTTGTCATATTGTTGTTTTTCAAAAGTTGGAGAATATACTAAACTATTACCAACAAGTTCTGGGTCTGAAAAACTTGATCGTTTTTTAAAATAATCGTCTACAGTTAATTGTCCTCCACCATCTTGTGTAAATGCTACTCCATTAATATTTAAAAAATTATAGTCAGTTGTTCCTAAATCTAAAAGCGAATCAGTTGCATTAAAAATTAAAAACTCTGCTCCATAGGCTGTAGATGTATATCCAGAAACAACATAGTCTTTAGTTCTATCTGGTAGTTTTATAATTTTAGAAAATAATGCTGGATATGCATTATCAAACCTTACATTAAAATATGCACATTCTCTCATAATTGTTCCAAACTCATCAAAATACATTTTAAATTTATTTGGTTCTGCAGCACTAATTCCAGAAAGATATGTTTGTTGTAATATGCCACTTAAAGCATATTTTCTCATTGAATTATTAACTGTTATATTTTCTCCTCCAAAAACACCTGCTATTGGATTTCCAGATATATTAGCATTTGAATTTTCAGAATAGTTTTCAGTTAACGCATAAATATTTTCAAACATGCATTTTGATCCTCCCCTTGTAAACAATGCCATATTATTATATTTTGGCAGAGGAGAAGTATCATCAACTGTTGCAACTAAAATATTATTTATATACAAAAAGAATCTTCTAGAGTTTGCATTTAAAACATTGTCTGCATACTCTATAGAAAGATCATAAACTGTATCTACTTTGTCATAAAATTTTCTTGATATTCCAACAAAATTTCCACTATCAGAAAGTATATCTCCTCTACCACTCCATAATAATTCTGGAATGGCATGCGTACCATAACTATCTGCTCCTGGCGATTCCTCACTAGAATAAATTTTATAAAATACAATATTTGAAGTTTCTTCTGTTCCTCCATCTAAAGAAATAATTTCAAAATAATAACCATTATTTGTTATTGGATTTACTAAGACTCCAATTCCACCAGAGTTTCCAGAAACACCTACTGACGCTGTTGGAGACTCTGAACTAATTTGATAATATGTTGTTCCATTAAGAGGTGTTATTTTTTGTTTAACAGTGCCATCCTCACTCTCAATTGATTCTGCTGGAGACCCAATAATTCTAATTCGTGTTCCAAAATTTTTAAACCTATCTTCCAAAGGTTTGTGTACATATGTTATAAAGTCAATTGGCTTAATATCTGTTGTGTCAAAATTTGGTCCTTTTAATACTAAAGCAGAAGACTGTACAACACCTTTATTTTTTGTTGGATCTATTTTATTAATATTTGTAACTTCTGATTCTGTTAAATTATATTTTGATAAATATTTTTTAATTACACCATTTACCGAACTACGTTTTGCAACTACTGATCTAACACCTGCTGCTGAACCAGTAGCAACCGTTCCATCAAAAGATTGATTACCAAATAAATATTTAGAAACCATAGCACAACCTTTACGATTTTCTGGATCTGTCCAGTATGTTTGTAATCCTGAAGAATGGCTTGTTATTGTTGTTCCAAACTGTGCTCTTCCATGTTTTGCAACATCTCCATTTTGTCTTTTTTCAATACCATTAATTGTTACATAATATGGTTCTGCAAAAATTCTTACATTGCCAGTAGGATATATTTTTCCATTATATGATAGTTTATTAAAATAATACTTATATTCTGCATCATTACTAATCCAAACATTGCCAATGCTGTCTACATTATACTCAATTGCATCATATTTAATAACTTCACCATTTGCATAAAAATATCCTTGATGCCTAGCAAGTAAATAAATGCTTTCACCAAAATCTATAATGTTATTTATTAATTCATGATTAACAACTGTTGGTGGTTGATTAGAAATATCTTGATTTAAAGTAAGTGCAGATAATGCATATCCAGTTCCTTTGCCATCTTTTTTAAGTTCTGCAGACTCAGATATTTGCCAAAGCAATGCTGTTTTATATACCCATCTTTTATCACTTTCTTCAATATTTAATTCTTGACCAAGTGCACTATATGTTTTATCAATATATCTTGATTTATAAGTAATTTTTCCATCATTATATATTTTTTTATCTTGTGATGCAATTGAAATTATATTTGGCAGTTTTTTATTATTAATAAGTTTATTTTTAATAATAGTTGCAGTATTCTCTATTAATGAAGGGCTTCCTTGTCCAATTGTTATATCCCAAGAAGATGTATTATAAAATCCAGCATCTAATTCTTCTTCTGCTACAGTATTATAAAATTCTCCATCGTCAGAATTAATTAAAATTTCTGGCACATTATCAACTGTTTTTGATCCTATTAATTCATAATTTGTTGATCGTGAAGAAATTCCAGCACCTAAAACTGTTCCAGTTTGTGATGGCATAAGGTAGTTTTTGCTCATAACAATAAAGTTATTATACTCATCAAAAAACATTGCTGTTTGTGTAGACACTGCTAAATCATTTAATACTTCTGCCAGGTTTCTATCTGGTCCTACAAAAAAATATGGAATTACTGGTTCTCGTTCTGAAGTATTTCTTTTATAAATATAATTGCTAAATCCTACATAGTCTAATAAAAGAGCAATTGCATAACTTAATGACACATTTGTTATAAATAATTCTGGAGCAGGTAATGATTCAAAATGAAAATAAAAATCTCTAAGTTCTATAGATATGGTTCCGCCAGTTATATCTGCTTGCGGAAATCCTTCTGAATATAACGTTTTAATTGGAACTGTATAATCATTTCCACCAACATTAACAATTGTTTCATAAAATGTAAACTTAATATTTTTTCTTAGATAATCTTTGATTATACTATTAGAATTATTTTCATTAAATGCCTGTTGATCATCAAATATGTTTATTGAACCAGTAGATACTAATAAACTTCCAATTGGCAAAGCGCTTGATCCTAAATCACCTAAAGATTTTTTAACATTATAATCAATTACATTATCTGTAATATCTACCAAAAGTCTTGGGGAAAACTCAATTAAATCAAACGTTGATTCCTGTTTATTCATAGTATCTACAACAATTCTAATACCATCAATATATTCAAACTCTCTATATTTAATTCTATTTGTTGCTGTTTCTATAAATGAATTTGGAGAAGTTAAATCGGTTACTAAGTGTTTGCTTTGATTTAATGATCCGTCATTTAAAAACCATGTATATTCTGGAACAAACTGATCATATTGATTTGTTGTAGCATTCCACACATGATATGTTCCTTTGTCTGTAGAATTTGTTACAACTAAATAAGAATATCCATCTATTGATTCGCTTGGCAATAAACTTGTAGACGAATATGTTTCTGCATGTATAAATTTATTTTTAAATAAATCTGGAATCTTTAATCCATAAGATAACTCTACATATCCATCTTCTTTAATAATTGCAGTTCCATCTGGCCTTGTTGATGAAGAATTAAATGTTTGTACAGTAACCCATTGATTTCCAAGCAGTACATCTATTTTCCAATTTTTAGGAACTGTTTTATTTAACTCTCCATAAAATGGATCTGTGCCACTAGATGTTGGAGTTGGCGAAGTTGCAATTTGATAATTTCCAACATTCGTTTGCATTTTAACAATAAGCCTATTTGCTGGTACGCGATTTTTATAAGCAACAAATGGTGCTGCATCATCTATATAAAATTGTGATCCAACAACTCTATTAGCAATTCCTCGCTCACTTGTTCCAGTAGAACTTGTTGAATCTTTTTCTGTTCTATAAGATGTCCAATACTTAAATTGATCATCTCTAGTTGGCATATAGTATCTAGGTCGTTGTGTAAAAAATGTACCTTGATTTTCTAAAAAATCTACAGAATAATAAGGAATTTTTTTATCTAATAATAACATTTTATTAATACCAGATCTTGGTCGAAATGGTTTAATACAATCTTCTAATGAATAATATAAATTATACTTTTCTTTTGTTGATGTAAATAAAAGTGGTTGGTCTTCTTCATCATATCCACCATCAATAACAATATCTGAATCTGTTGCTCCAGTATAAAAACCACCAACGTCATTTTTATCAAAAGTAGATTGTATTGTTAAATATCTAGTATCAGAACTTTGTGGACGATATCTATAGTTGCCTAATTTAAAAATATTATCTGGCATATTCATATTCCACTCAGCAACAATGTTTGCTCTTAGTTGTACAGTTGGAGAGGTTTCAAAATGATTTTTTAATGTTGCATTTTCAAACATTATAACTCTTCCAAAGATACAGATACATTCCAAAAATCGTGCGTTGCTCTGCCTCTTTTAACAACATCATAACTAAAATCTGAAAAATATACCTGCATTATTTCAGTATATTGTGTAAGATGTAGGAATGTTGAATCTTGATCGCTAGATCCAAAATTATTATATTTATCATATGATAAAAACATCCAGAAAGGACCTTTGTGATTTTCATACCAATCCAAAAGTTCTACTCCTCCTGCTCCACCATCTACTGTATATTCATTTGTTGAAGGTTGATCAGAAAGGCCAGATGCGTCAAAATCTGCAGGATATGCATATGCTCTTGAAGGTAAGTTATCCCATGAAAATGATATTGTTGTTTTATCTGCAATATGGTGTGATCTCATATTACCATTAATCATTCTTTGTCTTTGTTCTATTCTAGTTGGTTTAAACTGAAGCGGAGATCTATTATGATCTGACAAAATTAAAAACTGGTTTGCTGGATTAGAAGTGGTTGCTAAAAGTGGATTGGCTCCAATTTCTTGACCAGTGGGAATATAAATACCACTAGCAGAAAGAGTTCCAGGATTTTCAGACCAAATAACAGCCTGTGGCCTTGTATATCTTTTACGACCATTTAAATATGCTACTGTTGCCATTATCTGTAACTCCTAATTCGTTGTGCATCAATTTGTTTTATCTGATTAATGACAGTTCTTGCAATCTCATTTGGATTTGCATTACTGCTAGTAACATTGACGCTTATACCATAATTATACACTGAATTAAAATTTCCACCTGAAAAATTACCATCATTAATTTTATGTAATTGACTAACTCCTATTGCATCTACAGCACTCTTTCTTACTACAAATTCTCCAGGAGTTAACATTGCTGGAACAGTATCAGTTCCTTTTGAAAATCCACCATTAGCAAAATATTTTGGAACAAGACCACCCATTGATCCATACAAAGATTTAAATTGTGCTGCTGCTCTTGCTGCAGCGCTTTGTAGTGGTTGTGAAACATTTGATTTAGCAGTTGATCTTGATGAATCTGCTTTTTTATCTTTTGCTGCTGCATCTCTATTTAATGTTGGATTTGAAGTTCCTGCACCCTCTATTGCTGCAATGCTTGGTCTATTAATTCCAGAAGTAATTGACGTTGTTGAGAATTTTTTATCTGCTGCATATGCTGCTTGATCTAATCCTGCTCTTTGTGCACCAACTCCGCCAAATATTTCAAACATCTGATTGCTTAATTTTTTATCTGCAATGAGTGCAGCATTCTTGTTGTCTATAACTGCTTGACGAGATTCTAATGCTTTTACTACTCCTGGTATTACAAGTCCAGCAGAACCTATTGCTGCTCTTTCAAACATTCCTTGTGATGTTTGTTTATCCTTTGCAAGGGCTGCTTGATTTAATCCTGCTCTTTGTGCACCAACTCCGCCAAATATTTCAAACATCTGATTGCTTAATTTTGTATCTGCAAGACGACCTTCATTTTTAGCATTTGCAGCAGCATTTGCTAGTTCGTCTCCTTTAACTGCTCCAACCTGAGTAAGACCTTCTGAACCTATTCCAGCCCTTTCAATTATTCCAGCAGAAGTTTTAATATCATCTAGTTTTGCTTGATTGTTCTTATCAATTTGTGCCTGTTTTGTTTCTTCTGCTTTTACTTCTCCAGATCTTGTAATTCCAAGCATCGTCATCGTTTGACTATAAATACCAACTATTTCAGCAACCTTTGGACTTAATCTATTTACAGCATCAGAAACATTTACAGCAGATCTTTCTTGAATTTTAACTGATGCTAATTGTTCTTTATTTCTAGCATTTTGTTCATCTGCTATTGCTTGTTGTCTTTCAATCCATGCTACAGTTTCTCTTACTACATCTGGAGATTGTTTAACGCTAATATCAATATTAGAACCAGATACTGATGGTGGTCTTGTTGTATCTCCATTTCTAACATTAATAACTGGCGCTAGTGGCCTTGCTTCTCCCTGCCTTACTGTTTGTGGCCCAGTAGTTTTATTATTTACTGTTGTTTTTGATCCATCGGCCTGTCTAGGATTTTGTGGAGCAGTTGTTCCGCTAGGTTTTGATTTTGATGAACCTTTAGAAACTCCTGCGGTTGAACTACCCTTTCCATTAATTGCATTTGTATTTTCTTGCAAAGCAATAGTATTAAGTTTTGTTTCTGATGTATTTATTGTTAAAGGATCATTTGCGTTTGTAGTTCCAAATGGTACAAATGTTCCTCCAACCATGATGCCATCTTGAACTCCAAAAGAACCACTTTGTCTTTGTGATGCTACAGAACTTGCTAAAGATGCTCCAAATAAATCTTGAACTGTTTTGTCAACTTGTTTTTGAACTGCGGATAGTAAGGCTTCTGGCTTTCCGTTTACAGCATCTTGAATTGCCTTCATAACTCCAGCATCGTCAAGTTTAAATGTACCAATTTTTTCTAAAAGACTAGCAATTGTATTATATGATCCAGCCTGTTCTGGTGTAACTCCTAAAGCCTTTGTAAATTTATCTGAAAGTTCAATTTGTTTCTTTAAAATATCAAGATTTATCTCTGCTTGTTTTTTAGCATTTTCAGCATTTTGTTTTTCAATCTCTGCCCTTGTTTTTCCATCAGCAGTAATTTTGTTAAGTTGTGCCTCTCTTGATTTTTCTAATGCTTTTTTCTTTGCTTCAACTTGCGCTAAAGCCTCCTGCTGTCTAATTGATTGAATTGCTTGTGCTGCTGCAGTCATATCTCCACGAGAAAGAGCCTGTGCAAGACTTAGTCTTCCTTGTTGAAGTTGGTTTAATTGTTCATTACGAGAAATTATTTCATCAAGTGCTTTTATTTGTTTGTCATAAACATTATTAACAATATTTTCTTCATAACTAATTAATTCAAGTGCATACCCATTACGTTTTTGTGCAAGATCTATTTCTGTTTTTTGTACTATAAAAGAATTTTCAATAATCGCTTGTTGTAATTCAAGATATGTAAGTACCTCTTCATTGGCCATTCTTTGACCAACAACAGCATCTTGTTGTTTAATTGAGATAATTTTTTGATATTGTAATTCAAGTTCATTTCTTTTAATTTGTGAAGAAATTAATTCATCAAGTTGTTCTTTGGTTAATTGACCATTTTTAATTGCAAGTGCTATTGAATTACTTTCTGTTACAGCCATTGCTGTTGCATAATCAATACCCTTTGCCCTTAAAATATTAACTGCAGCAGTTCTGTCTTTTAATTTTTTCATTTCTTTTGCATTGTTTGCAACAAGTTCTCCTGCTGCTGCGGATGCCATCGCCCTGTTTAAGTCTTGAACATTTTGAGTAATTGAAACAGTTCCATCTTTTGCAATTTTAATAAACTTACCAAATTTTTTCTGTAATTCTTCTGGGCTTAATCCCTCAACCATATCTATAAAATCTGTGCTTATGTTTTTACCATAATTCTTACTACTTTTTGATAGTCTAATAAGTTGATTGGTTATACCATCAAATATCATATATGCTCCGCCTTTTTTCTTTGGAGCATTCATTACTCTTTCTAATTCTTTAAAACCTCCAAGGGCATTTACTGATGCTCTTTGGAAAAGTTTAAGTTTTTTAAGAATATCATCAAACATTGTATCTCTTTTACCATCACCTTTTTTGTCACCGCCAGTAACTTTTTTAGTTTTAATTCCACCTGGACCATATATTGTTTCTGTCATTGATGCTGCTGCTTGACCTTTTCCAATTTCATCTCTAATTTTTTGTTGTGCAGATTCAGGTAGAATACTTCCACCAGCCTTTGCGATTGCTGCATTTTCTGCTGCTATTTCTTCTTCTGGGGTAATTGTTTTATATATTTGTACAAATGTTTGTACTGCAGTTTTTTGTTGATTGTCTGGTAAAGACTTAATATATTCCCAAAACCCTGTAAGTTGTTCCATTTCTGTATCAGTCATTGCCAAACCTTGCTGAATAATATTAAACAATGCTTCTTTTTTAATTGGATCTGGAAGTGCATCAATTTTATTTAATGTAGTAATAGCATCATCTAGTGCAGCAACACCTTTTGTTTTAAGAATTGTTTGTACAGCAATTTCTCTACCTTCCATAGACATAAGTTGCTTTAATACATCAACCCTATCTTGAAATTTCTTTTTATCTTTAGAAGCAATATCAATAAAAAGTTTTTTGCCAACTTCTTGATTTTTTTCTCCAAAAAATGTATACAAAATATTTGTAAGTTCGCCAACTGCTCCAGCATCTTGAGTTTCAAATGCTGTATAAAGAGTTTTAACCATTTTTTCTTTATCGTCACCAAACATATTCAAAAGGTTAACAGCAGCATTAGTTTGTAAAACTCCTCCAGCAACTAATGTATCAATTGTGAGTTCAACTTTTTGAAACTTTTCCATTGTTCCTTTTTTAAATGTAAAGCCTCGTAAGTTTTCAGTTGTTCTAATTAATGCTTCTGCTCCTGCCTCATTTATACCTTTATTTGCTGCTCTAATTTGATCTTTTAATGAATTAAAAATAGCATCTGTTAAAAATCCAGCATTTCCTTTTCCTTTTTCTCCTGCTGCTATGTTATATAGTTTTGTTTGCTCCTTTAAAATATCTGTTATTTTACTTCGTAATTTACCAGTATCTTCTTGTTGTTTATTATTTAATTCAGCAATTTTTTCATCTATAGATTGTTGCTTCTTTTTATCTTTTGTTAATTCTCTTTGTTTTCTTAATTCTGCAATTTTACTTTCATAAAGCCTTGTTTGTCCATCAATTTGTTGTTGTGCTGTTTCTAATGCTTGAGCATTTTGTGCTGCTGCTAATGCTGCAAATTTTTCTGCGTCTGTTTCTGTAAACATTGCAGAAACACTTTCGGTTGAAACTCCAGGTGCGATAGGTAGTGGGTTTAATTTTGATTGAATATCTTCTAATTGTTTTCTCGCTGTCTGACCACTTTCAATTGCGGTATCAACAATTTTTGTTCTAACTAATAACGGCTCTTCTAATAAATTCTCGCCATTTGGACCCAAAAGACTTCTTAGTTCACCAACAATATTTGTAGAAACTGTCATATCATTTAACTTAATACCAATAGATCTTGCAAAACTTTCGGCCTGCTCAATGTTCATGACTCCGTCTGCAATATATGAACTTAATTGATTTGAAAGCATTGTAATAGCATTTCCTCTATTAGAAGCAAGAGATTTTGTAAATGTCTCATAAATCTGTTTTCCAATATCAGATTCCATCATAGAAGTACCAAACTGCTGACCTTTTCTTTCAAAGCCTGTTAAATATTTTCCTTCACTTCCCATAGATCTTCGTTTTTCCATTAACTGTGATGCCCCAACTTTTCCAGTTAACTCACCAACTTTTTTCATTTTTGCATTAGTTGCAGAAATAGAGTCTATATATTTAGATTGTGCCTCGGCCTGTTGTTTATTTCTTTGATTAAGAATATAAATACCAGCAGCCAAAGCAGCAAGACCTACTGCCAATCCGCTCCAAGGTCCCTGAATCATTTGCATTGCCATTGTTGCCATATTAATACCAACTAAAAATGGTGCTGCTTTTTGTGCAATTCCATTACCCATCATGCCCATTACAGAAGAAAGGCTTGACATAGCAAACATTAATCCATTTGTTCTTGCAAGCATTGTTCGTCTTCTTTGTTGTTCTGCATCTCTTAATTGTTCTTCTTTGGCATTTGCATCTGCTGAAACATTAGTGGCAACGGGTCTTTCATTTACATATTCAATTCCAAGTCCTTTGCGTCTAGCATATCTTACATCTGCTTTTTCTGCTGGTTGTAAGCCACCCGCTTGACCACTTCTTGTTATTCCATCTTTTTTAAATCCATTTCTTACTCCATTAATAAGTCCTCTTGCAGCATCTGCTCCAATTGCAAACAAAACTCTTGATGGAGATTTTATTCCTAATGTTTGTCTTAAAGCATTGATAAGACCCCAAGCAGAATCTTCACCAGATTGAATCATTAATGCTTTTATTTTTTTATAATTATTTCTAATGCTATCTCTTTCTTGATAATAATCTTTTTTAATATCAACATCTACAAGAGCGCTTTGACCTCTTTTAATCCTTTTTCCAGTTACTCCTTTAAAAAATTGATCTCTATTTGGTCCAAACGGAAAGGCTTCTGGTGAAATATTCTCTCCTGGACCATATCTTCTTGCAAATTGAACTGAACCTTTTGCCATATCTCTTGGAACCATGTCTAATTGTGTATTATTAAATAATTTATTATTTGTTCTTTTAGTATCATATCCAGCAACAAGATCCATTTCTTTTAATAATGTTGCCTGGTATGCTGCTTCTTTTATTTTTCTTCTTTCTAAATCATTTTTTGCCTTTTTTAATAAATCTGAAATTGCCTGTTCTGCTTGTGCAATATCACGTTTTGCTCTTTCAGATGCTTGAGATGAAGACAACCCCTTTTCCATTAATGCAAACTCTAATGCTTGAGTAGTTTTTATTTTTGTAAAATCTGCTTTTTTAAGTTCAACTTCTTGTTCTGATAATCCCTGTAAACTTTTTTCAAAATTAAGTTGTTCAGCAACTAGCCTTGATGCCTCGGCTCTTTGATCTCTTCTACTATCTGATTCCTTTTGAACTGTTTTACTAGCAAAAACTTCAGCCTTTTTACTTGCCTCTTTCATTTGTTCATATGTTATTGGTTCTCCTGAAATTCCAGCAGATTCCAACATAAGATTTCTTGTAGAACCACTTCGAATTGTTGTACCAGCAAATCCTTGTGTTCCAACTGCTGTTGCAATATCAATATTGCCTTCAGTTAAAGTTTCAGACAATTTTTCAAGAGTTGTTTTAATATTTTTGCCAATTGTTACTAAACCATCTGCAGTTGTTGATAATGTTTGAACGCTAACCTCAACATCTGGCAAAACAGATAAAACTTTGCTCATTATTGGATTAGATAAAGTTCCTTTTAATTGTCCTGGAGTTAATCCTTCTATATGACTTGCAACAACACCAGTTGTTCCTCCAGCAAATCCAGGAATGTTGTCAGCAATAATTCCTGCAACAAGTGGCGCATATTTTTTATTTTGTTCTGTAGGGATAACTGCTTCTCCTGGAGAAAGCATTGCTGGTACAACATCTCCAGCACCTTTAGGTCCTGGAACTGAAACTATTCCATCAGCAAATCCTGGTGGTTTTGCTCCTGGTCTAAAAAATCCTGGATTTGTTTGTTGCAGTCTTGCTCCAGCAATTGCTGCTTGTTGATATGCCGTTGCTAATTGTGCAACTGCACTTTTTTCAACAGTAAATGTTTGAATAAGTTTTGAGTGAGCCTGATCTAATGATGCTGCAATAGTTGCTGCTTCTGACTGTTCTGTTGATAAATAATTTGTTTGATTTCCTAAAAAGTTTGAATTTTTGCCAAGTCCAAGGAAACCATTTCTTACAGCAGCAAATAATTTAATAATATTTGCAAGACCATTTGCAAGCAAACCAAATGTCATTAAAACTACTGGACCAATTCCGCCAACAATCAAAAGTATTTTAGATATTCCAGATTTAACTCCGTCACTTAATCCATTAAATTTTTCAAGAATTTTAGAAACAAACTCTGCAATTGGAGTTACCGCTTTTAAAAATTGTTCTCCAACTGGAGCAATAGATGTTTTAAGATTTTCCATTGCCTTTTTAAATTTAGTTCCAGTTGCATTTTCTACTGCACCTAACTCTCGTTCAGACAAGATGGCAAGTTCTTCTACTGACTTTCCAGTTAAATCTAAAGTTCTTGCTGCTTGACCTCCATCTTTTGTTACGTTTTGAAATAATGTAGATAAACGTGCAAACTGAAACTTACCAAATAGTTGCTCAATTGCTCTTGCTCTTTCTAAAGGAGCAAGAGTATCTAATGCTTGAGCAAAACCAATAACTGTACCTTTAATATCACCTTTATTTGCTTCAACAATTCCTTTAATATTAATTCCAAGATCAGCAAGCATACCAGCAGCCTTGTCTGTTGGATTAATTAATGATGCAAGACCAGACTTTAGTGCGTTAGCACCTTCAGAAGCATTGATACCTCCTTCTTTCATTGCAGTCAAGAAAAATGCAAGGTCTTCAACGTCTCCACCAAGTTGTTTAACAACTGGTCCAGCCTTTGGAATAGCAATTGTTAAATCTTCAATTCCTACAACAGTTTGGTTTTCAACTGCGTTAAGAAAGTTAATTTTTTGTGCAAGTTGTTCTGCTGAGTATCCAAATGCATTTTGCAAAGACATTGTTGTTTCTAATGCTTGTTGTTGTTCAACCTGGCCAAGTACTGCAAGGCGTGTTGCTTCAGTGACTTGTGCCATGAGATCTGCACCTTGTTTACCTTGTGCAGCAGCATCGGCAGCCATACGCATTGTTTCTTCAACTGCAACCCCATATTTTGTAAACTCTTGTGCAAGTCTTTTAACTTCATCTAATGCTTTTTGTGTTTCACCTTGAGTGGTAAACATCTCTCCATAAACACGCCTAAACCTAATTGCCTGTTTTTCTAATTCCATAAAAACTTGAGATGCTTTAGAACCAAAGATAGTTAATGGAATAGTAAAACCAACCATAAGTTGGCGACCTGCCCACTGTGTATTCTTACCAAAATTTAAAAGATTAGTTGAACCTTGTTTTAATAATTGCCCAAATATTTGTTGTTTTTGTGATGTAATTGCAACCTTAGTTGCAAGGTCTTCCATGTCTAATGCAAGTGGTCTTACAGCAATTGCCTGCAATGCTCCATTTGCATTTCTGCCCATTTTAATATATTGGGTTTGTAAATCTTTTACTCTTTCTTCTGCAACCTTTTGAATTGTATTAAATTCTGTACTAAACATTTTAGAAAATGCTTTTGTTGAACCTGCTGCATATCTAAAATATTCTCTTGTTGAAAACTTATTTTTTTCTAATGACTGAGTAAATCTTTCAGTTGCACTTTGAATGTTTTGTATTCCAGCAGAAAATTTACCTGTTGCATTTACAGAGTTAACTAAATTTGCTGCAAAATCTGCTTGTGCTTTTGTTGCTGCTGTACTTGATTTTGAAAAAGAGGTGTTAAATATTGCTAGTTGTCTTTGTAGATTTTTTAGACTAGCAAGAGCAGGAGATGTGTCTATATTAACTTGAATATTAGACTGAACATCTGCCACTTATAACACCTCTTTTTTAATTTATTTACATATTTAACAAAGACGATTCCTGTAGATTAACTCCTGATGCTGCCTCAACAATTTTATATACTGTTGGGAGATCAATGTTATCTTCAAGAGCCTTAAGGTCTTTTGCTAATTCAGGTTTGTATTGCTGCATTGCAATCTGAACACATTCCATAAGAATATTCATTGATTTTTGATTATCATCTGCAACTGCTGTCACTCCTTCAAACTTCTTAAGAAAATCACGTAATAGCGAAATCTTTAGTGGTCTGATTTCAAGTGTTGTGCCATCAATAAGGGTTACTGAGTCCTTATCGTTTTTTGCCATTTTGCCTCCTATTTAGGTTACTTAATTATAGCATAAATGACCTATTTTGTTGTAAGATCTTCGTAGTCTAAACCCATTCCAATTCCAAAACCTACTTTTTGTGCATTTGCGCCTTGAAGCGCTAAAACATCATTTCCATCATTAGTTTTACCTTTACTAAATACTCTTGCCTTAAGATTTTCCCATTCATCTTGTTTATTATTTTTTTCTAAATCTACACCTTGTATTGCTGCTAAAAACTTTTTTTCTTGATAGTCTAATTCTCTACTAGACGAAAGAGTTGCCATTAACTCTGGCATAGAAAGAGATAGTTCAAGTTCTTGATAATCTTTCCAAATACCCAATAAAAATACTTCTGCTTCTAATTTTGCCAGATCTAAATCATTCCAACCAGATCCCTTTTCCCCATCTAAAGACTTTTCTTTTACGTTTTCATCATCTTTTACTTTAATTTTAATATTAGCGCCATAATCTAAAATATCATAAACCATATGTAAATCAACAATATCTTCTACATCATCTATTGTTTTAGCCTTTGGATAGTATTGTTTCATTGCAATTGCTGCACATTTTACTAATACCTCAATAGCCTCTTGGTCATTTTTAACATCTTTTATATCTTCAAACTGAGTCATTAATTCCCGCAAAAATTTAATTTTAATCGGAATTAATTCTATACTGTCTCCATTTAACAATTCAATTTGTTTAGAATTATATATTTTAGTTGCCATTATGTAATAATTTTAGCACAAAAGACAAAGACCCACCTAAAAGATGGGCCTTGTCCACTAAACAACTAAGATTATGATGCAGTGTGAGTGCGATCAACAATCTTGCCGTATGTTGCTGTCAAATCATCTGGAAGCAGACGGAAAGAAACTTCGAACATCGAAGCCTCATCACGCTTTGCAGACACAGTAACATTTTCAATGGAAAGAGCACGATACGCAATGTATACACGCTCAACATTTCCAGAATCTTCACAGTCACCAGTTCCTGGACCTACTGCAACGATACCACGCTCAACTGGACATTCTCCAATATCTCCTGCGGAGAGATTAAGAACTTGTCCTGCTGATGTGCTCTTTGAACCTGATAGGTCAGAATCCTGTCCTGCTGTGGCAAGAAGTAGGTTCTCTAGAGTTGCCTCTGCAAATGTAGTAGCAAGATTTACTTGCATTCCTTGCTTGTAGAGTTTTGCAACGTCAAGAACTTGATCAACTTGTACCTCACCAAAGTCTGGCTGGAATTGAAGTTCAATACC
>Ga0315909_10004344_pt1 | contig 16804 bp, 15 predicted proteins | sample LakEriMetagenome_11_FD_203527 | JGI IMG/M metagenome (GOLD analysis project Ga0315909, IMG submission 203527) | Freshwater fungal communities from buoy surface, Lake Erie, Ohio, United States - Buoy 2 MA125 | ecosystem: Environmental > Aquatic > Freshwater > Lake | place: USA: Lake Erie, Ohio...
TCTGAACCACCAACTCAGCCATCTGCTGCTGTGCCATCACACGCTTTAGTGCCGCCTCCATGTGGTTTTGATCTGGGTCATAGACAGTTCTGGACTTTTCTTCTTCTTCTCTTATGTGTGCTTCAAGCTGTTCCTGAATTTTGAAGAACTCAGTAAGCTGTTTGACAATGTTGACCTTGACTTGTGTCTCGTCAACGGCAACGAACTTCTCTTTCTTTTTCGCCACAGACTTTGGCGTGGCAGAGGATTGAACTGACTTATTCTTGGGCTTAAAAAAGTTACCAATTTTATTCCAAAATCCAGTAACTTCCTTATATACGCCAGCAACCTCATCGACAGTCGCCTTGACCTCCATGAAGGATTCTTTGGCCTGTTTGAAAAGCTCACATCCTTCCTTAATTGCCGCCACGCAAGCATTGGCAGCGAATAGCAAGGATATAGGATCCACATTGTTACAGCCCTAAGAGTTTCTTGACAAACTCACCAGCAACGCCTGGGCCAAACAGTACACACAGCATGACTGCATAGATAAGATATTCAATCTTTGTCATGCGCCTGTCTCCCTCACGCAAAGACTTGTCTATGCTTTCATATCTCTGAGCGCAGATAGCCTCATGCACAGCAAAGTTCTTTTCAAGATCAGACATTTACAGGCCATCCTTGGGCAGTTACAACAGCAACCAAAGCAGGCACATCAGCACAGCTTTGGATGGCAGTCACCAGCCTTGTGCATTCTGCAATCACAGCGGCTCTGTAGGTTGCAGTCTCAGAGGGTATGTCAACGCTACGCTCAACCTTGCGAATCACCATCCAATCAGACTGCGCCAGCAATTTGTTGGCAGTGTCTTTGACTTGTGATGTCCACTGGTGTTTCAATCCATGCTGTGTGTATGGTTCACCTTCTTCTGGTGTGACGGTGAGGTCATCCAGTTGCTTGGGGTTGTCTACGCCCCAGAAAAATCTGTCGTCATACGCCACTGTTACATCAGGTACTTCTGTGATGCCAACAGCATTCTTCTCAGCAATAGAAGTCAAGCGTAGCCAGTTGGCAGGGTATGAAGTGCCATCAATGGTGAAGGGTGTGTCAAGAGGCAACGTGTTGCCATTAAGTAAAAACATGTATTACCTCGCTAAAGAGTTTTTGAATGGGTTTTCGGCGAAGGCGGCGAAAATGTATGTCGTTCCGCCGCCATTTGTGTCTCCGTTTGTCGAACGCAATTTAAATCCGTTAGACAAAATATCAACCATATTGTTGGCCGATGTGCCAACGGTAGCCGCATCGTTTTCAACGGCAGATGTATTTGCGCCAAGTTTGTAGATCGACAAGTTGTAAGTGTCTCGCGCAGTATCGATGATGATCCAATGGTTTCCAGCACTGCTGCTATTTTTAATCATCAGCCACCTCGGCCTAAACCCAAGGAACACAAAAGACCCGTCAGCAACACCATTGCCTGTGTAGCTACCAAATGCAGAGTAGCCAGCTACTGCGGCAAAGCAGTAGGCAACGTAGGTAGTACCAGAAAAGTTGTTTATAGTATTTGCTCCACCCGTTGCACTTCCAAGCGTAAAAACGCTGCTGGTTGGTTTGGTTCGACTCCACAAGTCTGCTAGCGTGTATAAACTTTTTCCATTGGTAGTGTTCAGTGATATAAAGTAATCGGCAGGTGCAGCGTCTACAAACTCATGATAGGAATTCCAGTTATATAAAGTGCCACCAGCAGATGTTCTTTGCTTGACGATTACAAATTTGGGCGCAACATTAAGTCCATGACCAACAGTTGCAGAAACAGCACTTGTACCTGTATAAGTCACCACGCTAAACCCAGCAGTTGCATTTGCTCTTACTTGTGCTGAGATTGTCCCGCTGGTGTTGGTTACTGTTGAGCCGCCAGCGTTCCAGAGCCATGCAACGAAGTTCTCACCGTTGGCGTTCACGGCATTGATTGTTGACGACCCTGAGGTCATCGTGAAGCCGTCCGCTGTGATGGCGCTGATATAGCCTTGGACTGCGGTGGAGATATTTGCCCCACCTTCAGCGTCTGTTAAGTTGCTGCTCAGTTCCTTTGATACGCCAACTCCGCGCACAGAATCCCAAATGGTGTGCGAACGTGCAGACCTACTTTTGTCCCAGATAAAATCAGGCTGGAACCCAGCACCGCTAATCGTGCGTGGCGATGCTGCGTTGCCTGTGTATAGAACAACGTCCATATACTGGTTGCCCTTACTAATCGTAGGCGTAGGCAAGTTCTGCGTGTTCAGTGCAACAAAGCCTGTGGGTGGTGTGTAGGTGAATGGGCGTTGACCGAAGTTGATGGAGTGCGTACCTGCTTCTGAATAATCAGTAGCAACTATCCACGCTTCACTTGAAGTTGGTAAATTTATAGAACCTTGACTTATATTGTTTTTATAAAATGTAATTGTTTTTGTACCAGAATCTAAATCTAATGCAACACCAATAACATTTCCTGACCCATAAGTAGCGCCATAAGCAGAACTTGTTCCACTTATATATTTACTTCCATTGCTTGTATATCCAACTCCTATATATCCAGCAGCAGTAGAAAATGCAGCAGTTCCAAATACATAAGTTGTTGCCGAAATTGCGCCAACACCAACACCACTTGCGCCACCCGCAACTGGATAAAATTCCCAATACCATTTTCCAGATGTAACAGCAAAAGTACCAGTAGTAAATCTATTGTTGCTTGCTGTAAAAGATAAATTCCCAGCCGATAAAGTAATCACACTATTTTGATTTAAAGGATTCAGCGTGCAGTAATTCCCCCGACCATTACCACCATCAGCATACAGCGTAGGCACATCTATCATGGAATCGTAGGTAGCACCAGCAGTGATGCTGATACCCGCTGATGGAGTCCAGTTGTTGCCGTTGCCTGAGTAGTCCTTGCCTATGGTGGTTGCTGTTACTCCGCTGTTGTCAGAGAAGTTCAAGTAGAAGCCGTTTGTGCCGTATGTGCCAGCATAGCGTTTAGGTTGCCATACACCTGTGACTGCGTTGGTTTCACCAAAGGATGATGGTGTCAGGGCTTGACCGTCAATGAAGTTGATTTCGGTGAGGTAGCCGTCCAATTCATTTCCAGCAGTTTGCCCATCCCGTCCAATGTTGTGAACAATTGCACTATTGATTGTGTTATTGGTCATGCCAGCGTTTGTAATGACTTGCTGGTTATTGACATAAACATTCATGGTTGTGCTATTTGCAATAGCAACTATGTGATACCACGCAGATGGGTCACGGAACACAGCGGTACTTGTTGAAAGTACAGAACTTGCGTTGTTGGTAAACCATCCAACTTGATCTGAACTTGAAAAATATAAAGCACAGTCATTGGTTGATGTAGTCCCTGCCCAAAATAAAAATTGATTCTTTGCTAGTAAACCTCTTTTTACCCAACAAGAAAATGACCATACGTTTTGACTTGTTGGCGTTGTCAGCGTCCGATTCAAATAAGCACTAGCACTAGAGCGCAGACGCACACTGCGGCTGATTTGATAGCCATCAGCGCCAGCGCCAGCAAGTAAAGGTATTGCGTCAATCATGCTCATTTGACATCCGCAATCAAACGTGCAGTAATGCGTGTTGCACTTTCCACATAATAAGCAATGACATCAACAGCATTTGCAGTGGTAGTCAATGTCGGAGCAGTACCGCCAGCAAATTTCCAATTGCTTCCATAAGCCAATGTGCGTGACCCAGTGCCATCTTGTGTCACCACAATTGCACCAGACTGACCAGCAGTTTGATTGGTTGGATTAGCCAATGTACGATTACCACCAAGCGTCACACTGAAGTTGTTTGACAATGCAAAGTCAGCAGTAATGCTTGCGCCATCAGTTAATGCTGTAATAGATCCACGTTGTGCCGCTGTAAAAGATTGAGCAGTATTTGTCTTGGCATAATTTGCATCATATGCCTGAACATCAGTGCCAATTGCAAGACCAAGATTTGTACGAGCATTGGCAGCAGTTGATGCACCAGTGCCACCATCAGCAATTGCCAAGTCTGTGATGCCAGCAATACTGCCGCCAGTGATTGCAACATTGTTTGCATTCTGTGATGACATTGTGCCAAGTGATGGAGACTCAGAAGTGCCAGCAGTCGCCACAGGATTGCCATTGACATCAAACGCCAAATACTTACTTGCCCGACTTGCCTTACTTGGCAAGATCATATTGATGTCTGTTGGATCAGTCACAGGCGCTTTGAGTCCACGCTCTGCTTTTTCATCAACTTGCTGGCTGAAGATGACCAAGCTGTCAAACTCATCATTGAGTGAGTTGGCAAACAAGTCACCACCAGTCACAAAGTCTGTTGCCCTCGCAATTGCTCTGTCACCAACCAAAGTGATGTTGTTACCTGCTGTTGCCGCAACAACCAAGGTCACTGAGCCAGTACCATTGGCATTGATTGTGACTGTGTAGTCAGTAGTTAGCGTCAACAGTGTGCTGTCTTTGTATACGGCAATGTCAGTGTTTGCCAGAATCTCAAAGCTGAAGCTGTATGGCCCCACTCCAGCAGAGCCAGTGTATACAACACGCCTTGTTACATCAGATATCGGGTATGCCATTATCTAGCTCCTTTGCCAAGTTGTTCTATTCTTGCCGCTTTATTAGCAATGCGTTCTTGTATTTCGTTTTTGTATTTACTTTCTGTAACTAGATATTGCTTAGAAATTTCAAATACATCACTGATTGTTTTGCTTATCATATCTTGATAAACAACTTGTGGCGTCTTTTTATTCACAGCTTGATCTTCTCTAATCGCTTGCACAGTCGCTTTTATTTTATCTTCTAAACCAAATTTTTCATTTCCAATACGAAGCATTTCGTTATACTCTTCAGTTGTTAATTTTGTGTTTGTAGAAATGCCAGTCTTTTCATCTTTCATTGAAAGCTGTCTGGAAGGCATACTGATGTTGGCATTCAATTGGATCAACGCCTGATCAGTCTCAGACAGCTTGCCTTTCTTCATACGCAAAGGCGACCATGTGTACTCATGTGGAACGACTTCTGCATAAAGATTCAACAGTGGTGGCAAATCGTCAGACAAGCCAGGTGTCTGAGATCTCCATTTGTTTAAAGCTTCCATCAAGCCTTTTAATCCAGCAGGCAAATTGGGGTCTGCTTTGTAATCTCTACGAAGAGGATCAACCTTTTCTTTGGCACTCGTTATAAAACCAGACAAAGGTTGAATTGATTTAAGAGCAGTTGTTGTCCCCATCTCTGCAAGACCATTAATTATCTGCACCATGTGTTCACGACTATTAGGAACATTACCACCAATAAGAGTGGCAATGTTGCTTACGCCAGTAAGAAATGGATGCTCTAGCATATAGTTGGCAACACCAAATACCATTCCTCCAGCATAAGCATTTATACGACTATCATCATCTTCATACCTAGCATAGTCAACATAGTCAGCCGCAATACCCATCAAAGCGCCAACAGGTTCCATACCTTGATAGCTTAGAAATACTTTACCTGAGTAATCACCTGAACCATATTTAACACTGCCAGGGAATTTTGAAAACTCTTGGCGCATATCTTCTGTTAGGTTGCTGATGTCAAATACAAAGCTGTATGCTTGCCAACCTTGACGCTCCATGGTTTGTCGTGTACCTTTGTCGCCAGGGCCAGATCCTGTGATAACTCCATTCACTGCCATTTGACTAAAGCCATACATAGCCGCACTACCAAGCCCAACCTTGGTCATTGCCATGTCTGCCTCTTTGCCGCCCTGTTTCATAGCAGACCAAAAAGAACTGGTAAATGGAGCCAATGGTGTACGAGATACTGCTTCACCTATCACATTGACTGGTGTAGAAATAAATGGCATCTGAGTGCGTAAAGCAAATCCAGTGGCGGTATTAGGTGTCAAAGCTTGTTGTAAATTCCCAGCAACGCCTTCAAGCTTTTGAGTAAATGTTCCAACCTCCGCTAAACCAGCAATGTGTTCTGGAGGATCTAGCAAGAATTTATCAATGGCATCAGACTGAGCTTTGAGCGCATCGTCAACAGTACCGCCACCTTTTAAGACATCATCAAATGTTTTTATGCCAAGGCGTGTTGTTTCAGCAGACAATTCATAGGTATAGTTAATGCCTTTGAAAAATTCATCTGCTGACATCAATGATCGACCAGGCAATGTTGTCACAAAATTTATTGACTTAATACCAGTAGAAAGCAATGATCCATCTGCCTTGTGATTAAACAACTCTAATCGAGACTGCTGTCTGGCAATCTTAGTTGGGTCATTCCAACCTTTTGGTACGCCATTGACAAAAGCATGAGACATCAACTCCCATCCATTACGAATTGCTGTAGATGTTGAATTTAATATGGCTGGCACTTCCAATAATTGATATCTATCATCACCGCCAAGACCAATGCCTTGACGCAATGCTCCGATTCCAGATGCAACACCACGCTCAGTCATTCGCCATGGCAAAAATATAGTATTGCTTAAAGCATTTTTTATTTGTGTGCCAGGTCGAGACAAAATGCCATTTACATATACAGTAAACATTTTCTCCCAAGGATTGCCTTGAGCCATACTCTTAATGAGATCTGCTTTACCTTGTGGAGTCTTGACATCCAAATAGGCTTGAGCAAACTTCACAATATCAGTCTCATTGCCAAAGTTCTCAATGATGGTTGAAATGTCAACAGCACCATCTCTTGGCATACGCATCACAGCCAAAGACTGAGCAACATTGGTCTGGTAACCTTTGACGCTTTGCTGAAGCAGATTGTGAAAGTGAATGGTCTGAGCCATCTCTGCCAATTCGGTTGGTTTTGCAGTACCATTTGCAACTTTTGCCGCCAATTTATCTAAATGCTTGGCGCTGGCAACCATGGCATTCAATGCTTTGTAGGTGTTCTCTGGGCTGACTTCAAGTTTACCGCTTGTAATGTCATCAATAAATTTAGAACCAATACCAGAACTTTCAGCGGCTGTACGCACATCATCAAATGTGATTGTCTGGGTCTTAATGCCAGACATCTTGTTCATGGTTTCAATGGTTGACTTGATGTCTTCCGTTGTCTCCATCTTTGGCAGATTGAATACTGTCTCTGGCGGTACTTCTGTGGCTGGGTCTGTGACAGCACGAATCTTCTGCACTTCAGCACGTTGGCTGGTAAATGCTTCTGGCGTAATTTCTGGTTGTTTATTTGCTTCTATTTTGGCAGCAATATTAACTTTTCTTACTTCTTTTTTTGTTGTTGCAACCCCAGCGTTGATTGCGGCTTTTGTGGTGTCTTCCACCGCAGCGGCAGTAGCGGCTTGTGGTGTCAACGGTGCAGCAGGAGGTTTGCGAATTTCAACCTTTTTAACTTTGCCAAGAATTTCCCGCAACACCTCTCCACGACCGCCAGCCACCTGAATGCCTTCATCTTGCAATTCTGGTTGTGCAGGAGTCATAGTGCCATACGCTACTGTTTCTGGCATTGGTACAGAGGCAATTTCCTTTCGTTGTTGCTGATCAACAAGCTCCTCATTCATCTGATCAAGTTTAAGATTTAGTTGTTGGATCGCCATTATTTTGCTTCCTTAACCAATGACTTGGCTTTCTTGACAACAGTCTTACCAACATCTTTTGCCGCTTGTGCGCCTGGTAGCACATTCAAAGCACCAACAGCAGTCTCAATGCCAGCAGATATTAGATCACCTTCTTTGGCAGATTCAATACCTTCAGCAATTGCCAAAGCGCCTTCCTCAGTGTACATAGGCAACATGGCAGTACCAATGATTGTTTTGAAACCAGGCAAATTTGCCAAAGCGTCTACAAGTCCAATGGTCGCTGGGAAGTTACTGCTTGGCCCACCAATAAACGATTGTGCGTTCTGACGAGCTTTATATCGATCTACGCCAAGGCTTTCCAGTACCGCTTGAAGTTTCTGAGCAGCTTGCTCACGCATGGTTGGATCAAACGATTTCATCTCAGCCTGAACCTGACCAGAATAGGCAGACTCAGGCAAGCCCCTAGATCCAGCTTCAGCCACCAGAACATCACCAGGCTGGCTTGTACCAGGCGCTTGGACTGGCGCTGGCTCCACAATAGGATCAGGTGCTGGGTAGAACACGCTATCCCAGTCTTTACGAAGTTCTCGTTCTAGACTCATAGGTTGTCCTTATATATTTTTTTATATTTGTTCAGATCATCAATTTCGCTTTTAGACAAGCCAGGTACTTTTGTAAAGTCAGTTTGATCAAGCGAAGTATTTGGTTTTGCGTATTTTGGATTTTCTAGAAAAAATCTGTCAACTTTTTTTCTTGCATCTTCTCTGGCTAAATTTTTAGATATGACATTTGCGTCAGAATTGTAATTTCTGATTGCTGCGTTTGCCGCTTCCGTGGCAGTTTGAAATCTCATCTTGTTAGTAGTTGGATCTTTTATTTCAACCTTCAACTGTTTTTGATATTCGTCTTTTAAAGCTTGTTCTTTTTTTATTTGTTCTTGAGTTGGATTAATTACCATGCCAATCAATCCAGCTTCATTAGCTATCGAATCTAATGCTTTACGATGACCCTCATCAGTCAAAGATCTTGCAAGCGACTTATATTCACTGTCTGTAAGTTTGACAATATATGGAGTAAGATGATCTAATTTATTAATTACTCCACGTTTAATTAAATCATATAAGTTAGCCTCAAGCACTGGATTTGGTTCTGCTGCGGCAGGCTTTTGCAGTTCTATTGCAGTAGTCAAATTAATCACATTTAAACGAATCATCTCTGTCAAAATTTCTTGCTTACGAACAGGCGATGTAGATGGGCGCAAGAATTCAATTGTCAATTCATTTGCTCTGAGGTTGTTTTCTGCTTTTAGATTTTTGTCTTGTATGTCTTTTAATTGTGTGGCATCACTGACGGCTTTCATCAGATCAGTTCTGATTTTATTTTTGGTATCTGTATCTAGTCGCTGATACAAACCAGTGAATTCACCCAGATCACCTTTGTTCAATTTACTAGCAGCGTCACCAACAGTAGGTGCAAATTTAGGATCTTGTAATTTGCCCAACACAGCACCAACCTTGGCTTGTTGCACAATCTCGTATGCTTTAACTGCATACTGATTAGTACCCGACTTTATTATGCTGTCTGCATTTGTCAACGGCTGAATTATGTTTTGTAATATATCTTCAAGTTCTGCTGCTTCCATTTTTTTATACGGCCCATCCGCAGGAAGTTCAGTGTAAGTTTTAATTACATTTTCAAGTACGGGTTTAAGATTAGCAATTGCAGCTTCTTGGTTTGCAATAAAGTTAAGTTTTTCATTTCTCTCATCGTAAGCTAATGCTTGCTTATATACACTATGACCAACTGTTGCCATAGATGCACGGAACTTGATAGATGTTTCTGGATCAATTGCAGTCAGCACAGATACCGTGCCATCAATGTCATCACGCAACTCACGCTGAAGTGCGGTGATATCAACAGGCATAAAGCCACGCTCTATTGCCGTTAACCTTAGCGCAGTCCTGTTTTGAAACTCAGTCTGTAATTGATTGCCTAAGATGTGTGCGGTTGCTTTGTTGTATGTTTCGGTGAACACACTACCAGCGCCTTTGACAACTGGCATGACACCAGTCTTCTTGGCTTCAAGCAATTGCTCTGGCGTTGGAGGAAACTCAATGGCATATTTCAATGCCTTCTTTTGTGCTTCAGTGACCGCTTTCTCTTGAAAGAAATTAGTCATCCGATCCAATGACTGCTCAACACCAGCATATCCCTGAGCTTTGACTTGTTGCATAGCTGTAGATATCTTTGGCAGATCAGCATACTGAACACCTAGATTTTCGTAACGAGGTAATTCAGCCATGTCAGTAACTCCTTCCATAAGCATCTACTGGCTCAGACATTGATGGCAAGGTTCCAGTCTCATATTTACCATATGGAGCAACTGGTGTTGATTGGGCAGGTGGAGTCGCAGATTGGTTATACATGGCATATGCCATTCCAACTTTACCAAGCGCACTTGTGATTCCAGAAGCCTCTGCAACAGTAGCCGCACCATACAGTTGTTGTGATTGCGCCAGACCACCAGCAGCCGCCAACTCCGCATTCTCACGGGCAATCTGGATTTCGTAGTTAGCACGTTGAGCATTCATTTGATCAACAGACAATGGGCTTCCTGTCAGCGGGTCAATGCCACCAGCGGCTGCTCTTGCTCGGATAGCTCCACTTATTTTTTGTTGACGCTCAAAAGCAATCAAAGCCTGACGGTTGTAGTTCAGCGCATTTTGACGACCTTGCAGTTCAGCTTGCTGTGCTTCAAATCTGAATCTTTCGGCTTGTTGCTCACCTTGTCTGATAGAAGACAATGCACTTACAGCAGCAAAAGCCAACATTGCAATTTGTGCCATTTATGTGCCTCCGTACACAGATAGTTTGTAGTCAAGACCCAGAAGCGTCAACTTCAATGGAAGATTTTGACTGATTGTAATTTGAGCATCATCAGAGTATCCAGCAATACCTCCAACAGTTTTGGTTCCAGTGAACTCTGGAATTGCCTCATCCAGTATGCCAACAGTGTCAAACGATCTGATTGGCACAAGGTTATCGTTGACCAGCAAGTGCTGTGTCTCATACAACAATGCATTGACTTCAATGATGCGCTTGACAAATCCAATACGCACACCAACAGACATCCGTGGCTCGATTGGCAAAGTCTTGATAGTCACTGTGAATGGCAGTCCAACTTCATAACTGGTGACACTGGCACGATCCATGGTGATAGATCCACCACCACTGACCACTTCATCAGACAGCACACTGCCATCAGCAATCACATTCAATGTCTTACCAATGTGCGGCAGGCTGGATATGGTTGTGGCAACACCGCCAGTAAAGCAACAATCTGTGAATGTAGTTGTGTCAAATACCTCAACAAAGTACTTGTCTACGCTATTGAATGTACGCTTGACCACAACATAAATATCTTCAATGTCAACGCCAACATCTTTGAACAACCCATCAGTTGTAAGTTTGCTTGGAGCCACCACATTTTGCTGGCGCAAGATAGAGTAGTTTGCAATCGTGCCGTCACCATTGAGCATGAGCAATGCATCTGTCTCTTCAGTGCTGGTAGCTTTTCTCAATGCCAACTCAAGCGGATTGTTGATCAAATGACTTGACAACAAACTGATTGATGTACTGACATAAGACAAAGTTGCATCGCTGTACAAAAACTCGTTGAGTGCTTTGCCTTGGCGCTGTACATAGATGGTTCCAGACTGCAATGTCTGCACACGCATACCCTCACGGGAGCCATTGCGGCTGACTGTCTTGACAAAGAAGTTGGTTGGCGTGATTGGATCAAGACCAGACTGCGGTACATAAAACTCACCACCAGTCGTAAACACTTGCAAGTCACGACCACTGATGATATCGGTAATTGTGTTCAGGCTGTTGGTATCCAGTGTTGCTTCAACTGCATCATCGTCATAAACCTGGTCAGGATTAAAGTCAAAGAACTGAGATACCTTGCTACCCCAAACAGTTGATGGGCGAGACTTACTGCCACCAAAGTACAGACGACCTTCATGGAAGGTACAAGTGCGAGGCCAACCTTTGGTTGAACTCCACACATCTTCATAGCCAGACTCATATTCCCATGATCCAGTGGCAATGGCGGCAGTACTGAAGAATGGAATCTCAGTCACAGCACTGACCACAGTGGTACTGGTGTATGCAACGATTCTTGCTCTGCCTTGCGGAGTTGCATTGACATATTGACCAACACTACCAGCAGAAAAGACGGCAGATGATGCAGTCAGCGTGATTGCTCCAGATGTTGCGCTGGGTGTCAGTGTGCCTGCTGGGTTACTGTACGCAATGGTGAATGCGTATTTGGGTATGCCAATGAATGCAATATTGCTGACAGTCCATGTGGCATCAGTACCACCACGCACAATCTTGATCGGATTGATATCTTTATGGGTGATGATCAGCGTATCAGCAGATTGAGTCCAACACATGGTGGACAGAATTGAGCTTGTAACCGCAGTGACTGTCAAATATGGATTACCAGTGCCATTGATGTTTGTAATCAGTGTTCTGTCTTTGAAGACATACATTCGCTGATTGACAAAGATCAGCATATAGCTATCGTCTACAGAGAACTCAAATGCAACGCTACGAGTGCCATTGGCTGGACTGGCTGCGCTGGGTATCTCCATCAAGTGTTTAAGCCCACCACGCCTGCGTACACCGCCTTGTGGTTGCACCAACACATTGGTCAGTGTCTCAGCACCATTCTTGTATTGCTCAAGCTCAACCCTGGCTCTGAGCAAAGGGTCTAACTCCCCGCTCGAAAAGTTGGTTTGAATGGCAACAAGACGAGTCATCAGTTCCTCACTTCAATGAGGCTGAAGTCTTCAAACGACTGTGTTGTGTTTCCTTGACCATCGACCACCATGGCTGTGCGGAAGTAGCCACCACGGTTGTTTTCACCAGGTGAGCCAACAGCGACTTGTTGCCAGTACTGAGTCTTGCTGACCTGATCTGTGATCGGATCTGCCAAATGCCATGCCATCATGTACTTGAGCAATTGCACAAAGTACGCTGGCATCTCGGATTCTGTTGGAGCAAACTGGTAGTCAATGACCACAGTTGTCTCATTTGTCAAAAGCTTGTCGCCTTGGATCACCCAATCATTGAATGTCCCAGCGCCAATGGCTGTGCTGTTGTATGCCCGTCTGATCGCACCCAGTCGGTCAGATGGCAATTGATATTCATATCGGTATTGGTTGACAGGCGTATTGATTGTCTGTGCAAGCTGGACTTTCTTGAAACTGAAAGACCATGGATACGACTGTAGCGTGGAGAACTTAACACCAGGGTACAGGCGGTCACAAGTGTTTGATGCTGATGTGCCTTCGTTGAAAGAAGAGATTGCTTTGCCACCCAACATAAGAAGGGCATCAGAGCAAATACGAATGTCGGTATCACCAGCAGCCATTTGTCACCTCAGATGTAAGAATGGCCTGCCACCAGTTGTCCAGTAGCAGGCCGATCCATTTGATACTGTGATTAATCAGTATCGGTTGCGGTAACTGTCACACCGTCAGTGATGTCAACCACGCCAGAAGCGTTGCTGACCACATAGGCTGTAGACATTACAGGAGTACCACCAGTGGCGCTGTAGCAGAAAATCAAGTCACCGACTTTCAACACTGAAGAAACAGAGTTGAAGTAGCCAGAGGCACGAATTACTGATTGAGCGTCAGTGCTGGAATAAGTCCAAATGGCAGGCGCATTGCCTGATTTAGACTGACCGCCTACGGCATTAAAGCCAGTTGCTGAGAAAGCCATTTTTATGCTCCTTATTCAGTGCAGGTGATTGCGACAATGCCACCAGCGTCAATAGCTGTAGCGCCAGCACTGAACATCGAAGACACCAACCAAGAGGTTTTCTCGGGGATGTAGTTGATTTCAGAACGGATTGCCATGCTCTCAGCCATGCCGACAGCCATCTTGTGATAGGCATAAACCACACGGGTAGAACCAGCGCCACCACCAGTCAAACCACCTTCTGAGCGGTCGCCAATGACGTTGAAGTTAAAACCCATGAAGCTGGTGATATCACCTTGCACCAATGCCTTGACGCTGTTGAAGTCGCTGCTGGTAACAGCAGTCTCAGACAACAGGCTGGACAATTGTGAAGCGTGAATCAGGATGTAGCGGTCTTCTGCGGGTACGTTTGCAGTATTGAGCAAACGAGCAGCTTCACGCAACTTAGCCATGTTCATGTTTGTGCCAGCGCCACCAATGCTGGTAGCAACAGTCAGGGAAGTACCTGAACCAGCCAACGCATCAATGATCATTTGGTCAGATCTACGACCAATTGCTTTACCGACAACCTGAACCAACTCTTGACGCTCGTCAAAGTTGACTTTGGATTGGTTGAAGATATCGCTGTATTCAGCAGCAATGTAGTCTGTCAGTGTGACTGTGGCTTGTGAGTAAGACACATTCAAAGGAGTTACATCAGTCTGAGGAACTCGGACTTGTGCAACACCAGCACCAATTTTGGGGAACTTGTGAGTGGACGCAGTGACACCAGTACGCAGACGGACAGTGTTACGCAAGACAGCATCGGCTTGATATGCTTGCTTCACTTCCGTGTCGAACAGCGTCACAAAAGCGTTAGAAATGCTAATCGCCATTTGTTTCTCCTAGAAACGGTTGATGAAAAATTTATCGCCAACGGTTGTCCAGAAGAATTCTGGGCCTAGACTTGTGTGTTACCCCCACACCAGGGAGCAGACTACTGCCGTCATGGGCCTTGCGGTTGTCCATGGTTACATTGTAAAACACATTTTCCAAAGGTTGTCAACTATTTTTAATAGTTGTTGCCCTTCTTTTTGTTACAAGGGCCACACATTGGTTGTAAGTTGGTTATCTCTAATGCCAGCTCTGGAAAGAACTTTCTTGGCTTTATATGATCTACATTTATAGGGTATTCCCTAGAGTTATCTCTTCCACATTTAATACATACATATCCATATAATTCTAAAGCTTTAAGCCTTAATGTTTTCCATTCATTTGATCTAAGAAACCCATCAGATGTTTTTTTTAAATTTAAAGCAATTTCATTGTCAGACAAGTTAAGCATCTTTTGTTTAAGAGACAGCTTTCTAGATCTTGCCTTTAACTGCTTTAACTCTTGTTTCATATATATGCCCTATGGTGGATGTTGGAGCAAAGCACAGCCATACCGTGATCAAAATCAAGGTTCGCTTATGCTTCGATGTATGCCCTACGGAGCCATGTCATCGCATCGCACTGAACAGACTTACAGCCATTTCTGACCTACCACCTGGCTCTATTCTTAGCCCACCATCCCCGCTTTGGCTTGCTCGTGTAACAGGGTTATTTAAGGTTCTACCACCGACGTGCCGCATAGTTCCCGAGTCGGAAAAGCAAAAACCCTCTGGTTCCAGCTTTCCACATCGCAGCGTGGCCTCTTTCGAGGCTAGAAAGCTAGAGCCAAAGGGTTCTAAATGTCTTGCTGCGATGCTTGACGGAACAAAGTATAGCCGAAAAAAAGCCCCTGTCAAGCAGGGGCTAAATCCATCTTGGAGACGTTAGCAACTGCTTGCCAACCCCTCAACCATACATCTTTTCGAAGAGCTTTTCAACCTTTGCCCTAAATGCTGGATCTTTCTTGTACTTGGGATCAGCAACCATAGAGTCCAACTCTTCCTTGGACACAGTGCCTTCAGGGTCTGCTTTAAGGGTTTCTACTGGTACTCTGCCCTCGTATGTCTCTCTCAGCTTAGACAAAGCCTTGATGCCCTTGGCAGTGTCCCCCCACTTGGTGAACTCCTTGAACTCATCCTCGCTCCAGATACCCTTGTTGACCATCCCACGACCCCATGTAGCCATGTTGGAGATGATCGCCTTGGCATTGGGGCCAAGTGCTTCCAATTCTTGTTGCATGGATTGTCTGGCAAGTGCTTCTTGGTCACCAGAGAGGGTGGTTACTTCCCGTGCTAGATCCTCAAAGGCTTGCTGGGAGATGCCGTACTTCTGCGCCCAACTGGTGTAGACCTGTGCCACTGGGTCATCTTCAGCCAGACCAGCCGCTTGCAGGTTGTATTTGCCATCTTCTGGGGGCTTGTGTGTGCCAGCCCTGAACTTCTTCTCCAGCTCCACATAAGACTTGCTGATGCCTTCCAGATCAGGTTCTGCCTTGTCCTTGTTCCAGAACTTCTCAGGCCAGAAATCAGGACGCTCTAACGGCTCATCCTCTTGGGCGGCTGGATCTCCTTGAATATGATTTATTGCTGGCTCTTGGCCCTCGGTTGTCTGCTGTGCAGGTGCATCTGATGCAGCTGCTTCAAGCAGGCCAGGGTTGTCATTTGCTTCGCTCATTGGTTTTTTGCCTTTCTAATGCGGTTTTCAATATCTCGGATCACGCTGTTTTGTCCCTCTCTGAACATACCCACAGAGCTTTCCGAACCAGGTTGCCAACATGGACGCTCAAGATAAAACTCTCGCAACCATGCCAACACCTTTTGTCCCTCATCAGTGGCAAATGTCTTTGCCATCTGGAGGTTTAAATCAACAACAGGTTGCTCAGATTCAAAAGCTGGCGCTTCTTCTAAGTCATCCCAACTCAAGCCATTGCCCCTTGTAATGCAGGTGCAGCGCCACCTTCAGCAGGTAGGGCTTGCTGTGCCATCTGAGTCATCTGAGTCATCATTGCCTTGCGCTCTTCTGCACTGGTTCTGACTGCCGCTGGCACACCCAGCTTGTCAGCAATGTAGTCAATTGCCGCACCTGAGTTGATCGCCATCTGACCCTCTGGGCCAAGACCTTGCGTGATCTGCATGAACTGGACAATGTTGTTGATCTCATCCAGATTCTGTGCCATTGCCAATGGGCTGACTGGGCTGACCTTGACTTCCAATCCATTGACCTTCAAAGGTAGATCAATGATGCCGTCACGATCCATGACCTCCAAGATCTTGGTGACCAGCGGAATCATGGTTTCATTGACCAATCGACCAAAGGCAGATCCCAAGTTCTGAGCCAGTTCCTTCATGCGCTCGACCACCTCTGTGGCTGATCTGGCACTCATGTTGTCAGGCGGCAAACTCTCATCCAGCAATGTGCGCTTGATAGATGCCACCAAGTCAGTAATTACGATCTGCGTGACATTGAAGTCTCCAGCACGGGGCAAAGGCTTGAGCGCCTCACCCTGTGGGCCACCATTTCTGGCAACTGGGATGATCGCACCAGGCACGATCTTCACATTGGCTGGGTTCAACA
>Ga0315909_10004347_pt1 | contig 16795 bp, 19 predicted proteins | sample LakEriMetagenome_11_FD_203527 | JGI IMG/M metagenome (GOLD analysis project Ga0315909, IMG submission 203527) | Freshwater fungal communities from buoy surface, Lake Erie, Ohio, United States - Buoy 2 MA125 | ecosystem: Environmental > Aquatic > Freshwater > Lake | place: USA: Lake Erie, Ohio...
CGTCTCTTTGGTGAGCGCAACTGGTGGGCCCCAAAGGCACTTAAGCGATTCCAAATTAATCATTAGTTGCTGATCTGGAGGTTAACTTTCCAGTTTTTGGGAGAAGAGTCGCCCTATAAGCCGGATTTAATTTGTGCGGCATGCTCCAAAGGATGGCTGATATAGGTTTCGAGCCAAGTTTTGATTGTGTACTCACCGCTCTCGCTATGCGTACCTGAAAGATCCAATTGGGCTGGTGTAAGTCTCTTAACAATTTCTAATGACGAGGCTCTTACCGCCTTGAAAACTTCTAAAGAATGGGCAATTGGTAAATCCTTGTACCCCAAAGTTTCATTCTCTCCCCAACTAGCTTCGTCATATCCTTGAATTTGTGTCCCGGGTTCAGCAATCAATCGCCGAAGTCTGGCGTACGACTGGGCTTCGCTATCTGCAACGTGGTGAATTACTTGGCGAGCACTCCACCCTCCGGAATGTGATGCATCAAGTTGGGACTCTGTTAATTCATTAGCAACAATCAGAAATTCTGCGGTTGCTTGAGCATATGAGTTAACGGCGTCTTTGAGATCCATGCCTCAATTAAACATCAAAAACGTAGAGTCGCCCTATAAGCCGGACAGGACATTCTTGGCTTTAGTTGATACCGCTTTTCTTGAATCTTTCTGCAGAACTTTCGCAACTTTGATTAACTCTGGTTGAACCTTGGGATCAATCTTGGCCAATTTTTCAAGAAGTTTTAGTCCTTGGGCAAGAATCATCCAATCTTCTGTCTCATTCATCCACTTCAGGGTTAAGGCCTTGATGCTTTTTAACTCGGTAACTGAGAACTCTTTTACGAAATCAAAGTACAGCGTTATCAATCCAAGTCTGACGACATTGTGCTTACTTTTAGAGTAACTCTTTACCAGCGCTTCCTTGTGTGGGTCAAAGAAATCCTTATCTGCTCGCATCAGCCGCTTTGTGGCATTCATGGCTCTCATGGCAACAATGGAATCTTCATGGAGGAGCAACTTCAAGAGTTGGGGAAATAGCTTTGAATTGGACTCAACTACCTTTACAACTTTCAGCGTGTTACCCAGAGAATTAGGTTTACCAATCGCTAACTCCGCGGCAAAATCCAGATTCTTAACATCAGCTGCCATATAGAAATTCTACAATATGGAAAACTTGGCAGAAGAGTCGCCCTATAAGCCGGATTTTTCCTTCTTGACTCCGTAGTACCAAAAAGACCAAGTAATGATGGCTGCAGGGATTACGTTCCACCGCTCATTTGAACTTCTGGAAGCGACATTAAGTAAAATCCCAAGTATTCCAAGTGTGAAAAAGAGCTTAGGAATCCAATTCGGCCTAACTGGATCAGCGTGGAAAATCAACTTAAATATCCAGACTTGGTAAGCGACCAGTGCTAGTTGCAGCACATAAACAACCCTGATACCAATTGGAAAATCTGTGAATTGCCCGCCTGCTGCACGAGTGTGAACAAAGTCGAGATTGAGCACAACTCCAATCAGCAGAAATGCATTCCACGCAAAGGACAAAAGTACGATTGCAAAAACAAGCGGGTTCCTACTTAATTTTTGCTTCATTAATGGAGGTTACTCCTACAGACTGTTTTATAAAAGAGTCGCCCTATAAGCGAAAAGTTAACCCAACGAAGAGCAGGCTAATCTTTCAAACTTTCGATGTCATCGAATACTCGATCCCATAAAACTTCACTTCCTCGCCGGAAGTATCCCATGTGTCCGATTGTCTTTAGCTGGAGCTCACTTGGATTCAAATCAACAAGCCTCAAATCCGCATTGACATAGTGCCTCATGAAAGCATCACGCGAGGCTGGTGTTGCCCACTTATCATCAATTGCATTAAATGCGGTTATTGGAACTTGAACTCTTGCAAAAGAACTTTGCATCTGGAGGCCTGCAGTCGGGTCATCAAACCAATAGTTGGGAAAGCTACACCAATATTTCCATTGGCGATAAATCCCTAGAGGAAGATTTTCACCTAAACCAAATCGTTTCCAGGCAAGATAGCCAGAAGAGCGCGTAATGATTGGTCCTATGACATTCCATAAAAACTTCACTCGTATCTGCTCGCTCTTTGGCATCCAGCCATGCCAACCTGCACCTGTTGCAAAAGTGTGAAGTGATTTAACCCTTGACAGATCTGGAAGAATTCCAAACGCATGGCCACCATAAGAATGACCCACAAGATGAATACCAAGATCATCTGGTTGGGATTGCAAAACGCCAGCTATATCAAGTCTTGCCCAATCGCGATAATCAACTTGAAATCCGCGCAGGCTCTTTGGAGCAGATTCGCCAATACCCCTGTAGTCAAAGGTAATAACTTCAAATCCGCGACTTACTGCTCGTTGAGCAAAGTTTTGATAAAACCCCTGTGGTACCCCAGTGGCACTAGCAACCACGATTCTTCCTTTAACTTCTGCGGGAGAGAATTTTCTTCCAGAAATCTTAAAACCATCTAGTGCGGTTATTTCAAGTATTTGAAAGCTCAACTTCTACTCTCCTCTTTAGGGAGCACAGTTCCGAAGACCATTGGGTTTCTACTTAAGTTTTGTCTCATGCTCAATTGTTACATTTGCAGAATGGGCTCTCAAGGATTTGTCCACGATATTGCCCAAATGTCCACGATATTGCCCATAGAAATCGACAGATTTGTCCAAGGTTTTGCATAAAACTAAACACTTTTGCATAAGCAAATGAGCGGAGAATCAGTCTCCGTGCACATGTTAAAAAGAAGAGTCGCCCTATAAGCCGGAATCTGTAAAACCAAGTTAAGGGATTACCTGCGAGCGCCTTTTCCAGGGGTATCTAAATATTTGCCTGCTCTGGCCAATTGAAGACGATTATGAATAGTAGTAGGAGTTACATCTTCGGCCTCTGCGATAACTGCAGCAGCTCTAGTCTCCCCCCATGCTTGTAGATCTTTAAATATTCTTGCCGTTGCCCTTGTAACCGACTCTCCTTGAGCGGCGAAACTAGTTCCCGCCTTTTCCTTCACCCCAGACTTGAGCGATTTGTTCATCTGACGTTGACGCAGGATCGGGGCAAAGTGCAAGGCGATAATGTGCCCTGTAAGGATTTTGCGAATAACCGCAGTAGACAGAAATTCCTGCAAATGAAGAGAATCAATCTCGCTCTTCATATGGATCTCATCAAATACAGACTTAACCCAAGACTCTTTTGAGTAACCAGGAACAACATCCCCGATCTTGGGAGCCGTTACTCCGTGAGAACCCAGGGGAGATATGGAAATCCCCCGCAAAGCTAATAAGCCATCTTTACCCCTGGTGGCCACTGTGAGAATTTCGAAGGGCTCACCAGCCTTAAGGCCATTTGAAGGTTTTGTGAAAAAGTGGAGGCAGGCGGACTTGCTCCCCGAGTCATCCTCGACCATCCAGCCAGGAACCCAATCCGTAAGGTCCCGACCCTTCTTTGCGCTCGCCATGGGGCCAGTGTAGGCCAATTAAGACCATTCCACCATCAGGTCTCGGCTGGAACCTATTCCCCCATGAAGTAGCATCCTCCACTTGCATACCCATGAAGTTTACCTATATACTTAATATTATGAGGGAAAATATTTATCAGTTGAAGTCGGTGAAGATCCAGATGCCAGTGGCTCCTGGATCAGAAGCCTACGCAGGCGATGTTTGGACGATTCAAGACATCGCACTGTATCTGCGTTCATCTGAGCTATCTGCCTCACGCAGGGTAAACCAAGAAGGGTTTCCTCGGCCGCTCGGCAATCTTCAACGCAATAGGAGATGGCTAGCAAAGGATGTTAAAGAGTTCTTCGAGAAGCTCTCTAAAACGCCTTACACATTACGACCAGAACTTCAGGTCGAAAGTAGTTATGAACCATCAACAATCATCTTTAGAGACTAGGGACAACAATGAAACGCGCACCAATCGAACCAAGTGAAAAAATGGCAAAAGCTATTGCTCGTGCAAAGAAGTCAGGGAAACTCTTCAAAGCAGATGGAATTAGTATTGAACCTCCGACTGCACGCCGTACTACTTGGCGCATTCGAGCCTCGTTTCAAGGAAGTCAGATTGATAGAAGTGCTACAGATTCACCAAGTGCCGTCAATGCCGCTTTCCTTGAAGTCCATGCAATTCTAAAATCAAAACAGTCGGGCTCGATTGGGATGCCAGAAAATGCGGGGGAACTTCTTTCTGATGTTCTTGAAAAATATATTGATCAAGGAGGGAAAGATTTCAAATGGAATGGAAAGTCTCGTAAGAATCGGCAAGAGGACTTTAACCATCTGATTAAACTCGCAAAAACTAGAAAAACTACTTGTGGACAAATGACTGCAACAATTCTTCGAGATTACATTAATAAAGCCACCAAGACTAAAGGGCGTGCAGATCACCTCATTAAGATGTTACGTACATTCCTAAAGTGGGGACATCGAGCGGGATACTTCACTGCACAACAAGTTCTGTACGTTGAACAAATCACCTGGACGCCACCCGCAGGTAGTGGTTATGTTGCAGCTCAATCACGTCGCAAGCAATCGCAGTATTACTTCGGTTCTGAAGAAGAATCCGGGGGAGAGATCCCAACTCACAAACAGGTAGTGGAATTAGCCGAAGGGTGTCAAAAGAAATACAAACATGGTGCCGGCTTAATTCATACCTCAGCAAATCTAGGAACTCGAGCAAACGAAACCTTCATTCTTACCGCCGATAGGAAGGTATATGAGCGAGGTTTGGGCAACTTTGTTGACCTCGAGAACCGACGTGTCTTGATCTCATGGCAATTCAATACAACCGAACCTGATGCACCAAAAGCAACCAAGACTAAAACCCGTAGAACGACTGCAATTCCATATGTTGAAAACATTGCAACTGGCTTTGATGTTTATCAGTGGATGGTAATTCGGTCAGCAGAAGCGCTTCAAGAGCAAGCGGAAGGGAAGAACCCACTGGCATTACTTTTCCCTAATCGTTTTGGCGAAGTACAAAAGCTTCACTCGTTTACGGATGTAGTAATTCATCCGGTTTCAGAGCAACTGGGGTGGAAAATGCCAGCGTATTTCGATGCAGATGGAAAACCATTACATATGTATCGCTTCTCATTGCACTCAATGCGAGATCGTTTTGGAACTACGGCAGCAGATGAATGGAAGTATTCGGAACGACACCTATTGGCTGAAGGTGGGTGGTCCGACCCTCAAACTGTTAGGAAGTTCTATTTGGGCACTTCGGATGACACCCACGAAGAAGTGCAAGCGCTACAGAAAGAGTTAGCACTAATCAAACGCCTCAAATCTGAGGGGGTGATTGGTGTAGATACGAAAGAAAACAAATTAATGACGGTTTAGCCGTACAGAAGAGAAGTAATTATCTAACCTGATATTGCCGAGAGATTTGGAGATGAAAGCAGGACTACGAGCAACCAGAGTCGTAGTAAAAAACGTACTGGACCGGCTGGCTTACCGACCACGTGGAAGAGTAGCTCCATTGATGATGGGTTCTATCCTGAATTGCAGATGCAGGGATCTTTGAACTTAGACAATGAACTTAAGTGAGTGACCCATGCCTTCAACTGCTTTCCGAAATCGAGTCCTGTGTAATCAAGTAAGGCCGGAGCACTTTGACTTAGCAATAAGTAGAGACTCGAATAGATCCCGCCCTAGCGATCCTGTTAATCCAGTCGCGGTGGTGAATGTGCAAACCACATACTCCGCCCCCGTTATAGGACAATTCTGTCCTTTTTCGGGGGTGACTCAGAAGCTCCCACATGAACCCAAGTGGTTAGCAACTAGCCCCCGAGCATGAAATGCGCAGGAGCGTTTATATCTGAATCAACCGGAAGGTTGACCCTTTGAGCAAGGGCTCCAGTGCGCATTTTGTGCGAGGGGGGATTACAACTACCAGTACGAATAACTAGAGAGGAAACACATGTATACAAACCCTAATACTTCAGAACACATCTATAGCTCCTACGAAGTAGGGCAATTGATCAACAAGACTCCCGCCCAAATTTCTCGCCTAATTAACAAGGGCTACTTGCAGGGGACTCTTACCAAGTCAGGCTATGTATTCAGTGATCAGCAGCTTGGGAATTACTACTTGTATGGGCAGTTCGGTCGTAGACCAGCCAAGAAAGGCCGGAAGAAAAAGAAAAAGGTTTAGGGATACAAGAGTCCTAATCAATGAGAACCTAAGAGGAATAAACAGAACTGAAAGGAATTTATGAGCCAAACCTACTTTTCCCCAGCTGAAGTTGCTCAACTACTAGGGGTAACGCGAGAAACTATCTACAACGGTATCAAATCTGGGGTCATCCCTAGTTACAAAATTGGCCGACTACGAAGGATTTCTAGCGTACAGATTGAAGAAGCACTAAAAGGTTCTGACGCCACTCTTATCAGATAACAGTCATCTCTAAATGCACTCGAATACAGGAAATTGTTTGCGCCAATGATTGTCGGGTGCAATTTTCTACATATCTCTTTGTGTTTAATTTGGGCTAATTTGTATTAACACCTGTTAACAATTTGAAAACGGTGAATCCACCAAGTTAGACAAATGTAAGCAGACCAACAACGAAAGGCAGTATCAATTGAATGTAAACAAATTCACCCAAAGTAAATCATTAGTGAAGAACCAGGGACCCGCAAAGGTGAAAAGCGGTGGTAGTAAGCCAAATATGCTTAAGCCAATTCCAACTCCTGAAGAGAGGGCTCTGATGCTTGCAAAAGCTCGAAAACTTAACGCAGAGTCACGCAATCTTGCGTTCAAAAATGGTTGTTAAGGATTGTAATCTGTCGAACACTCGGGCAAGCCAGGAAGCCAGATATTGGTGATTTCACCTTTAACTTCTCGCACAAATCTGAATTCCGGACAGACCTTCTTATTTAAAATCATCGAGAGAACCAATTGATCAACTTGCGCCTGTACCCCATAATCAGTTTTCTTAAGTTTGTAGGCAATATCCAGCCAAATTTTGTTTGAGTAGCCAAGTAATCTAAATTGCAGACCTGTTATAGGGGGAACTGGATCTGATGCAACACTAGTAAGGGGAACATTCCAATCAATTCCTGCATCAAAAACTCGGCCGAACACATCCTTTACAACGACATTCTTTGCTTCGGGAGCACTTTGGGTAAATTCCTTAGTTGAACTTGGACTTGGAAGTGGGTCTGCTGTTTCACAGTATTTCTTGTAGGCAACCACACCTTCATTCCATTTATGATCCGATGACTTTTTAAACCATGAACAAGCTTCAATGTTTTTTGAGAAAACCGTCCTTAAGAACTCACCATAAGCGAACTCAGCCTCACCGTCTCCGGTTTTGGCTGCAGCGGAGTACCACTTCTCAGCTGCTAAGTTATCTTTAAAGTGAGTGTTGTAGAGATCTCCAAGATTTATTGCTCCCCAAACCTCCTTTAACTCCCAAGCTTTTTTATACCAAGACACCGCGTCATCCCAACGCTTTTGAACTTCTGCAATGATTCCTAAAGTGTTCATGGCAGAAGCACTTCCTAGATTGGCCGCTTTTGTGGCATAGGAGATTGCTGACTTGTAGTTCTTTGCTTGATATTCATTCCAGCCCAGCCCAGCTAGTGCCTCTGGCCAATTTTGATCAGCGGCCTTTTTTAACCAGAATTCAGACTCCTTCTGGTTCCCCAGCTGGCCGTAGTTATAGCCAAGTGCGTATTGGGATTTTGCATCACCTAACTTGGCAATTTCTAGACAGATTGGGTTTGCTTGCTTGTATTGCTGGTTGTAACTAATTCGAACACATGCTTCTTGCTTTGCATACTGCGCTGCTGTCAGCTCAACGGTCGAAGACTTAGTCTGAGAAGGCAGTACAGATGGCACCCCAGTTGAGGAATTCGTTGTAGAAGGTGAGAGAGTAGGAGAGCTTGATGGGGAACTGTTTGTCACAACGTCGCCAGGAGAAAAACCATTATTAGAGACATAAAAGAGTCCAGATCCGACAATTACCAAACTCATAATGGAGCCAGTAACTAACTTCCATCGCTTACCATTTTTTGTCTTTCTCTTTGCCCACGTTAGCAACCGTGGAGAGACTTCGGATGAATCCAAGCCAGCAATTATTTCAAGGCAGATCTCATATGCTTCAGATGCACTTGGACGTTCCGAGGGGTTTTTATTTAATAAGGGCGCTAAGAAATCACTTTGCTTTTTTGTTAGGTCTGTTAAATCAGGTTCATCTTCATTTATGCTTCGCATTAATTGAAGTTCGGAAGCTCCTGACCAAATACTTCGTCCCTGACCTGCAAAGGCCAAGGTGGCGGCGGCAGAGAAGACATCCATTTCAGGAAGGCTCTTTCCCGTGAAACTCTCGGGAGAGCTATAGGGCCTAGATCCTTCAAAATCTCCAAATGTGATGGTTCTTGTTAAGCCTGAAATATGAGCAATTCCGAAGTCAATTAATTTGTTTCCAGTTTCACCCAAAATAATGTTACTCGGCTTAACGTCTTTATGAACTACGCCTGCACGATGTGAAGTGGTCAATGCATGAAACAAATTTGCAGCAAGGTTGAACCAAGATCTTTCTTCAAGAATGCCCTCATACTTGATTTTCGCCTCTAAGGTTGGACCATTTACGAATTCAGTAGCAAACCAAGGAATTTCTGCCCCAAGATCTGAGTCAATTACGCGTGCAATGTAAGGATCCACTAGCTTCTCTAGAGCAGTGATTTCCATCTTAAATCGATCTGCGCCTTCATCCTTTACTTCGGCAGCGTCACGAATAACTTTAATTGCTGCTTTCTGAGCACCCGACTCGGCGAGAAAAACTGTTCCAAATCCACCTTCACCCAAGCGCCCCATGACGCGCCAATGCCCAAGATAATCTGGATCATTCGATTTCTTCGGCTCCATGGCGCACCCCCTTTAGTTGAATTATGTAGGCATTCAGTAGCTATTCATAGCTGATTCCTGGTCAAATCCTAAGAACTAAATCAGTTGGAGCAGTATTTCTTCAATCTTCTTGAGATCTGGCTTTGTTGCACCGGCGACCGAAACAGTCACGACAGAGCCACCACTTTGAAGGGAAACATTTAACAAACCTTTACCCGTATAAACAAGAAACTGAGCTTTCATAGCTTTAACAAATTGAGAGATTACATCTTCAGGCACATTCGAAGACAACTGAATCTTCAACTGTCTACCGTTTAGCTCCAAGTCATAGTTATCAACATTCTTTAGCGCTGTTGAAAGAGTGGCTCTTTCGGTAACAGCAGTAGCTCGCTTTTGAAATACTGCCGAAGTCCTGGCCTCAGTAATATCACCAAGCATAGTTGTCCAAGATCGAGCTGCACCATTTTCAAGATGGTTAAGTCTTCCAGTCAACGGACTTGCATCATCTTCTTTGACTTCTATTGAAAAGCTAGGCCCAAGCTTTTCTTTTGCAAAGAGCTCCCATTGCTTTAGATAGGTCGTGATTGCTTTTCGGCTAATCACGCCCTTCTTGCTTGCACCTTCTGTAAAGTCATCATCATTTTCTTCAGCCTGTTCACCGTTGCTAACATCCGAAAGCAACTCGTGGGCATCTTTAATCCATCTAGAAAAATCAGCTGCATTTGCAATTTCTTTCTTAAGCAGAGAATTAGACCTACTCACCATTTTCTTTAGCTCTTCGGTACCCAGAAATGGTGAATACACCTGAGGTAATGAACGGTCTGGTTCTAAGACGTTTAGGTGAGCGTTTACGCAACTCGCACGGTTACGGCTTAAGTTAAGGGTCTTTTGGTGCTCAAGTACTAACGCGCTTACTTCAATAACAACCTCAGCTAGGTCTACATTCTTTGGATTTGAGGTCGCTACTTTAATAACCATGTCACTAAGTTTCTGACGACCAGCGAGTCCGGAAACTAATGCTGCCTTGGCGAGCGCCGAATAAGCTTTTTCATCAAGCTTGCTTAAGCCTTTGCGCTCCCAATAAGTGGAGATCTCAACGCTGGCTGCTGCCTCCGTAAGTAAACGGGCACGGTTAGCTTCAAAGCCAAGGTCACGCTCTAAGCGCTCCTTGATCTGCTTGCCTGTCATAGCTCCCATTTTGCCTCCACCTTGATTCTATAAGAACTATATCAACACCTATAAAAAATGGCTACTCGGCCAACGCAGCCCTTTCAGCTTCTTTTTACGCTCATTTTGAGCTCAAGGCGACACGCCGAAGAAAAAAGATCACCAAAAGGAGTTGACATCCCTTGCATCTATAAATACTATAAATCTTATAGAAGTGATAGACACTTCAAGGGAGGAAGAAATGTTAAGTAAGAATTCAGTAAAAGCAGTTAGAAACAATGCTTTTAGAGCTTTGGTCGTTGGTTTTAGTGGAGCGGCACTGGTCATGTCGCTCTCAGCTTGCTCTCCTGTGAGCTCACTCAAATCAGCATATGAGGGTCAGCCTTTCCCTCAGATGCCAGCTCCCGAGGTAGCTACATACGTCCTGGACTTGTCGGGGTCCACATATCCAACAGCTCAGTTGGAAGCTTTGGGATCAGGAATTACTGATTTCATCGCAGGACAGTCATTGGGTAATCCATTCGCCCAATCTCCTGTAGCTCCTCGGGGGTTAAGCATTCAGTTCGTAACTCAGAACTCAGCCCAAGCTCCTCGAATTCTTCTCGTTTCAACCAAGACAAGCCAGAGCCTTTATGAATACATCAAGGAGAAGACACCAAACCTAGAGGGAGCTCTTCAACTCTGGGATGGCTTAGTCAACGCACGTACACAGATTTGGCAGGACTCAGCACTTGAAGCCAATCAGGCAGATTGTGTGAATAAGGTCGTGGAGCTGTTGGGTCGTCAACAACTTCTCCCTGATGCTCTTAAGTACCCAGCAGGCATCATCTGCCAAGATGCAAAACAAACAGCAACATCTTTCAAGCGACTTCAAGACTTTGTAGCTAACCCAGGAATTGAAATGGGTTCTGATGTCAAAGGTGCCGTTGAAGCTAGCTTGAGGAACTTAGCAACAGCAAAAGCAGAAAATCCATCAGCACGCCTCACTCTTGTTATCGCTTCAGACATGGTCGATGAAGTCTCACTCACTCTTCCTCGACGTTTGGCTGGACTTGATAGCAATGGTGTTTGCAACATGGCAGTACAAGATGCAGGAAATGCGTCAAACGATTACTCACCTGTAAATGTAGTGATTGTTGGCGCTCGCAATTCAAAAGTTAATACAAAAACACTGGATCAAGTTCAGTCGTACTGGACTTGTTACTTAAATCAAATCGGCATAACAAACGTAACAGAGCAGTCTGATCTCTCAGGCTTCTAATCAACCAAACCAATAGAAATAGGAGAAATAAAATGAAAAGTAAGTCAACTTCATCAGCACCAAAGGAAGTAATCAAGGATGCACGCAAGCAAGGACGTCGCGATGGAAAGAATCAGATTCCACGCCAAGAATGGGAGCACAACAGCGTTCCATATCTAATGCAGTTGCAACGTCAATATGCAGCATTCGGTAGAGAGCTAGATCTTGAGCTAGAAGAGAAGAAACTCAATAAGGAGACACAGAAGGTAAACGCAATAAGAAATGAAATCCAAGAAAAAGGTAAGTCTCAAGCTCTTGCGGACAACTTGGCTATTGCTCAAGCGGAATTAGCTTCAGTACAGGCCAAGCTTGATGGTGGAGCAGAAGAAGTGCCTATGGCGAAATTTGCTCGTATCCGTCAGATTGGAAACACTTTCTATCTTCCATTCTTGTTCTTGCTCTTTATTGGCGAGTTCACAATTACAGCACCAGCATTTCGAGTGCTGCTTGGCGAAAAAGTAGGAACTTCACTCATCGTCACCCTGGCAGTAAGTGGTCTATCAGTAGGAGCTGCTCACATCCTAGGTATCTACTTCAAGTCACTATTTGATCGTAATCGTCCAAAGTCTGGCATTTACCACGTGATGTTTGGAGTAGTTGGAGTTCTAGTAGTTGCAACAATTACTTTCCTATCAAATATCCGTGCACGCAACGGCGTTCTGACATCAGGAAACCTAACGGGAATGTCAGAGGATGGAAAAATCCTTTACCTTTGGATCTTCTACACACTGCTTCAACTTACATTCATTGGTGTTGGAGTAGTTATCTCATTCATGCACTATTCGGAAATTGAAAGTGCAGTTGCTCGCGCTAAGCGCAAGGTCTGGTTCCTTCGTAACCTTCAGAATCGTCGCAACAGTGCAAAGCTAAAGTCAGGCGCATCAGTAGAAGAATCAGATATCGATACATCAAAGATGCTTGATCGTGAACTCGAGGTACTTGAAAGCAAGAAGATTCTTCTTCGTGCTCAGTATGAAGAAGCTGTTGCGGTTTATCGTGATGCAAACATCCAATCTCGTCGTGACGAGATGAGTGGTGCACACTCGGCTCTTCAAGCATCGGAGTTGGATTTTCGTACTTCGGGACTTGAATTCAGTACAGCAGAACTAGTTGGCTCACGATGAAGAAAAAGGTTCTAGTAGCTACCGCGTTAATTGCTATGGGAGTATCAATCTCCGGTGGATATACAGCGAGCGCAGCTACGACAATTACCAAGGTATATGACGGGGACACAATCACGCTGAGTAGTGGGGAAAAGGTCAGGCTTTTGCAGATAGATACACCTGAACTCTCTCCAGCTGAGTGTTATGGCCAGGAAGCTAGAAGTGCATTGGTCAAACTCCTGAATACCCCAGGACAACTTTCGCTAAAGACAGATCCAAAGTTAGACAAAGTAGATCGGTACGGTCGGCTGCTGCGGTATGTATTTATCGGAAAGACAAATATCAATCTCAAACTGGTGGAGATCGGTGCAGCAGCACCTTATTTCTACAAAGGAGACAAAGGGCAGTATTCAACGCAAATTCTCAAAGCGGCTCAGACAGCAAAATCTAAGTCGATTGGTTTATGGAAGAGCTGCCCCGGGACCCAACTCACGCCGAATGATGCAGTTACAACTCTCAGCACAGCAGTTACAACCACTGCGAGCGCATCATCAACAGGGATGAAATGTGATCCAAACTATGCAGGCTGTGTTCCAATTTCTTCCTCTGATTTGGATTGCCCAGACCTAAAGCGTTTAGGTCTAGCTCCGGTCAAGGTTATTGGTCAGGACGTTCACAAGCTTGATCGTGACGGTGATGGCATTGGGTGCGACAAGTGATCACCGTAACCTTTTTCAACGCAAATGCACGGATATACAGCCCCATTCATAGATGTCTGAGGAAAATGAATACAGCGGAAAAGAATGACTATGCATCCCAGCTGTCTGACTATGTCTTGTCACTGGGAGAGCGTACTTTTTCACCAACAACCACGATAGAAATCTAAGGAGTAGAAGATGTTTAACCTCATTGGCAGTTCACTTACAAAGTATGTTGATTTTCAAGGAAGAGCTACACGCAAAGAGTTCTGGAGCTTCTTCCTATTCTTCTATGCGGTCACCTTCATTGCAGGTGGAATAGATGGCTTTTATGGCATTGAATTTGTTGGCGCATTTGCCTTTATAGCTCTTATTTTGCCTTATCTAGCTGTTGCAGTGCGCCGCATGAATGATGTGGGAAAGAGTGGTTGGTTCATTCTGGTTCCAATTTATAACTTCATTCTTCTGTGCACTCCATCAAAACCTGAGATCACTCCACCCACTACGGAATAGAGAATCTGATGTCTGAGAATGAAGAGATTGAGAAGCGTTACTTCCCCATCCCCAAACCACTTGCTGAGATGAGCGTAGAAGAGCGTAGGCAATACGCTACTGAACTTGCAGATTTTATTTTCCAAAATGAAAATCTGACCCCCGTAGGGTTAAGTCTTGATGGAACAGAAGTAGTGTCAGGTGTTACTGACAGTCCGTCACGGATTAAGAAGGCAGTGGCCTTAATCAGGAAACCTTTTACTTTCTTTAATCGAATTACAAAGAGAGGTGCTGGGACGCTCGCCATCATCGCACTTTTACTTGGTGGCACTGGTGTTTATCTTGGAATAGGTCCGTATCTTCATTACAACAATTCTGACCCAACTGAAGATGGTTTCGTACAACCAAGAAGTATTGAAGGCTTAGTAGATCGTGTACAAGCTTCTACGGTCACAGTTTTCTGTGACTACACAGAAGATAGATATTCTCAAGGTAGTGGCTGGGCCATTTCACTTCCAATTTCCCAGCAAGATAAATATCCAACTTCCTTAATCACAAATCATCACGTTATTGAAGATTGTTTAAATGGCGTTGGTGAAGTGATGGTTAAAACTCTTGGTGGTGAAGAGTTTTCTGCATACATTGATCGTTGGGATAAAAAGAACGATCTTGCTGTAATCGGTACAACAGTCAAGCTAGAGCCTCTTCATCTTTCGGAGTGGATGCCTTATGCAGGCTATTGGGTTATGGCAGTTGGAACCGCTGATGGATTCGAAGGGTCAGTAGCCTTTGGAAACGTACTGAATACAACAGATAAAGACATCCTTATTACCGCAGCTATCTCACACGGTAATAGTGGTGGCCCGCTTGTTGATAACGAAGGCAATGTGGTTGGAACAAACACTTGGGGAGCCGAGGGGGAGCAGTACAACGGAGCTGTTTCTTTGGATGCTATGTGTGTAAAAATCATGAAATGCGACGGGGAGTTTTACTGGAGTCGTGACTAATTGCTGATGTCAGTGCTTTGGTGCACACTCGGATTATGGCTCTAAGTTCGCCCAAGTTATCAAAAAGCCATCCGGCCATTGCTTCGGAGGCCGATGGATGGGATCCAAGTGAAGTAACTCCTGGCAGCGGACAGAAACTTCCCTGGAAGTGTAAAGAAGGACACAAGTGGGAAGCAATTGTAGGAAACAGAACAAAACGAAATGACTCTTGTCCGTTTTGTTCTGGGAAAAAAAGTGTTAAGGGAAAGACTGACCTAGCCTCTCTTTTCCCCGAGCTAGCAAAACAGGCAGTTGGTTGGGATCCAGCTGATGTAACTCCAGGCAGTGGAAAAAAACTTGCGTGGAAATGTTCTAGCAATCATGTGTGGAGTGCTGTCGTTCGTTCAAGAACTCAGGGCTTTGGATGCCCATATTGCTCAGGATTTTATGCAATAAAAGGCGAAACAGATTTAGCAACGACTCATCCCGAAATTGCTGCAGAAGCAGATGGTTGGGATCCCCAAACGGTTAAGGCGGGATCCTCTGGAAAGAAGTACTCATGGAAATGCAAATTGGGTCACATTTTCTTGGCAGATGTTGCTTCTCGTGCAATTACTGGTGGTGGATGCCCATTTTGCTCTGGGCACAAAGTTTTAAGGGGCTTTAACGATTTAGAAACTACGCATCCAGATATCGCAAAAGAGTTATTGGATGGTGATCCAACAACTCTTACCAAAGGCAGCGATAAGAAGTTTTCTTGGAGCTGTAAAAAAGGCCATGAGTACAGAGCTGCAGTATCAGCACGAACTAGAGGAGGCGGATGTGCGGTCTGCCACGGCCTTCAAATTCAAGTTGGAGTAAATGATTTAGCAACAACTAACCCAGACCTTGCCGCACAGGCCGACGGTTGGGACCCAACAAAATTCACTTCCGGTTCGACTACTAAAAAAATGAAGTGGCGATGCAGCTATGGCCACACTTGGCTAGCTGCAATTGGAAGCCGAAACAACACAGGAGTGGGCTGCCCGAAATGTTCAGGCAGGGATGTAATACCAGGTGAGAATGATTTACAAACTCTGTTTCCTGAAATTGCAAAAGAGGCTCAAGATTGCGATCCAACGATGATTATGGCTGGAAGCAAACAGAAGTTACTTTGGAGATGTTCAAAAGGGCACGAATGGAAGGCGGTAGTGGGTAGTAGAACTTGGCAGGGTAATGGTTGTCCTATTTGTAGCAATCAAAAAACCATTTCTGGAATAAATGACATGGCTACAACACACCCTTCAATGGCAGCTGAGGCATTTGGCTGGGATCCATCAAAAATTAATTCAGGAAATAATGGGAAGTATGAATGGAAGTGCAAACTAGGTCATATTTGGAGAACTTCACCCAATAAGAGAAAAGTTGAAAATACCGGATGCCCTTTTTGCGAAGGCGGTAGCGCTTGGCCAGGATTTAATGACCTACAAACACTCAGACCTGATATCGCGATACAGGCACATGGTTGGGATCCGAAAACAGAGACAGTTGGGAGTGGAGCGAAAGTATTTTGGAAGTGTGCAGAAGGGCATACTTGGAAGGCAGCAATTTATTCGAGAACGGGTGGAAATCAAGTTGGGTGTCCAAGCTGTTCCGCTTCTGGCTATGATCAAAATAAGGAAGGCTACTTATATTTCTTGAGTCATCCCCATTGGGACATGTATCAAATAGGACTAACAAATGATCCCGACCGAAGACTTCAACAACATAAGAAATTAGGTTGGGAAGTTCTAGAAGTACGTGGACCTATGGATGGATTAATTGCTCAAGAATGGGAAACAGACATGCTTCGTTACTTGAAAAAGAATGGAGCAAAGCTCGGACCCAAAGAAGTGGCAGGAAAGTTCGATGGCTACTCCGAAGCATGGCTGAAAGAAAACTTTGAAATGAGTGGCCTTAGCCAACTAATCGAGGCTATAAGAGATTCTGGGCACTAACTTTCTGCCCTAGTTTTACCCTTAAATTAGAGAAAATTGCCTTTAGGTACCTGGTCTTACAAGCGTGTAAACTACCTATGTACAAGGAGACGTCGCATAGCCCGGTCGAGTGCGCCTCACTGCTAACGAGGTAAGGGGTTAAACCCTTCAGGAGTTCAAATCTCCTCGTCTCCGCCATAAAGATAATTAAAGGAGTTGGCCGTGCCATTGTT
>Ga0315909_10004348_pt1 | contig 16795 bp, 1 predicted proteins | sample LakEriMetagenome_11_FD_203527 | JGI IMG/M metagenome (GOLD analysis project Ga0315909, IMG submission 203527) | Freshwater fungal communities from buoy surface, Lake Erie, Ohio, United States - Buoy 2 MA125 | ecosystem: Environmental > Aquatic > Freshwater > Lake | place: USA: Lake Erie, Ohio...
AATATAGCAATAATTCACCATTATCTCATACGTGATTCTGCGCTCACCCTAATATCTTGGGCTTTAGCAAGTTCTGGGAAGAATATAGGTAATATATCTGATTGCACTTGAGCAAATCCAGGTACAAGATTAAATGTATATTTAAGTGGGTGAGCCTTATCCATCATCTTTGGATCATCTGAAACATACCCGTAGGTCTCATTTACAATGTTAGCTATAAGTTTCTCCACCTTAGATAACATACCTAGGGATGGAAGGATGCTACCTCTTGTCATGCTCTCCATAGATGTAGGCTTATAATAGAAACTAAGTTCATCCTCAATCTTATTCATAGCCTTTAGGACATATTTGTATCTATTTCTAGTTACAGGATCTAATGTATCATCATCATCAGGAACAGCAGCCCCAGCAGCTAATACTAATGTCATCACTCCAATCAATAGTTGTAATTCTTTAAGCTCATTGGTAAGCTCAGTTCTAACTAAATCATAGAACTCTTCATCTGTAATATCAAGCTCTTCTCCAGTTTTTCTGAAGTGCTCTTCCTTTTTAGCAGCTAACATCTCATCTAGGATACGAAGACCTTCGTCTGTACCATTGATGATATCTCTCATCTTCATGATGTTTCTAGTACCTAGCTGAGCCCAAGTCTTAACAAACAGTCTGGTTCTACCATATGACCACTCATCAAGTACTAAGTCTTTCTTAATATCTGATGCACGTAGAGATACTTGTTTAGGAATCCAGTTCTTGAACATCATGAATGAACTGAATATTGAGTCTCTTCTGTAACCAGCTTTGTTATCAACACTCATTTGACCGTTTAGCTTTCTACCATATTCAACTACTGTTGTACGGTATTTAGCAAGTTCTTCTGTTGACACTCCAGGGATTGTTATCTTATCTCCTTCTATTTTAACCACCTTATCAAGAGATGATGTTTCTTGTAGTTCTTTAACCCTAGCATCAAATGTCTTCTCAAGATTGCGTCTTTCAAACTCATCTAAAGTTTTGTATCTTTTTTGATCTTGCTTCTTAACATATTGTCTGATGTTCACAATCTTACCATCTACCACCATTGAGTTTTCATTCATACTCATAGCGTTGGCATATTGTAACTTTCTTTCTGGGAAAGCGTTGGTAGACATCATTACATCACTAAAGCTCCATGTACCTAACCAATCCATTAAGCCTTTCTCTTTAGCAATCTCTCTTCTTTTCTCTTCACCAATGCTTTCATTCAAAGGCATGATTAGATGTAGCAATGCTTTCTCTTCATTGGTAAGTCCTATACCAGTGGTGATTTTTCTGTTATTAGTTCTGAATTCACCAAACTTATATCTACCACCTGCATTGATGTATGCTTGGAAGTTATAACCAAAGTAGTTGGCTACAGCAATCAATGGCTTCAAACCAACAGCTAGACTTTGTACAAGGATGTCTGAGTTTCTAAGTCCTTTCTTAATAGATACAACCTTCTGTTGTTTCTTATCTTCGTCCTTTATAATCTTACCAAGCACATTCCCTAAGCTAATGTTACCTAAAGAGGAAAGATCTTCTCTAAGACCATATAAGTGGTCATTGATAATAGCTTCAAATATAGAAGCATTCTTGTTTACAGAATCATCCACCTTAGGTATATCACCTTCCCACACAATCTCACCACCTTCTAATACAATACTTCCTTTAGTTTCTTCTACCTTCTGTAATGTTAAGAGAGTGTTCTCTAGGTTCTTTGCATTCTCATATTCTAACAATGATTTAACCCATAGTGTACCCACTTTGTTTAGATCTCTAGATAACTGATCTACAGACTTCCTACTTCTCTTGAAGTATTTAGGAATCTCTTTCTTAATCTTATTAGTCTCTGGATCTATCTTAGAAAGGTTTTGCTCTTCATCCTGTGTAGCTGTATATAAATCAGCAAAGAAATCTTTAGCTTGACCAAATACACTTCCTGTTTGAGACATCTTTTGTAAAAGACTAGCCTCAACCAATGGGAAGAATGAGTTACCTTCTCTATCTAAATAACCAGCTTTTCTAGCTCTTTTATTTAACTCTGTAAAGAATGTCCATACATCTAGAGCAGCTTTACTCTTAGCCATCTGTTTGTACTCTGGAGAAAGATGTAGTTCATCTTTCATTGTTTCTTTAAATAGTCTGTCAAATACGTAGTCTTTATAACCATTAAATGTATCTCTAGATAGTTCAAGCCTGTCTCTTAACTTCTTGATTTCCAATTGTTGCTTGTCATAGTTCTCATCAACACTCCTCGTTGTATACGTGGTTCTGTTAATGTCTTCTATTTCAGCATCAATTATCTTCTTAACCTTATCGTTGTATTCATCTATATTAATGTTTGCTAATATAAATGACTTATCTTTATTCTCTTTAGCCTCATTAAATTGCTTAAAGAACTCAGGATCAATCTTCTTGATTAGCTGTAAACCTGAATCAGTCACTTTACCAATCATGTTAAATGCTGTAGTTCCTCTAGCTTCTGCTTCTTTTTCTAGAGCAATTAACTTAGGTTTGAAATCATCAAGGATTTCAGCCACCTTAAGATTGATTAAGTTCTGTGATTCTAATATCAACTTAGCACCAAGTTTAATAATCTTAGCTGGAAGATCAAGAGCTTCTGAAAATGTTCTAGCAAGAAACCCTACTTCTTTCTCAGCATCTAATATTGTACTTGCTTTTTCTTTTGTTACAATTTTCTCTTTTACAGCAAGTTGTAGAGTGTATTCCTTTTGTAAGTCAAGAATCTTACCTAGCATTCTCTTTGTTACAGAAGCCTGGTGCTCTAGGCTAGCTAACACATCACGATCTTCTTTACTCAATCCATCCTTAGGAAACTGAGAAAGGAATATTGAATCTAGGTTGGTAAACTTCTTAGCACTATTCTCGTAAGATAGTAGTTCTTGAAGTTTAGCTTTTACTTCATCTGCAGAAAGAGTGTCATAGTTTAAGTTCTCAAATCCTTTAATAACTTCAGCAGAGTTTCTTAAGAATGTATCACCTACAGCTGCTAATGGTTCAAAGTCTAAATTAACGTGTAAGCTACGTATTGCAATACTTAGCTGTTCTAATTGTCTTCTCTTAGTACTTTCTTTTTCAGGAGCAGCTTCGATCCTACGTAATTTATCATACTGAGCTCTTAATGCACCTAATAACTTATCTACAGCTGGATTACCTGTAAGTTCTGATGTTACAGGAACAGGTAGCGTATATATTGAATTCAACTTAGGATTTGTAGGATCTCCCACTTCTAATGTTGTAAGCACTAAAGGGCTCTTCTTATCTCCAACAATAGCATGATTATATCCTGTTACGAAAGGAACCATTCTAGCTTGTCTGATATCTTTAGTCTTTATACCATATTGGTTTGCAATGATGGTGTATTCATTCATTTGAGCATTCCATTCTTTCTGTTTAAAGAATGGTATATCTTCTGATTTAGCTCTATCTATATTAGCAAACTTCCAGTCAAGGATGTCTAGCTTAGCAGACCCATCTTCTTGAGGTATAATGGCAGCAAAGTCTAATGTAGAAGCCATCATTCCTTCCACCTTTGTATTAACCACCTTCTTCTCAATAAGGAACCTAGTTCCGTTAGGATAGGAGTTAATTAAGTTCTCAGCAAAGATTTCTAATTTTTCCTGGATGTCAGGATTTAATTTAGATTGAATAGCTACGTATGACTTAGGTTTCTTATAACCATTCTTATCAATAAGATTGGTTGTAATAAATCTTTCAAGAAAGTTATGTCCTTCAGATCCCCAATCTCTCTTCATCTCATCCTGAACCTTCTGAGCAGCTGTTCTTTCATAAGGAACATCTCCTTTAGTCTTTTCAGTTACAGTCATTGCAACTCTTTTTCCATCATATTTATAATGTCTCTTATCAGTAGCAGTAGCAGGAAACGGTCCTGTTAACTTATTAGCTTCTGTAATAAACTTATTATATATCTCATCTACAACATCATTCTTAATCTGATAGAAGGTTCCTTCTTGACTAATGTCTGATACAGTTCCTCCTACATCACCAGCAGCAATTTTACTAGCAGCAGTTTGGAATATGTCAATGTTTGATTTACCATATAATCCTCTAATGAAATCAAGGATGGTATCCCACCACACACTAACTAGAGATCTATCTTCTTCTTTCATTAACTCAGGGAACTCTGTAGAGCCTTCTGAATTGTTAACAATAAGCTCAGCAATCAACTTATCTACAGCCTCCTTCTTAATCTTACGAATGTCAGGCTTACCGTTAGGTAATTGGTAGTTCTTATTGTTCTTGTATTTCTCTAATGTTGTTTTATAAATCTTGAATCTGTCTATCTTAGAAATCATAGACGTAACTAATTGAGGATTAGTTTGTTCCAATATAGCTGTAGCTAAGTGGACCATCTCCTCTGTAAGAGCAACATCTTCCATTCCCTGGGCAACAGCTATTACACCTTTAGTTAAATCAGCCACACCATTAATAGACTTGGTATCTAGTCCTACACTCTTAGCATAGTCAGCTAAGTCTTGTATAGATATACCCATTTGTCTAGCAGCATTCCTTACAAGCTCTAATGTTTCTTTAGATGCTTTAGAACCAGTTGCTTCTTCTAGTTGAAAATCTAAATTGGTGTTTGGTGTAAATGTATTTTCATATTCACCAATATCAAATGTCTTACCTGTTTTTGTAAAACCATTTTGTAAAAGTGTTGTAAGAGGTATGTTAAATATAGGATCAATTCCACCTAGTACAACGGTCCCTTTACCTACAGGATCAAGGTTGTATACAGGAATACTATCAAGAGACTCTATTCTTTCAGTAGCTGATTGATCACCATCTTCATAAATTGCTAATTGTGCTTCTCCTGTAACTAATTGAGAACCAGTCACATTAGCATTATGAACCATGTATTCAACACCACCATAGTCTATAATCTCGCCTTCCTTAGGAATATATTTTTCAATAAATTCCTTTTCTGGCATTTGCGTATTGTTATATGTTATTAGACAACTCATTATCCCTTACATTTTTTATCTATAATATTATTATCTCTTAAAGCATTTACCACATCTGTAGGCTTTGTAGAAGCGGTTATTCCAGGTGTTGAATCAATCTCTGGTAACAATTTAAGAATAGCACTATCTTCAACTTCTTTCACCTTGATGTATCCATTATCAAGCACAGATTGTTGTCCTGTTGTTACAAGAGCATTTGCTGGATCCTCTGTATCATAGAATTCATTAGCTCTAAAGCTATCTCCCCAAGCGTTCATTGCTTTGTATACATAGGATGAATATGTTGTGCCATCTTTACTTTCAGTAAGAACGATTGGATTACCAAATCCATCTTCTACTCTCTTGAATAGTCCTTTATTGATGTATGAGTAGTTTGATTTTCTTCTCATTTCAGCCTTTTGCTCTTTGGTAAAGTTACCCTTTTCCCATACAAAGGTAATGAATTTAGATCTTCCTTCTCTAGATAATGTAGAAATATTTAAGGTTTGTGGTATTAAACCCTTCTGAGTTGCTAAAGCTAATCTCTTATCTACAAAGTTTATCTCTGAAGGAGAGTAAGGTCTTGAGAACCAGTTTCCTTTTTTACTCTTCTTCCAAGCAGCTTTCTTAGAAGGAACAACGTCTGTATCAGCCCAGTTGTTTCTTTGGAATACATCCACCTTATTGAAATTGTTTAAGTTAGGCATTTTATCTATCTTAGATAAAGTCTCATTATAAACAGCTGTAAAGTCTTCGTAAGGAAGTAGAGATGTAATTGCTATAGGTGAGTTGTTTAAGCCAGACTGTAATACAGCAAGTCTTACCAATTTACCATATAGCTCAGTTGGAACATTTCTTTTTAGCTCACGGAAAGCATAGATGATTTGGTTTTGATCATACACCTTAGCATCCTTACCTACTAAAAAGATATTATCTGGAGCACCTTCTTTTGAACCTGGTTTCTTTTGTATTGAATTGATAATCATGTTATCAAATAGAGGATGTGTCTTATCAGCCAACACCATATTTTTATAATCCATGATCAATGTAGCAGCACTCTTAGTGGTATCATTTCCTAATAAGATGCTAGCAACACGTCTATTTATACCTTTGTCATTTTGTACAGCCCAGTCAAACAAATCGTTAACTGTTTTTCTAGCTAACTTAACAAAGTCTCTATCGTTTAATTCAACAAATGGAGTGAGGGTTTGCTGAACAACAGCTCTTACAGCAGGCTTATCAGAGGTTAATATCTCTGCAAAAGCATCTCTAATGTCTGTCATTGTTTCTTTTAGATAGCCTATAAAAGACTTATCTAATATACCATCTACACCAGGTATAACATTACCTTCATCATTTAAAGATGAGAATACTGTTTTACGGGCTTTCTCTAACTGCATCTCCTTCTTAAAGATTAGAGATGGGTCATTTAAAGTCGCTGTATCATAGTTAGTTCCTTGAGTTACCTGGAATAAGTGACTAGCCATTTGAGCATATTTCACAAACTCTTTTAAGACTAATTGCTGTTGTGCCTTTTGAGGACCAGTTAATTTGTCTGTAGTTAAACCAACCATCTTACCAAGAGCTTCTTCAGTAGGAAGCTCTGTAGCAACTACATCACCCTGTGGATCATATATATCCATCATGTCATTCATAAAACTATCAATGAATAACCATGAGTAACCATTGTTTTCAATTGTACGTAAGTAGTCACGAACAATTGGTTGGTTCATGAAATAAGCTATAGTTTTGATAGGCACCCCAACCTTGGCTAAGAACATCCATGTAGAAGCTACGTTTGGTGTAGCACCAAGCTCCATAATCCATGGACCCTTAGAGATATCCACATAACCATCGATCATTTGACCTATGATATCAGATATATTTTCCTTGGCTGTATTCTTAATCATAGATAGGGTGGCATACTTCTTACCATTAACTACCATTGAATTATGTGGTAACAATATTTTACCATTTCCTAACCAGAATTTATCTTCGTTTGTTACAACACCATTTAGTATTTTCTCAGTATCAATATACATAACTGTACGTTGGTTCTGAGCGTGGTTTGTTTGGTTCACAGCAGCAATACCAATTGCATACTTACCAGATACAAACGCTTGTCTTAGACCAGTCATGAATCTTCTACTCAACATATTAGCTGTAGAAGAGTAATCAATCTCTGGTTTACCAAGTTTCTTATTGATATCTTTAGCAATATCCTTCATCTGATCTGCAGAGTTAGGTTTGATTAAGGCATCAAAGTTATATGGAGAAGTAATTAAGTTTTCTAGAGATTTGAAGTAGGCATTCTCTAAAGACTTACCATACATCTTCTCAATAAACTCTTCCTTTAGAGCAGCTTGTAAATCAGCGTCATTAAGTTTGTTTAGGTTTTTACCTGCCTTTTCTAGTCTAAGCATTAATGCTTCTTCTACATCTGTAGCAGTCATATCCTCACCAAACATGTTTTTAAGGATAGGAATCCACTTATTGATTTGTTTATCTGAAGCAGTTCCTAATATAACATCACCTAATAACTGTTGTAGGTTACCAAGCTTTTCAATCTTAGTCTCAGTTAATTCTTTTTTATTCTTAGCAATCTCATCAAATATGTCACCAAACTTAGCTTTAGCTGTTTCATCTAAACCATAGAATGGAACTAATTTAATATTGCCTTTACCATCATCGTATATGTTCTTAAGATATATTGAAAGTTTATCTATATCAAAGTCAGATCCAGCTTTTCTAACAAGTTCTGAAGGAATAACCACAGAATCACCAAGTTCCTTAGGAAGGAATTTAGCTATCTTGAATACATCAATTGAGTTCTGCTTTTGTGTAGGAATACGGAAGGCAACACCTTTTAGTATCTCCTGTCCTTCTTCTGTATTATTAAAGAACTCTAATAACTCCTCATCAGATTTATCACTACTGAACCATCTTCCCACCATAATCTCACACACACGCTTACCATCTTCATTCTCATAGAACTTAAGATTATTAGATGTGTAAGTCATTTTACCGTTAACTTCCTCAGCGTTAACTTCACCACCTAATAGTGTAGAAGGAGTTTGTACCTTCATACCACCATTAACTTTAGGAGAAATAACATTCTTATCAGCAATTGAATATAAAATGTTTCTAATTTGTTGGTAAGCAGGAGTAGCTTCTAATACTACATCTCCTTTCTTAAATCCAGCAAATGCAGCAGTTATGTTATCGTTAACCTCTCTCTTTAAGATTTCATCTGACAATGTGTTAATCATCTTATCTACATTATCAGTTTCTATTCTAAAACCCTTATCAGTCTGAGTGATACCTAACTTATTAAGAAGCGTTTCATAGCCATGCTTAATCTTCCATTCTAATAAGGTTTGGTTACGTTGGATTTCTTTGTATAGATTGTCACCATTATTATAGCTAGCCTTATCTTCAAGAGCATTCCATTTAACAAAACGTTCTTCAAAATCTCCTCCTGGTTCAAAATCTACAGGCATACCAGCTTGCATGAAGTCCATAGTTACTAACTTAGTAATCTGACTACCCTGAGTAACTGCAGCGTTTTCCTTAGAAGGAACCTCAGCCTGAACACCCATGATATCAAAAGGAATGTTAACTATATCAGTTGGACTAACTACATCTGTATTAAACTTACCGTCTTTGTATAATTCAAACTTTTCACCTGCTCCAACCTTTCTACCTGTACCATATACAGCATAATCAATGTCCTCTTCTTGCATCTTGTTATATAACTTGATAGCATCAGAATTAGGATTTAACTCATGTAATGTACGGAATGATAGTGGGAATAAGGCAAACTTATCTAGTACAACATCATTGTAGTTTTCACCATCTGCTTTGTTACCAGATACAATAGGTTTAATAGGAGTGTAAGCACTCATTACACCTGGGTTCTTTCTGTTATACTTTTTAATTTCTTCTTCAGAAGCACCAGATTTAACTAGCTTCTCATATCCTACATCATGTCTATATTGCTTTTCTTCAGCAGCATTCCAACTACTAGCTCTGATTCTGAAGTTACGGTTGGCTTTCATACTAATGTAACCACCACCATCTGTTTCTTCAAATATACCATATCCAGGTAAGTCACTCTTACTGAATACATCAGCTAGGGTGATTGTACGGAAGAAATCTCTAATGAAGTTTGTACGTCCAACCACATCATCTTTATCAAAACCTTCGTTGTAAACTCTATCAATAGCTTTATTCATTTCAGGTGAATTAGCTATTAACGGTTGACGTGGAGAGTTAAAGTTCTTAATACGCTTTAACTCATCCTTATATTGATATGGATCTGAATACACTAACTTATGTAGCTCTATATTAGCTATCATGTAGTTAATTGCTAATCCTTTTAATTCTCTTGCTAAAACTTGTTCATCTATAATCTCACCTTTAGCAAATGCTAATCCTGGTGCTTCAATACCTTCTTCTGTATTAGTCACTACACCATATTGTCTAAGCATTTGTTCAGAATCCTTAGCTTGTTCATTAACTAATTTTTCTAAAGCCGAGTTAATCTTGCTCTCATATTTATCGTAAATAGCCTCATTAGTCTTACCAGCTTTAACCTCAGCTACAATACTGTTATGTACATCAGCAGGAAGAATCCCTTTGAAGAAACGTAAGTCTGTAGACTTTCTGCTATTGCTAGCATCTTGTACAATAGCTCTGTCTTCTCTAGAAAGATTTAACTCAGACATGAAATATTCTTTGAATATATCATTCGCAGCTTTCATACCTGTGTTCATAAGTTCCTTCTGAGATACAAATGTTCCTAACTTAACCATCCATTCAATAGATGCGTCCCCAGGAACTAGATTCATATAGTATCCTTCTGAGTTAAGGTTAAGTTCTTGAACTATTCTTTCTTTGGCATTAAGCTTAGAAGATTCTTTCTTCTTATTAGTTTGTTCATTTACGCTACCATCAACATAACCTGTTTTCATTATGTCTGATGTATTAGCTCTACGTGCATTGTTTTTAGGATTGAATATCTTATTCATTGTAGCAGATCCTAAAGCAAATACGTCTGTAGTTAAGTATTTGTACTTTGTATCACCAAGATCATTGTAGTTCTTAATGTTAGAGATGACATCATACATATCACTCATTAGGTTTGTACCAATGTATGTTTGTGTACGTTCACCATTTAAGTTGAAATATGTGCTTTCAAACTCAGGGTTCTCTAGAATAGCTTTGATAGAACCTAGTCTTAATAACTGTCCATCAATGTCTAATGCCTTGGTAGTCAATGCTTTAACTTCTTCCAAAGAAGATAAGCTTTCAAGAACACCTTCTGTTGCTTCTCTAAATGTTGTTAATTGATTAGGCGATAACTTCTTTCTTAGTTCCTTTGGAGTGAATGTGATACCAACCTTTTCTAAGAAAGATGTGTATGTAGATAGTTCGTTAGAAGCTAACTTAATATTCTTAATAGCAGCTTGAGATGTGTATTCTTTATTAACTGTATCATACTTAACGTATGTGTTATCAGTTCTAAGAGCAGACACAATAGCTGAAGACATTTCACTTCTAGCCTGACTAGCAGCACTAGCTAATGAAGAATCACCAATCACTACATCTCCTGTAGGAAGTGTAAATACAATCTTCACATCAGCATTCTGTCTTTTGAAAGTTTTCCAGAAAGCTGTAGCTAATTGTAAATCGTATGTATTCTTTAATTGATCAAAGTCATAACCTGCAGCACTAGAAGGACGTTTTGTAATACGCTTGTACAATGCCTCATAACTAGGGTTATTAGTAGCAAGTTGTCTAAGTCTGTTAATCATATCATCTACGTTAACAGAGGTGTGCAAGTTGTTCATCAATGTGATAAACACCTTATCAGAAGGCATAAGAACAACTCCTCCCATTGAAGAACGTTTGGGTTTTGTTCCTTCTTTGGTAATTTCCATAATAGGAAGTGTTCCTACTAATAGCTTAATAGCACTATTTGCCTTCTTAAAGTTATCCATCTTTCTAGCATCTTGCCAGTCAGATTTACCAGAAGCATCTTCATCTCTAAGGATTACATCATCGTTTTCATCAAACTCTACAGAGTACACTTTAAGATACTCTTCGTGCTTTTTAATAATACTATCCCATTCTGCCTCAACGTTCTTATGTAATATAATTAAATTACTTTTGCTAAGGGCAGCTTCTTTTGCTGTAATCTCTTTTTTAGCAAGAGCATCTTCAATCATACTACCCTTCCAACGAATAAGGTTTAATACTTCAGATTTTAATTTATTGTATAATTCTTTCTTGTTTAACTCAGGAACACTAAATAAACTTTTATTAGTTTTAGACAAGTCAGCTAATGTGCTGTATGTCATTTGTTCCATAATCTCATGCACCTGTGTAGCAGGAATCTTAGCAATACTGAATACGCTAGTGCTTGTAGCCTCAGCATCTTCAATATCTATAATACCCTGTTTAGCATAAGATAGGTTAGATTCAAAAGGAATAACTGTTTTGTAATATCCATTACCAATTCTTCCAAATAACTTCTCAGTGTTTGATTGAGCCTTAGGACCTAAGAACATTTCCTTAATAAAGTTAACTAGGTCAGAAAACATCTTTAGGATGAATGGTCTACCGTTCTCAGGCTTATTAGGAATCTTACCTGTAAGTACATAGTCTCTAAATTCTTCAGCTAAAGCTTCTTCAGCTTGCTTATATGTAGCATCTGAATAGCTTACTGTGTTACCATCAGCATCTTCAAATGTACCTTTTCTTTTCTTGAATTCATCATAGATAGCATTACGCTCTCCTGATTCTGTGAACATTGTCATTACAGCATGGAAAATCTCGTGGTAGGCTGTACCCACCTCAGCATTCTCATAGATGTAAATAGCACCATCTCTAAACATACCCCAAGCTTGTCTACCATTAGTAGCTTGAATAACATTCTTAACTCTGTATACAGGGATGTTAGGTAGGTTAGCTTTTAACCAGCTTTCTACTTTGTTCCAGTTTTCACCTTGGAAACTCTTAATCTCATTAACAAGTTGTAAACGATATACATCATCACTAGGAGGATTCACAAGAGCATTGTTCCACTCATCTAAATCCTCAGCAGTTACATCTTCTGGAGTAGCTTCATTAGGAATAGTTGTTGCTTCTAATTGAGGTTTGATTGCTACAATAATTGTTGCACCTACTCTTCTCTTAACCTCATCCTCAGTCTTGTACATTTCTAATAAATTCTTAGCAGTTTGCTCATCTATTTCCATATCATTGATAGGAACTGTACCATTAGCAGCATCATATTTTTTACTATCAACAACAAACGTTATCTGACCTAAATCTCTAGGAAGAACAAGTGTGTTAACAGTTTGACCATCAAGAACGTATACACCTGGAGGACTAGTCTTTTTTGTAGATTCTGTAGATGTAACCACTGTACAAACCACATTACCTGTAACAGGATCTGTTTGTGTAACTGTAGCAGCTGTTGGTGTAGAAGTGACTACAGGTTTAATTGTAGGTAGAATAAAGTCATCAGGAGTAGATGTAAGTGTAAAATAGATGTCTTTTCTATTTATACCATCTGTATCCTTAGGCATAGGTTTTAAAGGAGTGGCTAGAGGAATTTCTTCACTAGTTCTTCCTTCAGAAGATAATAGGTATGATTGGTAGTTAGGCCATTGTTTAACTATTGGACTACCATCTTTATTAAGTCCTGTGATTTCAAAGTAATCATCGTTAAATGCTTTATCGTTTAACAATGTAGCATTTGTATTGTTATACATTCCTTTTAACAATGCAAGGATTGTATCTTTATTATTCTCTAGTTCAGTAGGAGTAAAATTAAAGTTAGCACCCTTTCCAGATATGAAAAGTTTAGTAACTTTTTGTCCATCTTCTACAACATCCTCAAACCATATGTTATTAAAACCAGGGTCTTTTCTTTCTCCTGTTTGTAAGTTTTTAGCAATACCCCAATACACTGTAGATTTTAACCATTCCATAAGAAGATAAGATCTGTCTTTCTTAACAGTTCCATCCTCCATAGCATTCTTAGATAATTGTTTAATTACCTCAAATATTGTATTGGCTTCTTTATCATTAAATTGTCTGTTGTACAACTTAACCAATCCATTAGGAAGCTTTAAGAAAACTCTACCCAATGGTGTATTAAATGTAACAGAACCTTGTGTAATACTTTCGTTAGTGGTAGCTATCTTAAGTACTGGGTTGTTTTCCAATTCATCATTGGTTACAAATCCAGCATCTTGTACAGATGTTCTAACACTATAGTCTTTAACCTCATTACCATTCGCATCCTTGTATGTAAAGTATTCAGGAACACCAAATGATGCTTCAATAGTTTGAGGGTCACCTAATGTTTCTTCATTAAGTCTAGCTTGTCTCCAAGCTGTATATTGTTCTCTAAGTGAAGCTTCTATGTCTTTATCAGAAGCTCTAAACATAGTCTCCACCTTACCATCGTAAGTAGCAGTTAGTTTAGATGAAGGAAAAACTTGGTAGATAGCACTATTAACTAAGTCTGCTCCAGCAGGAAGAGGGTTACCAAATTCATCTACAACTGTGTAAGTTCCATCATCATTCAATTGAACCATTACAAGAGCAATTACATCTTCAGGACTCTTAGCATATAAATGCTTTGTTAATCCTGGGATAATTTGCTCTTCTGTTTTAGATGTAACAATCATTCCACGGATAGAATCTACATTACTCATAGATGGTAATCTAAATCCAAATCTGTTAGCTCTAGCTTGATGTTCTTTACCATCATCAATAGGAACAGTACCACCAACTACACTTTTCCAAGCCTTCTTAGCTGCTGCTTGGAAAGCACCTCCATCAATTACATTCTGAACACTTGTACCGTTTGTTCCTAATAGCTCCTGTTGTAGAGCTCTATTCTTTATAAGTTTCTTTTCTTCTTCTTGTTGCTTTTTATAAGCATCAGCTATTTCTTGGAATCTATTGACAATCAATGACTTAGCTTCTAGTTGTTGAGAAACATCATCTAATTGTTTGTATAGACTTTCTAATTCCTCTTTAAGTTCTGCAACTGAACGCTCATTAGGAATAACATCTAGTTCATCAATGTTTCCTAAATCATTCTCAAACTCTGTAAGGTCTGCAAGTAAGTTAGGATTAGCTTGTAAGTAAGATTGATAGTCTGGGTATGTACCCTTGAATTCTAAGTCTTTGTTTAAGAATTGACGTAATCCTAGTGGAGTGTATGGTAAGTTAGGATACTTAGCCTCAAACTTTCTAATTAAGTCTAATGCTAAATCCACAGCAGTTTTTAATGCACCTTCTACACTATCTACTAACTTACTGATAGAATTGATATTCTTACCAGTCTCAATGATTAAATCTTCTAGATTACCTTGTTGCTCTTTTAATTCTTCTAAGAACTCTTTACCACCAGGAAGCTCATCAATGTTCTGAGCCATATCAGCGATATACTCTTGATTGAACTCTAGTTGTTCTTTCTCTGCTTCTAACTCTTGAATCTCAAGACGCAATTGCTCTTTCATTCTAGAGAGTCTATTAGCAGCTTTAATAGCAGCGTTTGTAGTCTTCTTAAATGTATTAGTCTTAGTTAACTCACCAGCTTTAATTTTATTCTCTAAAACAGTGAGCTCGTTAACTATCTTCTCAAATTGAGAATACTTATCTTGTAATAAAGTTTTTGTTTTGTCTAACTTATTAGAAACTTCGTCAAACAAATCATTCAACACTTTTAATCTTGCACCTCTTTTAGCTTCTGTTCTAGCGTCTTTCTCAGCAGAAAATTCAGATAAAGCTTGTTGTTGAACAGCAGTTAGTTGACCAATAGGAGTGATCATAGGATTTGCAAATCCTTCTCTAGCTACAAATTGATCTCCTGTAACCTCAATAGTTTTTACCTTTCCTTTCTTATCTTTATAGATAAATTCTAATATTCCGTCTTTATCAGAGTATTCAAGTCTTCCTTTAACCTTGTTACCTTTACCAAAGTTAAACTCATACATAGTGTTTGCATTCTCCATGAAGAATTTAGCCTTCTTGTTATTCAAGGTGTCACTCACCTTACCTAACTTATAATCAGCTAACTCAGCTTTAGATACATCTCTAATAGTACCATTAGCCTCTTTAATCTTAATAGTACCATTTTCATTTTCTCCAAGGATTGTTAATCTAGGGAAGCTATAAACTTCTTCACCGTCTTTACTATACTTTACTCTTCTACCTAAATAGTATTCTGTACCTATCTCAATGTTTTCCTCACCATCCTTAGTCTTTATAGATACAGTTTTTTTAGGTTGACCTTCTTCCCCAGGAGCTGTTTCAGGAGTGGTGTAGTTCTGAGGAGCATTTTTAATATCAGAATACTCTTGTAAGAACTTATCTCTACGTTCAGTTAAATCTTTAAGGTCTCTTAGATCTCTTTCTAAATCAAGCTTACTATCCTCAATAATGCCTAATCCTTTTATCTCTTCTAAAACTTTATTGAAAGTTTCTTCGTCTCTAACAACATCAGCTGAAACAACACCTAAACTAGCTAAGTTACCAATTAGTTGAGGGATACGATTGTCATAATCTGCCACCTTACTTGCAGCATAGATCATCTTATCCATCACCTCACTATTGTATACAAGCTTATTATCCTTATCAACTATGTTGCCATAGCGTAAGTTTAATGATTGGTACAGTGATTTAACATTCTCTGCTGTAGCTTCAAAACTATCTAGTCTTTTTAAGTATGCTTCTCTTGTATCTCCAGCTAATGCTTTACCATCAGCTATAAGTTGACCAAATCCATCTTCTGTAGATGCAAGTGCTCTATAGTCTTCAATATCACTTCTAACTAAATCAAACCTACCATATTTAATACGTGGAGTTAAGTAGTTAATAATGTAATCAGCATCTAAGTCTTTAACATTAGCTATGTTACCTTGTTGTAACTGTTGCTCTCTTTCTTCCTGTAGTGTTACACCTCTTCTTACAGAATCAGATGTATCCTTTGTAAAGTCAGAAAGAGCTGTTTTATTAATATCTGTTATTGCTGCTGCTGTGTCAGCTCTTCTTTGGATACCTTGTGTAATGGTTCCACGAGCTTGCATGATAGCACCAGACAATCCACCAATAAGGACATTTTCCATACCCTCGTTAGTACCAATTGTTTCAGCAACTGCATTGCTCAAACTCTCCATGAAGTTACCATCATCACCCTTATACTTCTTATTATAGTAGTCTTGGGTACCAATAGAAATAGCGTATTGTGCACCTTCTTCAAATGCTTCTGAAGGAGCGAATACTAAAGGAGCAGCTCTTTGGAATATGTTCTTAGGTTTAGCAATAAGTTTACCAGCAGCATCAACTGTGGTGCTCTCAATTTCCTTTATAGTAGAATTAATAATACCCTTCTCCACTCTTGTAGCAGATCCTAATATCTTAGGGAATTGGATGTAGTTAGTTGCTGTAAGTAGTGCTGTATTAAATAAGAAAGATGAATTACCTACACTATCAGCAGCTGCATTAATCTTAGCTAGTTCAGCTCCTGTTGGAGCAACACCACCATTGAGGGCTTTGTATTCTTCTATCTTCTTATTTCTAAAATCATTAAGGTTGTGGTAGGCTTCAAATCCAGCTTCACCAGTTGTAGCTAAACCAGCAACCAATGCTCTTTGTCCAACATCTAATCCTCTGTATGTTCCTAGATATGTATCAGATAGGCTTTTAATTTTACCATAAGCATCTGCTGCTTTGTTAGCTCCTAATAGAGCTTCTTCTGTAGCAGC
>Ga0315909_10004350_pt1 | contig 16794 bp, 30 predicted proteins | sample LakEriMetagenome_11_FD_203527 | JGI IMG/M metagenome (GOLD analysis project Ga0315909, IMG submission 203527) | Freshwater fungal communities from buoy surface, Lake Erie, Ohio, United States - Buoy 2 MA125 | ecosystem: Environmental > Aquatic > Freshwater > Lake | place: USA: Lake Erie, Ohio...
GCGAAAGCCCGAAACCTGATCTCTGACGCAATTAAGGAGGTACTCAAGTGATTGAAACCATTGCGCTCCAGTTGTTAATCGTTTTCTTCCTCATGGGCTTTGCCCTGATCGGCAGCCGCCGATGATCGTGGAGGAGGTGACCGAGCGGTTCCTCTGCTACGACTGCGAGGACTACCATCACGGCAAGCCGTACTTCACCATGATCCCCGCCACGAAGCGCGAGCAAGGTGCCTTCTTGTGCCGGGAGTGTTTCGCAGGATTGGAGAAGCGAGGCTACGTTCCCGATTCTGAATAATAATAGCCCCGATTAGGGGGCTAGGAGCCCTGGAAACGATAAACCCCCTCCTGGGACACCAGGTTGGGGGTTTTCGTTGCTCAGCGTGGCGCAAATCTGGGTGTGCGCCTGTTCTAACTCGGGGCTCTGGCCCCAGGTTCTAGCCCGCCAGCCCGGACAATAACCTAGCCCCGGCGGGCCCAGCCCTCTCCGCGGTATACAACCTGGATAGTATTCATGCAGCGGACTAACTCGCCCCCACAGCCTTCGTGGACTAACTCCGGTGGTTCATCCGCCTTATGGAGGAGCTCAATAACTGCCCTGCACTTCTTGCACTGGTAGTCGTAGGTGGGCATATGGGCCTCCTGAATAACTGGTAGGGGCGACTGGATTCGAACCAGTGACCACCCGGATATAAGCCGGGCGCTCTAACCGCTGAGCTACGCCCCTTCGTCGTCGTAGCGCTGCCATTCTCTGCGGGCGCGCAACCTCTTCATTTTTCGATCAATCTCTAACCGCTTGATGACATCCTTGATGCACCGCTTACAGACCAGGAAAATAACCCTGGTGTCGTCTTCCTGCTCGTAGATAGGACCCAGCTCCTGGCAGTAGTTGCACATCCCGATCTTTTGCTCTGATTCCGACATATGGACCCCCGGAATAACTACGTGCTTATCGTGAATAACCAACGAATGAGCGTGAACCTGTGCGAGAAGCATTCGGCCGGGGGGTGGCCCAGTTGTTTCCACCCCACCCAACCTCACCCAATAGTATCACCTTCTGCACCGTCCGCAACCCCTACCACACGCCCTGCCCCATCGGATTCGTGCTCAACCGCATCAATCTCCCGAATCGACGCCAGAATTTCTCCCGATGTTGGCGCTGTATATAAATCCCCTACACGTAGCGTTTCCAGAGTGCCTTTGAGCCCCTTTACCATCGCGATACGAAGATCCATATGATCGGTGTTCATGCAGATCAGCCCATCACGATTTCCGCCACACTCGCAATCACTGTAGCGTGCCACAGCGATCACGGTGACATGAGAGAGGGCGCCCTCATTCCACAACTTCCATGCTTGCTCGATAGAGAGCGTCTCGGCAAGATGAGCCTCACGTGCGTTGTCCATCACTCCCTGCATCTTACTCTCCCAAGAAGTCACGAATCAGCCAAGCACGTGCTGGGTGCTTGAGCTTCTTCAGTGCTCGCTGTTCAATCTGTCTCACGCGTTCACGAGAGATACGGAACTCTGCTGCAATCTCTTCCAGTGTCCATGGTCGTCCATTCCCAATCGCTGGACCGTAGAAGCTTGGTTCATCTTTTGTCTCTCGTACTCTTTTGCGTCCCATGTGTTTCTCCTCTCCTTAGGTGCCCATGTGGGCGTGCCCCTCGCAGGCTCGGGTCGGGCTCTCGCCTCACGGTCAAGCCTCGCTGTCGCGAGTCTTGCCCCTACGGGCTTCGATCCCTCACGTGTCTGCTGGGGAATATCCGCTATTCCAACCGAACTTTCTATTCTCGGGGATGATACCATCATGCACCATCTCTCGCGCAGCGACCATCGCTTGCGGGTATGAGTTTGCCACAGTCCACACCTCGGTGTCAAATACGTCGGGTGTGTATTGCTTCATGAGCGCAAAGAAGCCCATAGCCCAATCCTTTGAGTGTGCCTCGTTCAGCCACACGTGGGACAACTCGTGCAGGGCAATCAGGATGTCTGGTCGACAGAGTTGGACAGAACGCTCCGAGAATGTCGTGAGCCCAAGCGGGTGATCTCCCTGAGGGTATCCCTCTCCATGGCGATGCAGCACTAACTCTGCGAGCGGGATGTCGTAGGAGGTGCAGGCACTGCCAAGTGTCGCAATAACGATGTCCCACTCCCCCAGGTTCTCATACTCAATGCCGTCGCCAAAGGAGAGAAGGAACGGAAGGCCCGTGAGCGACACGGATTAACTCTTGGGGAACTGGGGCAGCGGAAGAAGCGGGGCGACAATGCGCGCCCAGTGATCAGTCGCCCGCTCAGTAGCGTCAAGATAGTTTGGCTCAAACGTTGCCCAGCCAATCTTGCCCAAGGTGTCTTCCAGGTTCTCCACCACGCGATCAGTTCCGGCGTTGACGATGTGTCCTAGCTCGTGGCACAAGGTGACGCGCTGCTTCTCTGGGTCGTAAGAAAAAAAATCTTTTTGCAGTCGCATCTCGGCGTAACTTCGCTGAGGTGATACTTCAATGTCAGCGTCAGCATCTGGGTCGGCAAACTCGCGAGAGATCGCAATCTCCCAGTGTGAAATACCGAAGACAAGGGCGGCAGCGGTTACCCACTCTTCAACAGCCTTGAACTTGTCTACCTTCATTGCACACGCTCCGTACTACGCACCAGCATTGGGTGGGGGCAGAGCATAACAGCGGTGCATCTTGCCCCGCAATCTGTCATAATGCTGCCTATAACCACCATAGATAGGAGCCCCCATGATCATCAACCTTGAGTCGTCGACCCTTCAGGAGACTATTGGAACCGCCAGCGCCATTGTAGACTTTTGGGCGCCATGGTGCAACCCTTGCAAGGCAATCAATGCCGAACTAGAGAAAGTTGATCAAACTCGACCAGACATCACGATCGTCAAGGTCAATGTGGATAACCACCAGGACCTGGTACGGGAATATCATATCAAGTCCGTTCCGACTGTTTTGTTTATTCGAGCAGGGGAAGCACCAACCTCAGTGACGGGCCTGGTACGCGCTGAAGAGATGATCAAGAAGGTCAGCCGTTGAAGCTAGTTGCGACGATTACCCTGCTCCCTGGTCGCGTAGAGACGTGGCGGGTAGATGCGGACGGGCAGATCCATCTTGCCATCAGCCCAGAAGAGGCACTGGACGCGGTGCTGTCGGTTGCGACGGGACGGTCAGTGAGTGTGAACTGGATTGGCGTCCCTCAGGACTTTGACCCGCCCGGATGGGAAGGCCGCCTTGATCGCCTCCCGCCAAACGCGATTGCGTGAAATCGGTGCCCGCACATCGGGCACTCAGTCTTCTTCTCGTCAAGATCCATTGGTGCTGGCTCCATAGCCTGTCGGACTAATCGATCCATATCCTCCAGGTCGTAACCCGTGGAATCCAAGAGCCCGTCAACCGCAGATTCGTACACGACCCGCGCGAGAATCTCGTCGTCGTACCCGCCCAGGTCGGAGGCGCGGTTGTCAGCAAGGAGGATTGCCCGCGCTCGCTGGTCGTCAACATCCGCCCACTGCACAGGAATCTCTTCAAGGTTGAGGATGAGCGCCGCCTTCACACGATGATTGCCCACCAAGATTCTTCGCGTAGACTTCTGGCAGACGACCACGCCGTGCCAGCCGTTCTTCTTAATAGATTCAACAATCGCGCCGACGTCACCCGACCGGGGATTGTCTGGGTGGGATTTTAAGGTTGCTGGTCGCTCTTGTGTGATTTCCAAACTTCACCTCCGTCGTTCGGAAAGCCCAAATGCTTTCTCCGCTCAAAGACCATTTTGTCATAGGTGTATAGCCATGGCTGCTCGTTGCGCTCAAGAAGCGGGTCCCGGAACTCATTTGTCCCAATCCATTCGTGCTTAACGATGTCGTCTTTAATGTACGTCAACTTGCCAAGCATTTGTCCAACTTCGGTGTACTCGTTATCGGCAAAGAGCGATTTATACCCAGGGTAGTAGATGTGCCCAAACCGCTCGTAATACTTCCTCCCAGAGGCAACAATCGTGCAGTTCTGCGATCCGCCCATAGCGTGGTCATCCAGCCAAAGAGCGCCATCGGTATCTGGGTAGTGCTCAACCAGACGAGACAGCATCATGTCGTCATAGCCAAATGACAGCGGAACCATATCGTCTTGCCCGTTAAAGACCATGTCCCAGTCATCGCTTGCCTTGTCCATGTCGGCGTTGATAGCCTCAATCTTAGTTGATGAGTTGCCGTAGAAATACTTAAGGTCGTTTCCGTTTGCCTTAATCCGCTCAAGCTTTTCAATCACCGTTGGGTTGTTCATCAGCTTGTCGTCCTCGTCCATCGAGATGAGGATTTCAATTTGATGCCTGCCAGACGCCATGGCAATGTACTTTTCCAGCGTGCGGAAAAACAGTTCTGGTCGCTGTCGAGTTGGGAACTTAATCAGAAGTTTCATTTGATGCTCTTCAGCAGTTCGTCTCTGATGGCCAACGGGAACTCGTGAGACTGGTAGTAGTAATAGATAACACCGTCCACCTTTCCTTCCGTCTTTAAATACTGTCGAAGATCTTTTGAGTACTGATGATCTTCGCCGTGGTTTATTTCGGGAAAGCGCACCTGCAACGCATACTCGCGCTTAATTGCATTCAGATGGCTTGGCATCCGATAGTCGATGTCGTTGCTCGTGTACCAGCTAGTGTACTCGATGGAGTGCTTAAAGAGCCGCTTTCGTCCGTCCCGCCAGTACACATACCCGTCCAGGGAGGCGCAGTCCGGATTGCCCTCAAGGGCCGCCAGAACCTTCTCAACATAGTCCTTGCTAATCATGTCGTCGTCGTCAATGAACGCAACGTAGTCGCCCGTAGCGCCCTCCAGGAGGGTGTTGCGCTTAGCGCCAATGGTCTGCTCGCCATTGTCTGGGAGAATCAACATCTCCACATCAGTTGTCAACTGGTTGACAATTTCAGATGTGATTTGCTCGCAAACTTTCGATCGACTGTGCAGGGTCGGGATAAGCAATGAAAGTCGCTTGTGCCCCATTATGAACCTTCTTGCTTCTTCTTTTGAACCTGCTCAAAGACCCATGCATACGTCTTTTCCAGACCACTGCGAAGGGAGATGGATGGCTGCCAGCCCAACTGCTCTTGAATCATGGTGTTGTCGCTATTCCTTCCGCGAACACCCTTTGGCGCATCAAGGTTGTAACGACGATCAAGCTTAATGCCGGCGATGTCTTCAACAATTGAGACCAACTGATTAATCGAGACAAGCTCAGACGATCCAAGATTCAACGGATCATGAATATCCGACTGCATAATCTTGATGGTCCCCTGGACGCAGTCGTCGATGTACATGAACGATCGGGTCTGCTCGCCGTCGCCCCAGATTTCAATCTCGTGCTTTCGCCCAATGACCGCCTCGGCAACCTTTCGGCAGATTGCGGCGGGCGCCTTCTCCCTACCGCCCGTCCATGTTCCGTTTGGTCCGTACACATTGTGATAGCGCGCAACACGGGTCTCAAGGCCAAAGTCCTCACGGAAGTGCCGCGCCATGCGCTCAGAGAAAAGCTTCTCCCAGCCATAGCCGTCTTCAGCCATTGCTGGATATGCGTCCGATTCCTTGAGGGCCGTTACGTCAGCGTCAATTTGCTTGTCCGCGGCGTACACGCAGGCGCTAGAGGAATAAAAAAATCTCTTTGCGTTTGCCTTCCTGGCGGCAACTAGCATGTTGGTGCTGGTCAGCACCGACAGCATGCACGCGGCCTTGTTGTGCTCGATGAAGCCCATGCCGCCCATATCTGCGGCTAGGTTATAAACTTCGTCCATGCCAAGCGCCGACATGTTGGCGTACTCAGCAATAGCAAGATTTGTCTCGCCATACGATTTTGCTATTGGAGAAATTTGCTCCCATTCCGAAAGGGGCTTCTTGTCTACAGCAAAAACTTGGCCCTCGTCTCGGCGCACTAATTCGCGCACAAGCCAACCGCCAATGAACCCGCCTGCCCCAGTAACAAGAATTCTCTTCATGGGGGGAGTATACACAACCTTTTTATATTTCCAGGGTTGTGTGTGTTTTAGCCTATGCCAAGTAAATTTTTGATCTTTCTTTGCTCGCGCTTTCTTCTTTGGCGATCGGCCATTTTTGCCTTCCATGCCGGGTCTCCCTTTCGGCGATGCCAGCGTCGGCGCTGCTTCTCCGCGGCCTTAGCCCTTTGTTCTGGGCTTTTCGACCTTGCGGGATCACGGTCGTGTTGCGCCTTTTTGACTTCATACTTGCAAGCTTTGCAATTTTTGTCAGCAGGCTTTTGGTAAAAGTCAGCAGAGTTTGGCCACGACTCGCCACATCGCCCACATGCCTTTACCTCAACCCAAACCATTCCCGAACCCCACCTACGGAAGATACTCCACCGTAATCCAGTTGCTGCCCCACTGCTCGCCCGTGAAAGCATTTCGGTAGTATCTCTTGCCGTTTATGTAATATTCTTCTCGCCCCATCTCGGCCCACGCCTCAGGGCTTAAGTCTACCAGAGGGTGAATCTTTTTGCCATCGGAGACCACATATCCGTTGCACTTGCAATAATCGGCAATCCAAACCACAACCTTAATCCTAGTTTCTAGCGATGTGATTCGCAATTTGTGCGATGGAATTGTGTGGTACTTCGGCATTTGGCTTGCAATGATTGACCTGAGGTATGGGCCGAGTGCGGCGTACAAGTTTTCCGTTGTCGGCTTCCACGTCCTTCGATACTGAATCCATCCGCCCATGTTTACCGCCCGACATTTCCATTGCGGGTTTTTAGCGCACGCCTTTTTGCTTTCGATCAGGTATCCGTTTCGCCCCGCCTTTCCGCTTTTGCTCAGCGAATACCAAGACTGAACATCTCCGGCGTAAAAAGCGTCATACGTTGTCGCATACCCCTTGACTGATTTTGCATAAAACCAATCTAGCCAATCAACGCACTCACGCGATTGCCGATTTGCGCCAGAGCATTCTGCCGTAACTATCGGCCAATGCTTTTGCTCAACTGGCGAGACAATTATTGTTGCCGGAAGAGCCAGCGACGCAATGACGATTGCGGAAATTGCTAGGCGCAAAAGCCTTAGCTGCAAGTCCCAATACCGCGACGAGTCATCTCCTCGTCTACAAGTGCAATGCCTTTCATTGCGCTGGCGATGTACTTCAGGCGATCCTCTTCGCTCTGGTCTTCAAGGTACGCCACCCAGCTAAACATGAGCGATCTTCTTTCCGATGCGACCAGGAGATCTCGATTGCTCATTTCCGAAAAACTCTTTCGGTGCTTATGTCTACTCTTTGCCACGCTTTTCCTCCTCTTCGTAAAAAGCAAGCCAAACACATAGCGCCATTGCTTTGCACTGCGCCGCGATTCCTTGCTTCTCATTGTATTCCGCAGGATTCACTTCCAAAACGTCACAAAGTGCCTGAAGAAATTCTTTATGCCAAATGCCATACGAAACAACTGGCTCGGACTTGTGTGTTCGGACAAGTGGGCTGACAAAACTTTCTGGCCAACCGGCACTGGTGTAGAAAGATGGGTCTACAACTTCTCGCCAGTTGTCACCGACGGTTAGTTGCGCCCTGGTCTCACGCATAATTTGCAGTGCTTCCGACCTAGTCATGATTGCAGTATAGCAGAAATCATGGCGCCGCCGACAGGAATCGAACCTGCGACCAACTGCTTAGAAGGCAGCTGCTCTATCCACTGAGCTACAGCGGCAAAGATTATCGCTTCCCCTTGCTTACTAATTCGTATGCCGCGCTGCCGATCAAAAAATGACTTACGCCCAACTCTCGCGCAATGCGACCAATCGGCTTTTTGTTTCGCGCCGCACTTTCAACCGCGCGCAAAAGCGTTTCGTCAACTTTCTTGGACTTAAACGTTTGTCGGCTGCGATTGTCGCCGTAGGTTTCAACCTCGGAACGAACATACATAATTCGCGGCCGCCCGCCATTTGGTCCTTGACCAGCGTTGATCTTTTTCCAACCGTAGCGACGCGCGGCTTGCACCGCCGCAGAATACGAGACTCCAAGAATCTCCGCCGCCTCAACAATCGAAACGTGCTCTGTCTTCATTTTCTCCTTCTTTCCCCAAGTCATCTTTGCTTGGACAACCACTATAGGCTGCCCACAATGACCTTGTCAAGCGCAGCCTCAAAGTAAGGCCTTACTCAAAATGCGTCAACGGGGGGAAAAGGGGTAGGGGATAAAGGGGGAAATATGATTACGGAAGGATCTTAAGAACATGAGGTATGAAATACCGAATGTTCTTGAGATCCTGTAGTAATCGGGTACAGTATCCCGAGAGTTCCTGAGGTACGTAGTACCGAAGGAACTAGAGGGATAGCTGTACCCGGAAGATAACGGTATCTCTAAGAATACATAATACCTAAGTACCGTTATACCTAAGAACCATATGGTTCCTGTTCCCTAAGAACAATAGAGAGGATTCTACAGGTGGAAATCGACTTGTCAAGCCCAGACACACAAAGTGTGGAGCCATCAGCCGAAGATATTGTATTAACTTGCGCAAACTGCGGTGCGAAGATGGAAGAAAGAAAATGCAAACTTATTTGCAAGTGCGGCTACTACGCGTCATGTTCTGACTACTACTAAAATTGCGCTAACCCTCAAAGTGTTGTAGTCTGTCCACAAGCAAGGCAATCGCCTTGCAAAAAGTGGAGGAAAAATGGACAGAAAACAAGGAGTTGTTGACCAAGTTATTGTTCAGCAAGTGCTTATGCATCGATCGCCTCCTGGGGTTACAAGTATTTCTGGCGCGTGTCAGGTTCTTGCAAAAGAGTACGGCGTTACGCCAGAGACGATGAGAACATACGCACACAAGGGAGTTCCTGGAAGGTCAAAAATTGCTAAGCGTATTTTGCTGGATTTCGCGGACGTTGAGGCCAGCCAGTATGCAACCGTGACAAAGGTTTCGGCGAGCAAGGACAGCCTGATCAAATCTATTGACGAAATTGCCCACGCGTTTGAGTCATCGGCAAAAACTCTGCGCGCGCTAAAAGAAACAGTTGCCGATGAGATTGGAGTTGCAAAGTGATTATTGACGACTTGATTCCGCTTGCCACGCCCATTGACGGGCTAAAGCCTTGGGGCAAGAATCCGCGCCGCGGCAACGTTGACGCGATTGCTCGGTCGCTTGCGAAATTTGGCCAACGGCGACCAATTGTTGTTCGCAAGAGCACCAATGAAGTCATTGCTGGTAACCACACACTTCAGGCGGCACAACAACTTGGCTGGAAGCAAATTGCCGTCGTTTGGGTTCAAGACGACGACCAGACAGCAACCGCGTTTGCCCTTGCTGACAACCGCACTCAAGACCTTGGCTTCTACGACGAAGATTTGCTTGAGGAGCTGATCAACAGCATCAACGAGCAGGATTTGTTTTTGGCTACGGGCTATTCTGAAGAAGAGCCAGAGCTTGATTTTTCTGGCGGGGCGCAGGCGAATGCCGTGCCGCAAATTCCGCAGATGACAGATCCCAACGCAATGAGAACAGAGTTTGTTGATGGTCTTGATGGGAGCATTACCCAGCGACCAGCGCCACCGCTTGACCCCAACATGGCAATGTTGGTGAAGATTGGCGGCATTGAGTTGCGCCTTGCCCGCGAAGAGGCGGAGCCCTTGGTCATGGCGTACCGCAGGTACGTTGAAAAGAAGGGCACATCAACGGGGTTCTTCCTTTGGCTAGTTGACGGGAAAGACATCCCAGAATAGAGAAGTGGCCGCCGAGGGGAAAAGGAGGAAACCCCAAGGCGGCCAGGGCCAAAGACCCTACCGGCATAGGCCGGTTTCTCAATAATGCCAGATTGTTTTTGTTTTTGCCATAAATTTACTTTTTCTGTGTTATGATTTTTTTATGGCAGGAAAGACAGCGGTAAAGAAGCAATCTGGCCCACCCCCAAAGGTGGGAATATCCTCTCGCGTCTGCTCAGAGTGCGGGGTCAGGCTTAACACCAACGCTATTTTTTGTTACAAGGAAATCGTTTTTATCGGGGCATCAGCATCCTCCCGGATGCGCTATACTTGCAAGGAACATGCAAAGAGAACAGAAGCAGGAAGAAAGTAACCCACAGAACTCTCGGTGCGGCATTTGCCACATGCGAAAGAGTTCCTGTATTAACGTGGGATACGACGATGGAAGCGGATGGGGCAATCGGATTGTTTGCTCAGAGTGCTTTCCAATGATTTTTAAAAAGGGGAAGAAAGATGGATCAGACACTACTCGGTAGCATCATTGTTGGCTGGCTATTTCTGCTCACCATATTTCATGCGGTGATGTTTCTTCAGGTTTACAGAAGGGCTGATGAGCCTGGTGGCGGACTTGCGGTTTTTGTCGCTGGCGCTGTTGTTTCAGGAAATATCTTGGCGATGCTATGGATTGCGAGGAACAACGGATGACAAAGGAAGAGCAAACTTTCCAAGAGGCATTTAGGGAGATTTACGGCGAAGCCTTTGCGTTGCTTGTTTCTAGACAAGCAAAGTATGGCAATCTGAACATTGAACAGCTAGGATTGTATGGGGTCCTTAGCAGGGTTGCCAACGACAAGATGTCTCGAGTCATGAAGAGTTTGAATGGCAAGATTGTCGATGGGAAAGTCCTGCTTGACCCAATAAAAGAGGAGCATGTTGACGAGGTCTTGGAAGATGCTCTTCTAGACATTGCCAACTACGCCCTCATTGCCATTGCCCTAAAGCGTGGCGTCTGGGGAAAGAAGTTTGACGAAAAAGACACAAAGCTGGTGAAGTGATGAGTAAGAAAGACCGATACGAAGTCGTTCACATTGGGCTCCACGGGGCTGAGTGGATTGCTATTATTTGGGACCGTAGGGATAAGCGGGTAGTTGGAAGCGCTGTCAGCAAAAGCCTAGACGAGGTTGTTTCGGCGGCTGTCGACCTTATTGCTGCTTTGTAGATGTACTCCCAAAACAACGAAGAAGAAGTAATCCTTAAATTCTTCGGGGAAAAGACCGGATCGTTTCTTGACATTGGGGCATACGACGGCGTCTCTATTAGCAATACAAGGGCCCTTGCCGAGCGCGGGTGGTCTGGCGCTTTGGTTGAGGGGTCGTCTTTTTCTTTTCAGAAGCTTTTCCATCTTTATGGCGGGAATGAAAAATTTACCCTAATTAATGCGATGATTGACCCGCTGGGCGATAGCGCCGGGAAGATTGTCAAAATGTGGGAGGCGCCCAATTGCGCCGTTACAACCATCAATCCTCAGAACTTTGACAAGTGGAAAGAGGATGTTGTGATGCACAGCGACGGCGGGGCAAGGTTCTCTGAAATCTTTGTTGCCCCAACCCCACTATCCTCTCTTTTAGCCTTACTCAGGGAGCACGGTAAAGGATTTGATTTTGTCTCTATTGACATTGAGGGCGGATCAGCAGACATAGCTATGCTGTACGACCCGGACGAGTTTGGAACGTCTTTGCTGTGCATTGAGCACGACGACAGAGACCAGGAAATTCTTGACAGGTATACAAGGCTTGGCTTTGCTCAGCTGCTTAAAAACGACGAAAATATCATCCTTTCCAGGTAGGCGCAGCACAGGCAACCCTGGAAAAAACAAAGGCGCTTGCTACCATTTGGCAATGGACGAGTTTGAAAGATACCTCACTTGGTCAAAAGCAAGCGAAGAGTCGGTTGGCGACTTTTACGCGTCTTCCCTCAAGACGTTCACAAAGAAGTTTTCTGGAAAAACCGAAGAGGAGCAGGCAAGTGAAATTGTCGCCCACATCTTCCGCGTTCTGGGGGGCATTATTTCAGTCTACGGGGCCGAGGGTGAAGAGGACAACATTGCCGTAAAGTGCCAGCCGCCACGGGAGACTGGTGGAATTTGGACCTTTGATGTAAGATTCTCAATCAACGGCAAGAACTCTCAGGTTTTGGCTGCCGCAAGAGACATCAAGGAAATTGCTGAAAGTTTAAACAAGGAGATCAATGTCATCCTCCGATCAGACCCAGAAATTAGCCGCTAAGCGCATCATCTCCAGGCTGTCCGGGGCAATCTCTGCCGCCTTTAGCGAGCAGGCCGGTGACAAGTTTCCTGGAAAAGTTGATTCAGTATCACGCTTGTCATACGTGCTTGGCCTGCGCCGGGCGCTTGAGATCGTTATGGAAGAAATTGATCTCAAGGATTCCAAGCCAAAAAAGAGTTGATTCAAGCCAGTTTAGCTTGATATTTCGCCAATTAGAGAGCCACTTTTATGGGGAAAAACCACCATTACCCGCGCATTGACAATTGTCCTGCCATGGATGTATCATCTACCCAGATACATGAACGTATCATCTTGAAGGAGGTTTGAGCGTGAATAGCAGTAAGAAGACTAGGAAGCAGCTGGTGCTAGAAGTGTTCCAGAAAAACCTCAATGTATGGATTGACGGAAGCGTGCTCATGCAGCCAGACTGCGGTGGTGGCCGCTTTGGGGCAAGGATTGAGGAGCTTCGCAAGGACGGGCATATCGTGGAGGCCCGCCCGCACCCCGATCCAAAGCGCGATATTTGGCAATACAGGATTTGCGACAAGGCGCTGCCGACTGGATTTTGGGAGTGCTCTGGATGTGGCGTTAGGCTTCAGGAGAAGCCGGGAGACGGGTCAAGGGCAAGCGTTGTCGACACAATGATTATTGCCTCTTGCTGGAAGTGCAAGAAGCAGTCGACTGTTTGGCAGTTCCGAAAGAGTTAGCGCTTTGCAGAGGTGAAGTAGAATCCAACCGTTCCTACGTCTGCCGCATAGACCAGAGCGTCAACAAGGTCATCGTGTTCGCTGTTTGGGAAGGACATCATTTCCGACTCAAGTTGGCGAATCCCTGGGCCGTTCTTAAGGTGGAAAACCTTTCCAGCCTCGTATCTGGCAGCAAGTGACCTTGATCGGAATACCTTGTCTCTTTCGGGGCGAACCGCTCTGGCTGGAAGCCTGGTCTCGTTGACCAATTCCCGGACAAAGGTTGATTGGTACTGAACCGCCTCGATGTTGACTTCGGTAAACTTCCTTGGCTCATCGCCCCAGGTATCTCGCTGCCCCCTAAGACCAACAAACTTGGCTGGCCAAAGGAGTTTTGGGCTTGAAGCGTCGTCAATGATGGAGCCGTCTCGATCGACGCCAGTGAGCCACTTCTGATGGCCTTGCTGGATTCTGGTCCTGTAGGCGCCAACAACGTAGAGGTTATGATCATCGTCTTCAACCACCTCAACGGCGGCGGTGTAGTCCGAGCGTTCTTTTTCTGAGGCAGCAAGGTCAACGCCAATTCTTCTTGCTCCTGGTGGAATTTGATCAACGTATTGGAAGAACTCATAGCGGAAAATGTTGCCACCCATGGAGGTAACGTCGTTTTGATATTGCAGGTTAAAGATCGGAGTGCCAAGCTCCTCTCGCTTCCTCTCCAGGTCTTCAACGGTGTACATGTCTGGCCACAGGGGCCCGGCGTCTTCCAGAGACCTTCTAAGGTAGGTTGGAATTCCCTTGCTTGTTAGTTCTGCGTAAAAGTCGTCTTCATGCCATCTGGTCCCGATGTACCATCTCGTTGCTCCCGGAACAAGCATTGGGTCAATAACCTGCCAGTAGGTTTCGCTTGCTTTTTGGCGTTGGGTGGGAGTTGCGTTTTCCTTGAGACCAACAATGTCGTCTGCAATAAGCAAGTCAAGACGCGGGCCCGGCTTAATTGAAGTTAGCCCGTCAGCAAAGCACGTCGCATCTTTCCCAAGGTTGACACCCTTAATCGTCCACACTTCGTCAGTCCACTTTCCCCCGGCAACACCACCCCTTGCCCACGGGAAAACCTCTGCAAACTTTGCAGATTCAACAATAGTTTTAATTGCCCTAGATCGGGCAAGGGCATCTGAAAGCACAGATGTAACAATGCCAATGCGAATCTTCCCTTGGGTTACCCCAACAAGTCGCGCAGCGCGATGAATGAGCTGGGTAGTTTTTGCGTGACCGCGTGGCATAAGCACCAAGGCTCGGGGGTTTCCCGTCAGGAAGTTCTCCATCTCGCGAAGATGGCGCGGGAAAACAAGACCGCTGACATACTCAGCAAACGCCGCGTCGTCAGTTGCGGCGCGGTCCCGAAGCCAAGAGCGGTACTGCTCGTTACTCGGCGGCGGTGGTATCTTCGATTTGCTTTGCTTCGTCGTGCTCTGCAATCTTTGATGCCTCCTCTAGCTGCTTGGACCATATTGCCAATCGCCCGGAAAGCTCTCCAGCCGTAAGCGTGTCAATTTCATGTGGTGTTTTAGAAATTTCAATAGCCCCGCCGTCAACGCCACTAACCTCCTGGCGAACAGGGGCATAAGCGCCAGTAAGCTTGGCGACTTTATCTAATATTTCAATTTGCACTTTAAGGTACTGAATTTCCATTGCCGATCCGCGAGCCTTTGAGGCGCCAACGGCGGCTTGCTGCCCGATCATGCGAGCTCGCTGCACAAGCTCTGCCCTGGTAAGGATTTGATCCGGCTGATCCTCTGCCCACTTCTTTCTGATGGCACGAATGTGCTCTCGCACGGTATGGACCGAAAGGTCAGTTGCCTTGGAGATTTGGGCCGTGGGCACGCCATTAAGGAGCAGTTGCGTAATCTGCTCCCGCAATGCGTCGATCTGTGCTTGTGGCTTTCGCCCTGGCTTACCCATATTTGTATATTACACTATACCCAACGTAAAACCACACAGCATTGACTTTGCTGCAAATCTAAAGGACAATCCGGCTATGCCTGCAAGTATTTACGACATTATCTGCGAACAGGGTGCAACGCTTGTCCGGGTGGTTACGTATAACGATTCTGCTGGTAGTCCAGTAAATTTGACCACGTACACAGCCCGAATGAAGGTGCGCTCTTCTCGGGGCGCGCCTGGGGTCCAGCTTGCCCTTGCAAGTGGTGGGTCTGGGATTGCACTTGCGTCTAATGGGGAAATTGAAATTACTGTCCCGGCAGCAACAACGGCAATAATCCCCTCTGGAAAATACCGATATGACCTTGAAGTGGTTTCTTCTTCTGGAATTGTTACAAGAGTTATTGAAGGTGATTTTACGGTAAGCGGCGAGGTTACCAGGTGACAGACGACTACAATGTAATTATTACCGAGGAAGATGGCAGCGTTGCCGTTCAGGACACCTCATTAAACATAACTACAACGTCACTAATCTCTCTTGTTGGCGGATCAACATACGTACACACCCAATCCTCTCCGGCCGCAACGTGGACAATTAGCCACAATCTTGGCCGAAGACCCAGTGTCACGGTCGTAGATTCCGCAGGTAGCGTGGTTATTGGAGAAGTGACTTATTTGAGCGATAATAGCCTTCGAGTTGAGTTTTCCGCTGGATTTAGCGGTCAGGCATATTTAAACTAGGAGATAAAAATGGCAGTAAAATTCCTGGCAGGTGTTGATCTTCAGAAAAATGAACTTCTTAATGCTGCTATTCAAAATCTTGCCACCGACCCGTCGAGTCCGGTGCAGGGGCAAATTTACTACAACACCGCCTCTGATGTAATTAAAGTTTACGACGGTTCGGCCTGGGTAACGCTCTCAACTGGCGCAGGAACCGTTACTTCAGTTGGTGCCTCTACGCCGCTTTCCTCCACCGGCGGGAGCACGCCAACCATCAGCATTCAGGACGGCACAACCTCGCAGAAGGGAGCTGTTCAGCTAGAGAATTCAACTTCTAGCACTTCAACAACCACTGCTGCTGTTCCTGCTTCCGTAAAGGCTGCTTATGACCTTGCTAACGGTAAGGCAAATCCTTCGGATACCACCTTTGTTGGTACGACCAGCGTTGCGCTAAACCGCTCGTCTGCGAACCTTGCCCTCACCGGCATCTCCAGCGTCGCGCTTCCAGGTTCGTCCTCAGGCACGACCACCCTTCAGCCAGCCGCAGCGGCGGGCGGAACGGTTACCCTTCCAGCCTCTACAGGTACGCTTGCGCTTACCTCGGACATTCCATCGCTTTCGGGCTATGTAACGGAAAGCGGCACGCAGACTCTTACCAATAAGACACTTACATCGCCAGTCATTGACGGCAATGGTCTTGTTTTTGAAGGACCAACGGCTGACGACTATGAGACAACCCTTGCAGTTACAGACCCAACAGCAGACCGATCTATCGCATTGCCAAACGCAAGCGGTACGGTTGCGCTTACAAACCAGAAGATAAGCGACTTTGCGGCGACAAGTTCTGCTGAACTTGCTGGGCTTATCTCTGACGAGACAGGCACTGGTGCGCTGGTCTTCGCCAATAGCCCAACGCTGGTGACCCCGGCGCTTGGAACTCCGTCAAGCGCAACGCTTACAAACGCAACCGACTTGCCAATTAGCACCGGTGTTTCTGGTCTTGGGGCTGGCGTTGCAACCTTCCTAGCCACGCCGTCATCGGCTAACCTTATCAGCGCCGTAACTGACGAGACGGGCACGGGCGCCCTGGTATTCGCCAACACGCCAACCCTCGTTACGCCAAACATTGGCGCAGCAACGGGTACAAGCCTTGTGCTTTCTGGCGACCTGACAGTCAACGGAACGACGACAACGATCAACTCAGTTACCGTCACTGTTGACGACAAGAACATTGAACTTGGTTCTGTTGCAAGCCCAACGGATGCTGGCGCTGACGGCGGCGGTATTACCCTTAGGGGCGCCACTGACAAGACGCTTAACTGGATTGATGCGACCGACGCATGGACTTCGTCTGAGCATTTTAATCTTCTTACTGGCAAGAAGTTCTATATTGCGGGAACTGAAGTTCTTAGCGGAACCACCCTTGGATCAGGCGTTACCGGATCAAGCCTTACATCGGTTGGCACAATCGT
>Ga0315909_10004353_pt1 | contig 16788 bp, 48 predicted proteins | sample LakEriMetagenome_11_FD_203527 | JGI IMG/M metagenome (GOLD analysis project Ga0315909, IMG submission 203527) | Freshwater fungal communities from buoy surface, Lake Erie, Ohio, United States - Buoy 2 MA125 | ecosystem: Environmental > Aquatic > Freshwater > Lake | place: USA: Lake Erie, Ohio...
ATAATGTAGCAGGACAACCACTACCAAAATATGATATGAGTTTTGATATGGAGGATGAGTAATGATTGATTATTCACTAATGGAACTTGAACTCATCTTGGAAGAAATTGCAAAACTTCCAAGAACCATAGATACTTCCTATGTAATTCCAGATGTGTTAGAATTGGTAAATGAACGACTTTGGAATTATGACTGAAACTATTCAAACTCTCAAAGAGGATATTGCTATTCTCCAAGAGAAACTACAAAAACTTGAAGAGATTGAGAAGCAACCACGAATGAACCTTCAACAAGAGGGTGAGTATGCTGTTGTTTCATATCACGATAAAGTATATTATCGTCTTGAAGGTGAATTTACTTTCTCTTGGTATATCAAAAAGGGTGTGAGTGTTACTCATCCTGTTCCTACTTTTGTAATGGTTGAGGATGCCGAAACTGAACGATTGTTGGAAGGCATTTACTATAATCATATTCAGGTGAAGAAAGAGAAAGAACAACGAACAAAAACACCAGTAGAAGAATGCTACAAAGATTGGTGGGGGCAATATCCTGAATTAGAAACCGACTCCCAGTATGATGATACAAGGTGGCAGGGCTTCCAAGCAGGATATGAGTTTGCTTATGCTATTTCTACCGCAAAGGAAGTAATGGAAAAAGTTCAAGAAGAACAAGAAGAAGATGAATGGAAATCTGTTGCTCTTCGTTTTGGTGAAAAGTTGAGTGGATATTTGAGTGATGGTTATTATGAACTTTCTCCTGCTGCTTGGTTTAGGTGGGCGGTATTTACTTATGGGAAAGAACAACAAATGAAAGATGCTGTCCGTGAGAGTGTGAAATGGTGTGAAGAGCATCCCGATAAAGACCCATTAGATTGGTTGAAACCACAAACACCAGAGCAAACAGCACAATCACTCAAAGAAGCATTCAAGGAAGCACAACAAACAGAAAAGTGGAAAGAAATTCAAAAACTTATTGATGAAGAGGATAATGATAAGAATTTCAAGAACTCTCTTGACCTTATCAAAGAATGGGGAGAGAAGAACAAACCACCTACTCTAAAAGAACTCTTGTGGGAATGGTGGGAAGACATCTTTACTGTGGATGCTGATTTAGATGCTGATGCTTCTATTGATGATTTGGTGGATAGGATTGATAAGCATTTTATTCCACCTTCTCACGATACGAATGGATATGAATGGGAAAAGTGTTTGAAGATGATGCGGGAGAAACTACGATGAAAATTGAAATCAACTATCAACCCAGCACAGAACATTATATCTGGAAACTTTATACGGGTGCTGATGGTGCTGATGAATATGAGGGTGTTGCAATCTCAATCGGTGAATGTTTTGAGGAGATTATCAAGTGGGAAGTCCTGAACGGTAGGAGTTATGTAAATGACTGAAAGCACTAATGATTGGAGAAGTATTTTCACTTCTCTCACGGATGATAGTGGATGCTATGAGATGGGTGAGGTTAATTACTACCAACTCACTTCCCATTTGGAGGAACTTTATGTTAGAATTGCTGAACTGGAGGCACGATTAAATGAAACCTGATGATAAAGAATTCCTCAAAGAGTTTCTGTCTGGTGCTATGTTACCTGTGGGTATTCTGGGTGTGGTGGTTCTATTAGCGATTACTCTAAATGGTGCCGCAAACTGGTTAGATTCACAACCAACACCATCAAACCAAAGATTTGAGGTTGTGGATGAATACAAAGGATGTGATGTGGTACAATATAATCCTGATGGTTCCGCACGGTATTCTTATTTTTTGGATTGTAGAAAATGAAAGTCACCGAGCACAATATTGTAGAATGGAAACTCACCGATGATGAGATACAGGAAATCATTCGGTTGATTAAACTTGAAATGAAAGAGTATCAAGACACGGATAAGGCAACCTATATGTATTATGGTATGATAGTGGGAAAACTTGTGATTATGAAAAATGCCTGAAAAAGAATACAAATCATTTGAGGAACACACAAGAGAAGAACTGATTGACCTTGCATTAGAAGAAATTGATTGGATTGTGATTGGTGGGCAGGATGGTGAGGAGTATTATAATTCTATACAGTTTATCCGAAGAGTATTGAGGAGTTTGAAATGAATTTTACGAAACGACAACTTGTTCTATTGACAACTGCTATTACTGTGTTCTATGATGAGGTGGCAAAGACTTCAACATCCGAAATGAAACACGAAATTATGGAAATCGGGCAGATGATTCAAGATGCTTATGAGGTGGCAGAATGAGTAAATTTGTAAAGAACCCAGATGAGATTGTTCTGGAAGATGTAAAGATGGTTCATTATGAAGTAATGGAACCGGGCAAATCAGTATGGTTGGGAATCTATCTTAACGATGGGCGAATGTATCATCTCAACATCGGTGGTAATAATCTCTGGGTCAATTATAGTGATGAATCCGGACCCATTACTACTATTGATAAAGATGCTCTGGCAGAGGAGATTGCAAAAGAAGGAATTGTGGAGTATAATGAAGCACTGAAGACACTTGCAGAGAATGACTGAAGAACAAAAACAAATTCTTGAAACTATTGTCAAAGAACTTGGTGGTAAGGTAGAATATCTCCTGTGTTCTGATCTTCATAGTAGGCATAGAAAAATTGTGATAGAATATGAACATCTCCGAAAAAACTAAAATCTATCATAATGTATGGAATTGCGCCTATCAAAGACGCCATGCGTACAAAGGCACTTCAAGAGAGTTAAGAGAGCATGAAACACTTTTGATGTGTCTCAATATTGCAAAATGGTGGCGTTTTGATTCAGAAAAACCAAATTACATAAGAAAATGACATTTTCACAACCACTTTTAGGTACAAATACAGATAAAGTCAAACTCTCTTGGTTTGAATACATCTGGAACTCCTGTATCAGGCAGGGATGGTATAACTGTTGGTATGCCTATAAGAATTGGGCTGACCTGATGGGAAATAACTATCGGGGATATGCACTTCTCAAAGAAGATGACCCATTGGAGCAGTGTATTCTATACTTCTGGGACAGCTTAGAAGACGACATCTATCCTAAAGAGTTTCTTGAAAGTCTTCTACAAATGGTAGATGATATTGATACTGGAAAAGAAAAACTTATTCCTATGGATGAAGTTTTTATGGATAGGTTGAAAGAACTTGTGAAAGATGTGGAGTTAGACGATGAATGATGTACATTATGGATGGGTGGTCAACACTCATTATGATTATGTTAATATGTTGACCAAAATGAAAGAAAAGAAACCTCATCGTTTTGAGGCATTTCAGTATTCTAATCAAACAATCTACCATTATCTGGATCGAATTCAGCAGGAGCAGAATCTTCATGACTGAATTTGATGATTGGTTTAATGAGATGGAAGGTTATTCCTTTCGCTCTGAAAGATTTTATGATGACTTTGATTATGCTGCCAAAACAAAGAATTATGAAATGATTGTGAAATGGTTGCGTTCTGCCTATGAAATGGGGTATAATGAAGGACAACGACTCTACGGAGGAACCGAGTGATTAAACCAGTTAAGGATGAATTTCCCCACGGAGATGGATTCCCAATCAAGGTCGTCCATAAAGATGGTAAAGACCTTAAAGATAGTAAAACCTGTTACTTTCAAACTGAAGACCACGCTCAAAAGTATATTGCCCGCAATAAATTTAAGAAAAAAGATTACACAATTCTCTACAAGAACGAAACATGACGACTCGCACTTATACGCAAAAAGATGGCACAATTTGGGAATGGAAAGAAACTCCAGAAACTGCAAAAGCAGTGAAAAATCTAAACGAGTTTGCCGGTAATTATCAAGGACCTCTTTATGCCCCTCACCCCAATTTGGTAAATGGAAAAGAAACTGATTGATGATTGTTTTTATGTTGATGAGGCACGGTGGGGAGTCTATCATTCCTTTGATAAAGAAGGAAAACGATTAATTACATCTTTAACTGAGCAGACTTGTATCAATGCCACAAGGTTTTATCTTAAGGGTCTTCAGGAAGGATTTGAGGAAACAAAATCTCACCAAGGAACTGTAGATGGAAAACTCTAAAGAATATCCATATCATACTTTAGATCCTACCACACCCTGGTATGAGTTTCTTGCATATGCAGAAATTTGTCATCAATTGAATGTGCCGGGGCAACCTCATATTGGTAGGTTTTTAGGTTATCGTCGTTATTTAAAAGAAGTTGGAGTATTATGATGAGTGACCCAAATTGGTTTCAAAAAAAGTGGGGAACTCCTGAAGTTCCAACCGATATTCTATTCAGGAAAATAGAAGAACTTGAGCAAAGAATTGTAAAGTTAGAAGAAGAGAATGTAGAGACTACAAATTGCTTGTATGAAAATGCTAACTCTATAGAAGCAGTTGATGCTCGTATAGATATTCTTGCCGAACATTGTGGAATTATTAAAGATGTATGAAACCCTTACAGAATTTGAGAGAGCACTTGCCCGTTTTGGTGATAAAGTGGGACTCATTGCAGGACTTGAAATCGCAGATAAAATCTCACCTGAAGATGCTTATCAGCAAATCAAGGAACTTTACAAAGAACTTAAGAGCCTCCGTAAAAAAGAAAAATCTGAATGGGATGGAGACTACTACCCAAATTAGAACTTGCTCTAACTGCGGTACAGAGAAACCACTTGACAAAGACCATTATCAACCAGTAAAATCATTTAAACACGAATATTCATATTACTGCAATGAGTGCAACAAACCCAAGCCAAGAAATTGATACTCTTAAGATTACTGAAAATGCTGATGGTTCATTCACAATGGACTGGGACAAAGATGATCCCAAATGGTCTTGGTTGAATGGATTGACATCCAGGGAAATTGAAGTTATAATGCAACAAGCAATTCAAGAAGAACTCAACCGAAATGACACTTGATTATCAAAAAGTATGGAACACAATGAATGAACTTGAGATGGTTACATCCAAGATTTGTTCTGCCCGTGAGATTATTGATGCCGCAATAGACAGGATTCAAGAACATCAATATGATAAAGCAGAAACTATGATGTCTGCTGCTTATGAGTTTCTTGGATACTATCTTGATGAGTTTGATAAAAAGTTCAAGGATGCTTGGCAGGAAACTGTAGTCAATCTCAAGCAAGAAGAGTCAGATGCTTATGATTCAGTAATCAAGGAAAGGAAATATTATGAACCTTCCATGCCACCTTGGGGTCATAGTGATATGGAATATCTTTTGTGTAATAAAGATGACTCATCACCAGAATGTAAAGGTGCCTGGAATGACTTTTGGGAAGATCCAAAGGATAAAGTAACAAAATGGGTTCTTCCTATTGAGGTTGATGGTCCAAGCGAAGAGTATTACATAACTCTTCCTGATGACCTACAAGATGCTGCGAATATTCACGAAGGTGATACAATAGAATGGATTGATTTGAATAATGGTTCTTTTGAAATGAGGAAAGTAAATGGCACTGTCTGAAAGTGTAGAAACTAGTTTGAAAGAAGCAGAGCAATCTTTAAGAAACGCTCTTGCTTTTGCTGCGCGTCAAGAGCGTCCTATGGTTTGTAGTGTGGTTGCGGATATGATTTCTCGCATCGACACTCTTATTCATACTGATGCTCTTTTGGATAAACTTGAGAATAGAAAACCAGGAGACTCTGGAATATTTGGAACATTCTTTGATAAAGATGACTGAACCTAACGAATTTGGCAAGGCACTACAGGAATGGTGGGATTCCGATGCCTGCAAAAAAATGCAAAAAGCAAATGAAGAAGCAAAGCAACGTGCAGTAGGAAAGTATTTTATGCTTTCTGAGTCTGATAAACTTGATATGGTTCAGGCAATCTGCTATATCATGTGTAAGGAAGAAAGTGAAGGAACTAGTCACCGTGGACTTCAGGATGCTCTGGGAATCTATCCTGCTGGTTTCTGGGTAGACCATCTTATGGAGGTACATAATGCTCTCTGGAGTTATTATCATGACCAGAAAAAGGAGCAAGAACTAAAAGATGACTTGGATGCTTTAGAAGACTTCATTAAGTAATGTAAACCGATCCCGAAGAAAACATTAAGTTTCTAGATATTAGTAAAGGATTTGTGTTAAAATCCTAACATTCAAATTAAAAGCGATGACACTTTCCAAAACAGACACAGACTATCTTACTAAAGAAGAATGGGACGAACTGAATGCTTTGAGAAAGGCAATTAACTACAATCCCAGTCAAGTTTGCCCTCAAAAAATGGAAAAATTCACTGAATTGTTTGTTAGATCATTAAGAGGAAAGGGTGACATATCTAAAAACATTGATTAAAGAGTTTTTCACTTTAGAGGAAAAGGAACTTCCATCTTGGTTATCACCAACTACAAAAAATAATAATGCCGCTTTGAGGTCCTATCTTTGGACATCTCAATTTTGTCATAAGATAAGACTCTGCGAACTTGAAATTGAAAACAAATTTTATGCTGAAAGTTTAGTAATTTATCCAGACTTTTTACATGAAACTCCAATTTTTGGAACGGAATACCTTACAATTGGCAAAAGAAAGTACTTTGGAGCAATTGACTTTCATCCAATTACAGAAAGTCAAAATTTTATACAATTTTTAGAGATGTTCCCTGATAGAAAGGTGAATAAGACTGTTTTTTATAACTTTGATTCATTCTTTTCTAAAAAATTATGGATAAACAAAAGAAATGAAGATTTTTATAATGAATATCAAATCATGGTCAAATGTTTTTTGCATCAATATAAAAAGTGTTTGTTAGAATCACAGAAAAGCAATTCATCTTTTAAAGAGCAACAATATCAGTATAATGAATACATGGCATCGAATGATCCTGCATTTGGAGTATTAAAATCATACTTTAATGAGGATTTTGCCACGAATTACATACATAATTTTCTATTCACAAATAAATAAGTTTAATTCTAAAGTATACTAATGGATAACATCGATCAACATATTCAAAAGGATAGAGAAATTTTAGATAATCCACAAACATCACCACAATCTAGAAGACATACCGAAGAGGAACTGGAAGCACTGGAATCATATAAACAACATCACCCAGATGATATGCACGATCCAACTCCATTAGAGCTCTATTGCGATATGCATCCAGATGCGTTAGAATGTAGAATATATGGCGATTGATTAGATGGCAAGTAAGGCAAAAGATCTTGATAAGTTTTATACCAGTCCAAACGTAGCAAAAAACTTTGTTGATATTATAAACGATTATTTTCCCTTACAAGATTATGACTCTGTAATTGAACCATCTGCTGGTAACGGAAACATTCTTCAATATCTTCCTTCTGGTTCAATTGGTATTGATATTGAACCAGAAGGAAATAATATTCTCAAACAAAACTTTTTTGAATACACCTCACCTTATCATCCTCTTCTCAATAATATTCGTATTGCCTGTATTGGAAACCCTCCATTTGGATCTGGATATATGAATCCATTGGCAAAGGCATTTTTCAATCATGCTGCAACATTTAGTGAATTAATCGCATTCATTGTCCCTGCAAAGTGGCAAACATCCTGGAAAGTTCAATTTCAACTGGATAAATCATTTGGATTATATTTTAGCGAATTTCTTCCTAAAAATAGTTTCTTATTGAATGAAGAACCTTATAATGTTCCTTGTTGTATGCAGATTTGGTCGAAAACAAATCCAAAAAATTATCAAAATCTAAGAATCACTGAAAGACCACCAACAAAACATAATGATTTTGAGATGTTTTTAACTTGTGATAATGTTCCTAAACTTCCTGATGTTCGGGAACAGATTAGAAATAAAGAATACTGGGAATTTGCTCTTAAATATTGGGGGCAAATTCGTGTTTGTAATTTTGATGAAGTTTCTCCAGAGACTACAACTCACTATCTCTTCAAAGCAAAGAAAACTTATGTAAGAAGTATCTTTGAGCAAATTGATTGGAGTAAATATGTCTCAAATATGGGAGCACCCAATGTAGGTGGAAAATCTTTAGTTGTCAAAGCGTATGAAGATAAGAAAAAAGAATTGAAAATTGTTGATTGATAAAAAAATATCATGGAAAGGGGGTTGACACCCCTCTTTTTTTGTCTTATGATAACTTCGTGACGTTGAAAGACCAACTGCACACTCCCTCAATTACTATTTGGAGATTAAATTATGTCTTACCTTCCTAGTGTTCTTCCTGAGTATCGCATTGATCTCACTCAAGAACTTCCTGTTGAAACTTTCTTTAAGTATGGATTCTATAAGATCGCTGATGCGGTTTTGAAACCAAAAGAGCGATTTGAAAAGAATCCTGAAGTCAATCCTATTGATTATCGTGTTGTTGCTGGATTTGAGGATCAATACGATTCATATCGTGAACTGATCTACATTCTTGCTATTGATGGTAAGGTTGCCAAAATTGGTGGCACTTACGTTGGAATGAAAGGTCGCCACCAATCTTATAATTGTGGTACTCGAAAAGCACGTACCAAAGGTACATGTTCTGTCACTAACTTCAACATCACTGAGGCTCAGTATGCTGCTATTTGTGATGGTAAAACTGTTGAGTGGTATGTCTTTGATGTTCCCCTTGCAGAAGCAACTATCAATGTGTGGGGTGAAGAAATGACTTACAATGCTAAGACTTACTACAAGTACGAGTCTTCCTTGTGTGAAAAGTACAAACAACTGACTGGTCATTTTCCCATTCTCTCCTCCAATGCTGGTGTTGAATAAGTAAGTCTTAAATACCACTTTTCTTCTTTATAATACCAAAAGTTATTAAATCATTATGTTTTACGCAAAAGCACGTTGGATTGATGAAAATAATCGCTCACATAATTGGAGTGGTGAAGTGGCGTCAAACGACAGAAATCAAATCAAATCACAAATTCGATCTCAAACCGGGGCAAAGGATGTTATCATTACTAGTGTCTCCAGTAGGAATTGATTGTGCCAATTAAATAAGTGTCACAGGGCACCCTCTATTGTCCATTGGGTGCCCTATAATAACAAGGTAATCAACGAAACGCCTCATGGCAACCCGCTCCCGCATTGGTATCGAACTCTCTGACGGTTCTGTGCTGTCTGCCTATCATCACTGGGATGGTTATCCCGAATGGTTGGGTCGTATTCTTCGCACTCATTACAACACCCAAGATAAAGTTGCCGAACTGATTGATGGTGGTGATATGTCCTGTTGCTGGACTGATGAGCGTTGGAATAGTGAGACCAAAGTGCAAGAATACGGTCCTCAATACTACTCTCAACGTGGTGATGATTGCCCTCCTCGCCTTGATGCTAACCTGAATGAGTATCTGTCTGATGGTGAAGAGTACTGGTATCTTTATACCAATGGTGAATGGGTGTGCTATGCCGATGACTCCCGTGGTCTTGGTATTGTGAAAGAAGTTCCCATTCACCCTGCCGCTCTTGCCGTATGATTAACTTTGTTTCCGGAACCATCTTCGGTATTATTGTTGCAACGATTGGATTCACTCCAGTTGCAAGTGCCCTAGATAGTATGATGTTCAATCTACAAAAAACCACTGTAGAAATGAATACCCCGAAACTTCCACCTCCAAATTAATCAGAATGAGTGATGTAAAATTATATAACGATAATTGTATGAATGTGCTCCCGTCACTTGCTGATGGGAGCATTTCGCTTGTGCTTACAGATATACCGTATGATGAGGTAAATCGTAAGAGTGGTGGATTAAGAAACCTTGACAAGAGTCATGCAGATATTATTACATTTCCATTGGATGACTTTATCGATGAAGTTGTTCGTGTAACTTCTGGAAGCATTTATATCTTTTGTGGTTCGGTTCAAGTATCACATATTCGCAGTCGCCTGATAGATCATGGATTATCTGTAAGACACTGTATATGGGAAAAAACTAACCCTTCTCCAATGAATGGGCAACATATCTGGCTCTCCAGCATAGAGAATTGTGTGTTTGCTAAAAAGTCTGGAGCAGTGTTTAATGAGCATTGCAAGTCTGCCGTGTGGCGTAATCCTATTGAACACTACAAGGATCACCCCACACCTAAACCAGTCAAACTTATGTCAAGGTTGATTGAGGCAAGTTCAAATGTTGGTGATACAGTATTAGATCCTTGTATGGGAAGTGGTGCGATTGGTGTTGCTGCTAAACAGTGTGGTAGAAACTTCGTTGGAATCGAAATGAACCAGGAATACTTCCAAATGACCCAAGAGAGAATAAACAGTCAGTCTGACAGCATTTTGTCCTTTATGGACCCTTGACACTTGCTCCTGCCTGCCCTATAATACGGGGAGATTGAACGAGGCAGTTCTGCCAGACAGTCAATCTAATTCTGCAGTTTGCATTTTTTAACTTATTATGTCTACACACACTCCTATTAGTATTTGCGAAGTTCCTAACGTAAATCTGCTCCCTGCAGCAGAAAATCGCAGGAAGTTTCTTTCCTCTACATACAAGACAACGATTATTGAAGATCTTGCCAATATTGATGTTGGTGGGAAGACAATCAAAAATCGTGCTCGCTCTGGTGGAACTGATAATATCAATACCGAAAACCTTGAAGGTGAATTTGAATGTGGTATTCGATATGATCAACTTCCTCCTATTGTTGTATTTGATGAGGGAGTTCTTAAATTGATTGATGGATTTACCCGTTATCGTGCCCTGACCCGCCGTGGTCAAGTTTCTTGGGCTTTTGATGTCTACGAAATCAACGATGGTTATACCTTGGAAGATCTATTTGATGAGATTGGTCTAGGTGCAAATAACCATCCTGCAAGTAAATCTGCTATTTCTAATGACTTTGTAACTCGTGGTATTAAGTGGGTGGATCGTCAAGACCATGTTGTGACCGAAGACGACATTCGCAATTGGGTGAACAGTATTCCCCACACCTTCACTCAAAAGAAAGTCAACAATATCGTCAAATCTATTCACCAAAAAGCATATCCTGATAAGAGTCTTCGCACTTTCAAATCTGATGAAGTTGAATCTTATTTGTCTAATTGCGGATTTACTTTTGGCGGTAAACTCGATGATGGAGGATTTGCTGGTCGTGTGATTTGTGCTGAACCTAATGGCACTTATGTTCCTCGCAATTTTTGCCACATTTTGAAAGATGTTGCAGAAGGAAAGCGTTCAAAGGTTCATATGTATGTCCCTGGTGGTAAAAAAGCAGAACAGGCAACTAAATTGATTGAAGATTCGATGGAAGAATTGAATGATCTGTGGGAAGCAGTCAAAGTGTGTTCTGTGATGCTCAAAATGGACAAAAATTGGACTCCGTTTGAGTTTGGTGTTCGTCCTTCTCAAATTGTAGATGTTGATCCTGACGGAGGAGTTGTTGAACTCGATATGCCACATTAAGAACTGGCACACGGGGCACTCCAGACGCCTCTGGATGCCCTATAATAATCTCATAAGCAAGCAAACCGATGACTGCCACCTTCGCTGACTACGCTGCCCAGCAAGACGCCCGTAACACCATCCAGTTGAATGTTACGAAATGGACTTGGATGCTGTGTGATGCTCTGCGTCAGAACTTCATTGACTACTCTATTCAACATCATGAGCGTAACATTGAGTTGCACGAAGAAAATCCTGCTATTACTTTTTATAGTGGTGGTGCAGATTATCACAACGCCTGCATTACCGACCTGAAGAATGGTAATTGTGGTTATGATTTCACCTTTGAGAGTGGACGCAAGTATCACAAAATCATTATGAATGCTAATGGTAGCAGGAGTGTCCACGCTTTTGTTGACCGTAAAACTGGTGAAGTGTATAAGTCCGCCAGTTGGAAATCTCCTGCCAAAGGTGTTCGCTATGATCTGCGTATTATTGAGCAGCGTGAATGGTTGTTTGAGAATGCAGATTGGAGCGGACAATATTTATATTGTAAGTGATTCATAATGGGCAGGTATATTTTGTATAAATAAAATAAACTCCTGCCCATTATGTTATCTCCTTATCAGTCAAGAATGAAAAAACTACGCGAAGCATTTGGAGACAAATGTATTAAGTGTGGTACTAATGAAAATCTACATTTTGATCACATTGATCCATCTACAAAATACAAATCTATTGGAAATTTGGCAACCAGTAATGGATTTGATAGGTGCTATGATGAAGCATTAAAATGTCAGTTATTATGCTCATTATGCCATAAGAAAAAGTCAATAGAGAATAGAGACTATACTACCACTGCTAAAAATCACTGTTTAACATTTAAGGATGGATCAATTCTTGAAATTTATTCTCTTGATACTTGGGCATATGAAAACAACTATAATGCATCACATCTTCGTGCTATTAGAAGAGGTGATCGTAAATCTCACAAAGGTATCATCAAAGTTGAAACCTATCAATAACTTTTATCTTTTATGAATACTAAAGACAAACTGGTTTTCATTTCTTCGTTCATTTGGTTTTTGCACTGGGGTCAATGTCTGTTCTTGAAATTAGCGGATATGGTTATCGTAAGCGGACCTGTGAGGATGTTGCCTCTTGGTTTCTAAATCGTTTCTTTCCACGTCACAAAATCTATGTTGAGATTGTTCATCGTGGATTGAGACGTGAGGGTGCCTATGGGTATTGTGATGTTCTGGGTGAAACCTATCGCCCCAGAGAGTTCCTGATTGAACTGAATACCCATATGGATGAGGAGTTGTATATAAAAACTCTCCTGCACGAACTGACCCACCTGCGGCAGTGGGTAGTCGGTTCTCTCCGCCAGAAACGCGGAAAAATGTATTATGGTAAAGAATGCATGGAAGATTACGAATATTGGCATCAACCACACGAAATTGAGGCACGGGAGCAAGAAGAAACCCTATATCTTGAGTACCTAATTGATAAACAGGGTGTGCCAGCTCCCAAAGTGGCACACTGGTTCCCGAACCGCCTGCTGAATGCCCTATAATAACAAGGTAATCAAGAGAGCACCCGATGCAACTCACTTCTACCACCGGCACGATGGTTGTGGATTATTTCCCGATTGAGGGTAGCACACAGTTTCTCTACAAAGTCCTGAAGTTTCAGGGTGTGGATACGATGAGCACCAAATGTATCACCAAGAAGGACTTTGAATACGAAATGAAGGAGCGTATTGGTCTTGGTTATGAAGTGACTGGATTTAACACCGAAGCGGTGAGTGTCAATCCTATGAACGGTGCCACCTGACGAACTGGCACACAGGGCACTCCAGACGCCTCTGGATGCCCTATAATACATTCATCAACACAAGGAAACCACCAGTGACTCTGCCCACCTACAACGCCATCTCCTTCCGCTCTCAAGAGGAGCACCAGGCAGCACTGTATGATGCCTGCCTACTGATTGTCAACACCTACAATCAAACTGAAATGCTTGATGGTTTCGATCCTTACGGTGTGACTTCCTATGATTTTATGAAGTTTGCTCGCCACATTCTCAACCAACTTGCCGAGGTCAACTGAAATGGAAAACAAAGAACTCCTGAATAAGATTCTAACTGGTATTGCCCAGAAGAACTTTCCCGGTCTAGAGACACTGGAACTGCGGGGGCGTGATGGTTTGGATTTTCATGATGTATCTGTTTGGGCAATCAAAGCAGCATTGAAAGATGCTTTCATTGCCGGTATGACAACTGGAATGACACTTGACTAACTGGCACAAGGACTGCCACCATCACGCCCCAAATCCCTTATAATAACAAGGTAATCAACGGAACCTGAAATGACTGCAACCGCATTTTCTAAAGAATTCATCAACGACTTCATTGATTATACCCTAACGTTTTATGGTCCTGATGGCATCTATCCTATGGGTGCCAATCGTACTGTGGTTCGCAATGCCACTAACGACATTATCAAGATTGCTCAAATCAAAGGTGAGGAGTTCTGTGGTGATAGTATTGACCGCGAACTTGTAAGAGACCTTCTCATTTCCAAGTACAATCTCAAGTTTCCTACTAACTGATTATGGCACTCTCCAATCAAACGATTAGCAATCTGGCATCGGCACTGGTTCCCGAAGTGATTGATTACATCTATCAGGATGAGCGTTGGTGTACATTCATGCACGAAATTGTTCCTGATGCTCTGAAAGAAAAACTTGGTGGTGAAATTGATGATGAGTTGCAATTTGACCTTGCCATGTGTATAATGGATCGTATCTGTCTCAAACAAGGATGAAAATGAACGAAACTCAAGTGAATCTAAATGTGCATGAGATTGGTATTCTCCTCTCTGCACTTCAAAATGTTGAACTTGCCGACGAAATGCACATTGCAAGAGATTATGGAAGTGTACCAGCACTGTATAACAAACTCTACTCACTCTGGGAGCACATGGATACTTCGACAACTGGACTACGGTACGATCTGGCACCCTCTTTTTGACTCATATGACTGATGAAATTAAGATTCTGCTGGCACTACAGCAGATTGATAACGTGATGGAATTGGTGAAGGGAAATAACTGGGAGATATTCTTTTCCAGACAACTCATACCCGCTCATTATGAACTTAAACGTCAGTTGACAAATCTCTCACATTCCTCTACAATTAAGAAGTAATTTATACAGACAAATGAAATATCTCTATATTGTCGATTATTGGGTTCCTTTTCCTTCTAGTGAGTATGGGGGACTGATTAATTTAATTGCTGAATCTGATACTGAAGCATTTAAAATTCTGTCAGAAGAGAATCAGTTTGATGACAAATACACTGATCGTATTATGGAGCGTATTATCAACTCTCAAAAGTTTGCACTTGTTGATGAGTATGAGTCTGGTATTCTGGAGGCATTTACCACATGATACAGTATTATCGAATCGAAGAAATGTTTACGACTGGATGGGAGTTAGCAGATCCAAGAGACATTAAACTCACAAAAGAACAAGCAAAGGAAAAATTAGAGTATTATCTCTCAGAAGGCATTTCACCAAGTCGCCTTCGTGCAGTACCAGACAATGACTGAGTTTCCTCATTCACCACCTTCAGGGTATTCTTATGTGCAGACTGAATTCAAAACCAATGTAACTGCGATTTGGATTCAAAATCATTTTCCTTTTAGTTACAATGGTGGAAATTCTGTCAACAGCATTTGGGGATTCTACAACAAAAAAACTAAATGCTATCATGCTCCCGTCAACTCCAAAAAAGTTGGTAACAAGGTAAGAATTGAAGACACAACTCCATACTCTGCCATGCAAGTAAAACAAACTCCTTTAACTGCTGCATTTGTATGAGTTATGTTCCAAAGGTCAATGATTATGTTGTTTGGAAAAAGAATGTTGAGGGTTGGGTGTACTTCATATGTGAGAAGTACATTACAATTGAAACTGATGTATGGTTGAAGGATGAAGAAAACTATGAGTGCTGCTCTTTACATCGAAATGATAGAGTCTTGGTCATATGTTATCATGATCAATGGAATGAACTTAAGTATGTAAAATCCCGGGATTCAATTTATGAAGATTAAAAGTCAAAATCTCTGGCGCTGGTGGGCAAAAGCAATTGGAGAAAAGGCAAGCAAATGTGATCGTGAGTCCGATGCCGTTGCCATGATTCGCAGTGTTATTTTTGTCACTTATTTAATTACAAATTGTTTTATTATTGCAGGAGTAATTCGACATTGGAATGATGAAGTACCAAGTAATCTATCTCAAGCAGAAAAGGAAAAAATTATCAAAGCAAATCGCAGTTTTCTATACGATTGAAGATGCCTCAATGTGGGAAAAGCATGTAAAGGATCAAGGATATCAGGAAGTAGAGATTGTACCATTGTTTTAATTGTAGAACCAATAATAACCACGCCAGGTATACTTGTGAGGATTGCGTAGACTTTTAATTAAACCTGTACCTTTTGTACCATTGCCAAGGTCACGTATGGCATCACTGATACTGTCATAAGTAACTTCCTGCCATGATCTTTTACAGACTCCTTTGACTGCTTTTTTCTTGGGTTTGTTTTCTAATAATCTCCATCTGTATCCGTAACACTTGTATCCTTTACGAGCGGACAAAAGAATATTAGAGTTATTATTTCCATTCCCTGTAACTTCTAATGCTGCTTCACGGACTGTATTCCATACTTTCTCCTCACCTGTTTCTATATTGATTCCCATAATCTTCAGACCAGAATGCTTACCATTACCCCTGTTCTGTTCAGTAAGACATCCCCATGGTTCTATCTTTGATTTTTGTTGTGGTGGTATGATAATTTTGTTTGTGGTATTATCTTCATTCTTTTGAATTATGATTGTGATGTCATTATATCCACCCTTACTTAAATATGAGTCATATTGTTCTATCCAATATTGTTCTTTCTCATTTAAGAGTTTCTCATTACATTCATCAATGACTTTCATTGTGAATTTATCAACACCATACTTACGGAATGCTCTGTGTATGGGTTTAGAAGACATTCTGTTTGCTTCATGTATGTGTTGCTGCCAGGTTTTATTGATTGGTTGCGTCGTTTGACCTACGTACTTTTGACCACTGTCTTTATTGATGATGAGATAGATGATACCCTGAGCCATAGTTATAATAGACAATGGTTATATTTATTGTATATAAAGATTATTGTATTGTACTTAATGAAAAACGGTTAATTGTGCCTATTGTGTGGTAATGATGGTATAAACATATGTTAGGAAATTATAACAATCTGTGGAAAAAGGTGTGGAAAAGTATTTAAATCTGTGGAATACTCTTAAATGCTTATTAATGCCTTAAAGACTTGTTAAATGCCTTAGAGAGTTATTAAATGCCTTAGAGAGTTATTAAATGCCTTAGAGA